>Ga0114900_1000315_pt1 | contig 39088 bp, 50 predicted proteins | sample MalvireepMed_231_FD_89685 | JGI IMG/M metagenome (GOLD analysis project Ga0114900, IMG submission 89685) | Marine viral communities from the Global Malaspina Expedition - Malaspina viral metaG DeepMed_231 | ecosystem: Environmental > Aquatic > Marine > Oceanic | place: Mediterranean Sea...
ATAATGTTCCGGAAGATGTGCCATTGTCTTTTTCCTTAGCTGTCTGGGCCAGATTGCCCCCCCCGTCACCTATTGGACAACCCAGCCCCTGCGGCTGCATCGCCAACCTTGGATCGTCCAGCCGTAGCTGTAGCTGTTCCACCCGCCAGGATACTCGAACTGCTCAATCTCCCGCAGCATCTCGACGTGCGCTTGGTCGTCGGCGGTCGTCTCGGGATCCTCCGGCTCGCGGTAGTCGACTCTGCCCGCCGCCGTTATCCAGCGCTCGCCGCTGGTCGAGCCTTGCCAGCAGGACCACTTCTCCGCCGCGAGGTGCCCGTCCGAGTAGAGCGTCACATCCCAGCCCACTGAGGTGCCGTCGGTCGGGTCGTAGGTCCGGACCGACGTAATGCGGCGGGTACTTAGCCGCTGCTGTCGGTCTTCCCTCCCTTTTGCTGGCGGATTCGGTCCACCACTCTGTCAATCTGTGTTACCAAAAATAAATCCCGTCGGAGTGTGTTTCCCATGTGATTCCCCGGGGCAGCTCCTCGGATCGTGCGGAGAACGTGCTCACACACTGCCCGTTTGCGCGACTGTGCGCGATGGCCTTGACCCGTTCAGCGACCGGAAGGCACGCCCAGTCGTCACACGCGGCGGCGTGCTCCCGAGCCTGGTAGTCGGCCTCGTCTAAGATCGGATAGGCATCGAGTTCTTTGGCGGTCTCCTCGAGGTAGGTGTGACTTGGAGACTCAGGCTTGACGATTAGAATTTCAAACCACCCCGGCCCCCAGTGATTGAAGCTGCAGGCTTCGTGATCCGTGTGATCGGGGTCTAGGCGTGCTAATTCTGTCTGGATTACGTGCCAGTTGGAGAGGGTGTAGTCGTGGGTGGCCGTGTCTCGTGTAATCAAGACTGGTGACACAAGCCAGTCCTGTTGGTCGGGGAGGTTCAGGCCCTTTTCGTCCAATCCGGTCGGCTGAAAATCTCTATACTTTTGGAGTGCCATAAGTGTCCTCCTGTTTTTGTCAACCATGTGACTGTTCCTGACGCTGTGTTATCTCTTCGCAGACGTGCCCGGCACATCGGCCCACACAAGGTAAATCGCCAGCCGTTTTGGATCCCTGATCCAATGCTGTCCTTGACCACCACCCCGGTGCCGATCTCGGATCTCATCGGATGGTGAATGGGCTTGGGATCGAGTCTTCATGGCCATGCGCCTAATCTAGGCTCAGCTGATGACTATACTTTAGCATACTCTGGCACCTAATACAATGCTATTCGATGCTATATGATAGGGTTATTTGAGCGGCAACGCTGAGCCCCTCGAAGCCTCACAAGACAGACACAATACAAGCAAACAGAAAGCGAACCTCGCCCGGCCGTACGGCTTCCCGTGAATCCAGACATCTTCTAGGGTCTCTCTATCTTCATACGTCGAGACGTGTTCCACGTGGAACATGGGCGAGGATAAAGCGAAGCTAGCGGCGGATTCGGAGATGCCGACATCATTATTAATAAGCAGTACAGATCCAAATCCTCACGCTATATGGATGCCGGGGGGGGAGGGGGGAATAGAATCTGAAAAGACACTCCTTATCCCCATCTACATTGCAGGACCCCCTTGACTCACCGGGTGACCAGAGTATAGAGTGAGTGACTATGACTGGGATATCACCGATTGGTCGGACACGCGAGCGGGTACCGGAGTCTGTGGTGGTGTCGTATGCATTGGGGGCAGATCCCGAGGGGTTTGCGGCCTTGTTACAGGAGATGCGGTCGAGGTCCGGATTAACGATTGTGGCGGTGTGTGCGATACTGGGGGTACGTCCGGGGTCGATGTATCAGTATTTTTACAAGAAGCGCGGGGTAGGGGGAACAAGTACGATGCGGTGGTTCTTGCGATATGCGGAGGCGTGCGGGTGCGAGGTAACGGTACGGTTTCCGAAGAGCGAGCGATCGGTGCGTCTCCGTGGATAAGATCCGGAAGCTGACGGGTCGGGAGGCGACGGATTTTGCATCGATGGTGTTATCGGGGGCACCGGTCGCGGAGGTCGTGCCGTATTTCTGTCCGGACGATGCGACGGAGGATCGGTTACTCCAGGCGGAGGCGTCGTGGCCGATGCAGCCCGAGGTGCTGGTCGCGATTGAGATCCAGACGGGCGGGGTCCCGTGGCACCAGCTGGGGGACGATCGGCGGCTCGACGTATCGTTACGGAAACATTACAATGAGATGGCGTATTTCTTGTGGACGACGAACTATGCATCGTGCGATGGGGCGTCGAAGCTGAAAGCGGATACATGCCGGACGGCGATCGAGGCCAAGGTTGCCGGGATGGCCGGGAAAGAATCGCCCCTGGCGTCGTTTTATCATGACCTGCTCCAGCGGTACGAGGGGGAGCGATCGACGGTGTCCTGATGGCTGATCCTCCGGTCTGGCGGTTCCTGCACGTTTCGATTCTCTGCGTCACGCTGCTGGGGCTCCAGCTGCTCACCGCGACCCAGTACGACGTGACGCTTGATGGGGAAGCCGGGACGCTCGCCGGGGTCGCGCTGACGGCACTCCTGCTCGAACTCCGGCGCTGATGCCGACCGTCACTGCGCCCCCGCCCCTGCGCGATGAACTGATCACGGCCTTCCGCCGGTTTCTCTGCGAGCGGATTGCGTTCGTGCCGTTTGAACATCAGGCCGCGTGGTGGGCGACGACTGATGGATACGTCCTGACCGATACCCCGCCGACGGCGCGAGATCGCACCATCCAGGTCAGACTGCCCGATGCCTCCCTGGCGACCCGGACGCTCACGCCGAGACCCCATGGGCGGGCCAAGGTCGTGGCGGAGCTGGGCGCGTACAAATCCGGGAAATCCGCCGGAGCCGGAATCTGGGCCGCCGCGTTTGCCGCCGTGCCCAACGCCCTGGTCTATCTGGTCGGGAACGAATATGATATGTGTGCCCCGGAATTTGACTATCTCCTGGAAGCCCTGTGCTCGGAACGGGGACTCAATCAGCGGTATGCCTCGCTGCAGAACCGTCCGAAGGATGGCCGCCTCTGGCTGGAACTCGATAATGGGGCGCGGTTCGAGGCCCGGAGCTGGGAACGCGCCGAGTCCCTCAAGGGCAAGGAGGTCGATGCCTATATCTACTGCGAGGCGTATCAACTGCCGGGCATTGAATGTTTCACCTCCGTGTCGCAGAATCTCCGCGTTCGACAGGGATATGCGGTCTTTCCGACCACCCCTGACCGTCCCTGGGTGCAGGTGTTTCACGACCATGGACATGACCATGCCGATTTTCCCCAGTGGGTCTGTCACTGCGGGATTCCGGCCGTCGTGAATCCGTACAGCTTCGATCAGTCCGCAATGGACCGCGATGAACACCTCCTCACCCGCGAGAAGTTCTCGATTGCCTATCTCGGGACGCTGGGGGACTACGTCGGGCGCGTGTACAATTATCAGCGGGGCGGACGACAACTCTCCCTGACGAGCCATCCCCACTTGTGGCATAATCCCGAACGAGGGGCGGTGCGCGAGAATCTGAAGCTGCCGTCCGACTGGACCGTGACGCTGGGGGCCGATACCGGGACCTATTGCGCCGCCGTGGTCGTGGCCGTGTCCCCGACGGGCGTGGCCTATGTGCTCGATGAGGTCACGAATTATCGCTACGTCGCCAATACGCCGGAACTGGACGAGACGAGTTCGATTGTCCGCTGGACCGATGCCGTCTGCCGGATGGCCGCCCTCTGGCAAACCCGCCCGCTGGCCTGGGTGGACAGTAACTCCCAGTTCAAGCAGGAATGCCTCCATCATGGCCTGCACCTGCTGGCGAACCAGCGTGGACGCGAAGTCCGGACCGAAGCGACACGGCAGTACTTCCAGCATGACCAGATTTGTCTCGCGCCGTGGCTCTCGCTGGTGCCCTATGAACTGGAATATGCCCAGTGGCCCGATCAGTCCACGGCGGCCGGGAAATATGAGCGCGTGAAAGTCAATGACCATGCCCTGGATTGCGTGGAACACGTCCTGTCACGCCATCCGCGTGCGGTTCGTACACGGCCCACGCGCCCGATGGTCCCGCCGTCCGGGTCCATCCAGTGGTACGGGTCGCCCCTTCGGAAGAAAGCCCGTCGGACACCGGTCGATGTCCATTTAGGAGCCCACTGATGCCAGCGTCGATGGAAACCCAATTAGCCGAGATGCAACGGCAACTGTCGTTCGTGATGCAGACGCTCTCGCTCACCAAGCAGGGACCCAACGGACAGACCGAGTCCCGGTCGTTGCAGGTGCTCTATCAGGAGATGATGACCCATGTTGGCACAACTCCGCAAACATTTGCAGACGTGGCTCAACGTGCCTTTGCTGCCTCCGGACCAGACGGACCAGATCCAGACCTTGCAGGACCGGATGGATTCTCTGGAACAGATAATCATGATAGCCAACGCGGACACCCCGTCTAGCCTGCCTGCCGACCGGCAGATGGCGGATCTTCCGGATGCTCATCTAGGAGCGCACTGATGCCGATTGGATCAACCGGGAAAAAGTACAGCTATGACGCGGCCGGCAAAGCCCAGTACCGGAAGGATGAGGCCGCCCTGAAACACTCCCGGACGGGACCGGTGACCCGTCGTCCGGTGGTTCCTGCACGGCAGACCCCAGCCGCCACCGTGCGTCGGCGTCCCAGCTAGGACATCATGGCTGATACGGCAACTGCCCTGGCGGAGTATACCGACGACTACAACCGGCTTCGTGCCCAGAAAGCCCGGAACGTCGGGTCGGTCGAACTCCGGATCTTGACCAATCTGTCGTTTGCCTCCGGCGAACACTGGATCGGGAGCCAAAATCGGGTGCTCTTTACCCGGAAACGGGACCCGAACAAGCTCTACCTGGTCTTCAATCTCGCCGGACAGATGCTCCACAAGATGATGGGGCGTCTGAGCAGTATCGCACCCGTGTTCAAGGCGCGGGCCGATAAACAGGACCCGAAATCGGTCGGAAATGCCGAGGTGGTCAATAAATTGATCCGGGCGCTGGATGAAAAGCTCGATCAGCGGTCACGGACGTGGGAAATCCTCTGGTGGATGGCGATTGGCGGCGTGGCCTTTGAATACGTGCCGTGGGTCAAAGATGCCACGATGGAACCGATGCCCCGCTTCGATCCCGAGACGAATGAACTCGTCTGGACCGATGTGCAGACCGGGGAGCAAATACCCGAGTCCCTCCGGCAGGAGGCACTCATGCAGGGGGCTCCGGCCGAACGGTTCGAGGTCGTGGAGGAGATGGTCCTGGCCGGTGACGTGGGCAGTGAAATTCTGAGCCCTCTCCAGGTCTTTGTGGATGCCTCGGTGCGATCCTTGGACGATCTCAGCCCGGATCAGGCCGTGTATCTGGCCAAAATCCGGACGCTGGGCTGGATCGAGGCAAATTACGACATCAGTGCCGAAACCATCCAGAATATCAAGGATGCGTCCGAAGTGCGGATTCTCAGCACCGATATCAAGCAGCTGGGCGATCCGACCGGCTCGGTGCATCTCCAGGACCTTATTCCACGCATTCAGGGGAGTCAGGCGCAGAATGATCCTGATCTTTCCGTCGTGGTGGAACGATTTCAGCCGATCTCGTCAAAACACCCCCGTGGGAAGTACTCCGCGTTCATTCCCGGTGAACAGATCATCCAGGACGGCGATAGTCCCTACGAATCCATCCCGATCGTGGATTATCACTGGGGGCCGACGACGACGAGCTTCTGGAGCACGGATTACCTCTCCGATCTGATTGCGCCACAGCGGTTTCTCAATAAACGCCTCTCCCAGCTGGGCGAACAGGCGAATGCGTCCATTTATGCCGATGAACTGCTCGGCCCGACGGTGAGACGGGAAGATATCCCCGCCGATTACCCGGCTCCGATCGAAGGGGGCCTGACTGAAACCGGCGTGAAGATGATCCAGCGCCGTGATCCGCCCCAGCTACCTGCCTGGTTCATGCAATCAATTGATTTAACGATCAAATTGATGCGTGAAATCGCGGGGGGGATCGATCTGTTCTCCGAATCGAAGTTTCCGGGTCAGATGCGCGGTCCGATGGCCGTCCCGATGCTCCAGGAGATTATCGACACCCAGTGGGGAAATCTCTATCAGCATCTCGGGCAGCGATTCGCCAAGGTCAAGGAAATGCGGATCAACCGGGTCAAGGAATACTATCCGGCGATGCGGACGCTCCATTACACCGATAAGAGTATGCGAGACGAGGTCTTCACCTTCCAGGCGTCGGAAATCCTCCGATCGGGGACCGATTACTCCATCACGGTCGAACGCGGAAGCCTGATTCCTGAACTCCGGGCGCTCCGGGAAGCTCGGATTCGTGAACACCTCCAATCACCACTGGGGATTCTGTACGTCGATGAACGTACCGGGCGCATCGATAAGGAGAAAATCGCGTCTGACCTGGAAATGGGCGATATCGGCCGCGAAGCCAGAGAGTCGCAGTATCGCAAGCTCGCCCGATCCCTGGTCGAACGCCTCTGGGAGGGGCAGCCGCTGCCGGAGCATCTTCCAATGCCATTCTGGAACCTGCGCGTCATCATGGATGAGCTGGAGTCGGAAATGGCCACGACGGAATGGCTCGGCGCGAGTCAGGGCATCCAGCAGGGCTTCGTGGCGTTCTGGAACAAGTGTCGGCAGTTTCTCGTCCAGGCGTCCGAGCGACGGGAGAGCGGGATGCAGCAGCAACAGATCCAGAGTGCTGTCGCCCAGGCGACCCAGCAGGCCGCCGCGAAAGCGGCCGCCCAGGCCGTGGATATGGCGCTGGAGCAGGTCAAGGCCAGTCAGCAGGTCGCTCCGCAGGCCCCCGAGGCGTTGGCGCAGGCGATGTCGCAGCAGCAGATGTAGTTGACAGGATTCTCGCCCCTTTCTATACTGAGATCGACTGCCCAGACAGGACTGAGGCGAACACGGATCGTGAACACGCATCAGGAGACTCATCGGCAGATGAGCACCTCTCGACGCACTCACGGGCCACTCGACTGAGGAGCGGATATGGCAGATGACGATGTGACGGCTGCACCCGAGGAAACGGGGGTGGCTCCGGACCTTACAGAGAGTGGAGGAGAAACCAAGACATCCGATTCCTGGCCAGCGGAGGCTCAGGCCGAGTACACGAGGAAAACGCAGGCCCTTGCCGAGGACCGTAAAGCGTGGGATACCGAACGCACCAAGCAGACACAGCAGTTGCAGCAGTATGCCCAGCAAATGCAGCAACAGCAGTATGCGCGTCAGGCCCAGCAGCAGGCTCAGCAGCAGGCTCAGCAGGGACAGCAGAGTCAAACCACTATGCTGGACGAGTTACGCAAATTACCGTATCTGGATGGGGCGACGGCCGCGCAGCTCATGGAACGCATGGTGACCGAGGGGATCAATCCTCTCAATCAGGCGGTCCAGCAGCGTGACCAGATCATTGCGAAGCTCAGACAGGACCAGCAGGAACTGTCCGAGCGTGTAGGCAGTAGCCAAGGCAAGCAAGCTGAGCAGGCCCTCGAAGCCCGGTTTGTGAAACTCCGCGAGGAACAGGGTCTTCCCGATCACCCGCTCATCTACGAGATGATGCGCGACATGTACTTGTCGCGTACGGGTGCGCCACTTGATCAAGAGTTCCCCGAGTTGCTGCGAAAACAGTGGGAGGGGATCAAAAAAGTGGTGCGGGATGCCGACCGGGCGACGGCGAAAGCCGCCAAAGCCTCACCTTTCCCATCACGGGGGGGAGAGATTTCGCCCACCAGCGGCAAGACCGGCGGATACAAGACGCCCGAGGAACGCACGGACGAATTGTGGCCGATGCTCAACCCAGGTCAATCGGAATAATCGGTGACTCCGTCATGGGAGACTAGCACCGATGGCCAGTACAACTGATGTTATTGAAGCCCTGAAATACACCTACGGGGTCGATCAGGTCTTGTACCTTGTCAACCAAGAGGTCGTCTGCTGGAATATGTTCCAGAAGATGAAGAAACCGATGGCTGGCCGAGGGCAGTTCCTGATGCCCATCATGGTGAAGAACCCCGGCGCGTGGAGTGGGTTGGCAGAAGGCGGTGCGTTGCCGTCGAATATCGATCCCGACACGACCGAGGCGTCGTTCAGCCTCCAAGAGTTTGCGGGGCTGTACAATATGTCGTGGAAGCTCATCCAGGACGCGCGGAATTCGAAGTTTGCGTTCCAGACGGCCCTGAAAATGATGGAAGGGGGCTTCCGTCGGCGCATTCTCAAACTCATCAACGCCGATCTGATCTCGGATGGCCTCGGCAAGCTGGCGATTATGCCAGCAGCAGATAATCAGACCACCATTACCGTGGACGCCCTTCCCAGTATCGACCTGGGGATGACCGTCGATCTGATTGATGCTTCTGACAACGATACAGACTTGGCGGCGTCCCGAACCGTCTCGGCGATTGATGTGCAAAACCGTACCGTGACGATCAGTGGATCGGCACCCAGTGGGACCGCAGCCGGTGATTTCTTCTGTATTGAAAATACGACGAAATCCGGGGCGATCTACCACACGGAAGGACTCCTCGGCATCATTGATGATGCCAATCCACCCTCCGGAAACTTCGGGAATATCAACCGGAGCACGGCGGGGAACGAGTTCTGGGAATCGATCGTGCTTGAGAACAGCGGCACCAATCGGGCACTCACGGAAGACCTGCTCATTCAGTTGGAAGATGCCGTCCGTGAGAAGGGCGGGGCCAAGCTGAATGCCTATCTCTCCAATCTCGCCATCATCCGGCGCTATCACGAACTCCTGCGAGAAGACACCTTCTTTGCGATGAGTTCTCCGAAAGCGTTCGATAGCGGGGCTGGAGTGGGTCGTGACGGCGGGGCGCAGCAGAAGGGGACCGACGGTGGCGATGGACGCACCGTCTACCGCTTCAGCGGTAATCCGTGGCACGTTGAGCCGTACTTCGCGGCCAATACGATCATCGGGCTCGATACCAAGCACTTCTATATCGGTCACGGCGAGAATGCAGTGCCGCGTCCGGTCTCGGAGGTGTTCGATGGAACCCCGTTCTTCCGTCAGACCTCCAACGCGACCTTCGAGGTGGCGTGGTACTGGCAGGGACAGTTGCTGAGTGACAACCCGGCAGCCGGGGCCAAGATCGAAGACGTGGCCGAATCGTAAACTGAGTAGGTGGGGGGAGGGTCACCCCTCCCCTGTCACTTCGCCAGAAAGCAGGGATCATGGGTATTAAAGCAATCGCCAAACTTGCTCCGGTGCATGTCGTCTATACGATTTCAGCGGGAGAAGCGGCCGATATCGGTATTTTTGTCGCTGATCAGGACTATGAAATCATGGATGTGCGTGAATGCCATAGTATTGCTGGAGCGAGCAGTACGACCTTGGATGTAGGTATTGCGGCATCCGGGACGGCACCTGCGAGTCTCACCACAGCGTTGAGTTCGGCGTTGGCCTTAGACAGCACGGCCAATACGCCGGTTCAATCGACCTTGACCTCAACGCTAGCCAACCGAAAGATGGATAAGGGCGAACAACTCTCGTTGAATTACACCGGAACGGTCACAGCGTATGAAGGTTCGGTGCATATTGTGCTGAAGCCGATTCGGACGAATACGAGTTACTAAGGAGGCACATGGATCGTTTTCGACCCGTTCGCTATTCACTGGAGGAGAACCAGTTTTTTCTCCAGCATCTCGGGGAATCCCCGGTCGTGGCGCTCCAGGAGACGCTCCCAGAGGGGGTGAATCCGGTCGCCGTGCAGCAAGTGCTGGGAGAATTTTACGAACTCGACGAGCTGGAGAAGCATCGAGGCATCGCGTGGGCTGGGATACAGCAAGTCAGCCAGATCATCAAGCGATTCCTTGCTGAATATGCGACGTGGAAGGAGATGTCCACTCGTGGGGCACCACGCTTTCCGACCATGCACGCCTGGGATGGGAAAGGGCGTCCACACCGAGGCGGCGTCAGTTCCGATTCCGGTGAAGTCTCGACGTATTTTGATGGGAATGGCGATCGGCAACCGCTCTCGATTCCGTTGCGCGGATCGACGCCGACCGGGTTCACACCTCCGTGGGTGAAGACGCCAGAGCCTATACCGGATCATCTGATAGAAGACATGGAGAAAGGGCTGCTTCAGTGCCCTGTGGATAGTTGGGCGACGAACTTCAAGCCTGAATCACATCAGTCGCATAACATGGCTCGTGCCCGGATGGCCAAGCACTGCAAGTCGAGCAAGGACGAGCGCGTGCAAGAATTTGGGCTCAAAGTCTTTGGCTAGCGATGCTCGCGCAGCGGGATGATACCTTCTCGGTTCCGGTTCAGCGGAATACGCCGCCCCCGGTAGAGGAGCGTCTCAACTTCTGGCATCCGAATCGGTTCGGGGTCACAGTTGCGCCGACGCGCTTTCGACAGAAACTGCACGATCTGCACCCTGACCTTGAAGCCACCTGGCACCCGACGCGCCAGCGGTGGCTGGTCTGGTATCGACGGCCGCGAATCCAGCATCCGCTCTCTCCCGGCTGGCTGCTTCTGCTCGTGGTGGAAACCTCCACGAACGAATACGTCCCGCTGGACGATCGGACGCTGGCAGCGGTCTATGAACAGAGCGGCTTCAAGTGGGGATCGGGGAAGCAATACTGGGCGCGAATTGAGGATGAAGCTCAGCGCGACCATGACAAGCGTGACGCCGACCGTGAGCAGCTCATTGATGATATTGGGAGCGATCAGTGGAACCACACGAAGATTCAGGTGAGCCAGTACGGACACTCGTCTGGTAGTAAATTCGTCACCCATCACGCAGGCGACTAGATGGCAACTGGACAGACGATGCTCAACGCGATGGAACTGTTCGATCGCGGAACCCAGGGACAGTCTGGCGAAACCAGTGTCACGATGGCACTCCGGGCGCTCAATGCCGGCCAGGATCACCTGGAGTCGATGCTGGCGTTGCAGCCCAACTCGCTGGGGTCCACGGCGGCCACCGTCACGACCACGGCCAATACGGAAGCGACGGACTTCCCGAGTGGGTTGATTCGTATCGACCGGCTCCAGTTCATCGATCCCAATACCAGTCGCCCGGCATGGGACCTGGAGCGCGTGGGACCGATTGGGGGACACTACGATTCGGGGAGTGAGTATCCGACGATCCAGTTCGATGCCTCAACGTCTGGGCGTCCGAGGCGGTACTCCACGAACGGGACCAGCATCTATTGGTCACCGCTTCCTGATGCCACGCATACCGTGCGGTATTACGGACTCAAGGCCGCCGACGATATTACGGCGTCTGGGACCTTTGCGTATACCGACATGGCGGCGATTGCGGTGGCGCAGTTTGCGGCCGAGATATTCAAGATCGGAAAAGACGATGAGGTCGTCTCGATTGTGCAGGTCGGAATGAAGATTTTTGGTCCGGTCATCCAGGGGATGGCCCGCTTTAATCGGGATCGACCGCCGGGCTATGAATATCGGTATGGTCACACAGAATAGGAGTACCTGATGGCGTGGATTCAGGAAGACTTTCAGGACGGACGCGACACCCAGCTGATTAAACGCGCCGTGATTGACGGAGCGACGAGTGGGAACAATACGCTGGTCGCCGCTGTGACGGCGAAGAAGATTCGCGTGCTGGCCATCTTCGTCACCATGACCGGAACGGCCGTGACCATCCGGTTCGAGGACGGGGCCGATGGCACGGCGTTGACTGGACAGATGGGACCGACAGCAGGGCAGACCATCGTGCTGCCGTTTAATCCCGTGGGCTGGTTTGAAACCTCCGATGCTACGCTGCTGAATATGGAACTTAGCGGAGGCCAGTCGGTTGATGGGGCACTGGTCTATATCGAGGCATAGGCATGGCTGATATTGAAGTTGCGAATACTGATTCGGATCTGAGTGGGAATACCCTCGTCACCGAGGAGAACGCCTACACCATCACGGGTCTGCATACCTTCAGTCGCAGTACGAATGCGCCGTTTGCCGTGGTCGCCGGGGCGGCGGTGGTCTCCAACCTCGACGCCGATAAACTCGACGGACAAACCGGTACCTACTACATTGACCCGTCCAATCTGAGTAGTGCGGTGGGGGTCTCCAAGGGTGGCACGGGAGCCACCTCGCTCACCGATGGGGGAGTTCTCCTCGGGAGTGGCACTTCGGCCGTGACAGCGATGTCTGTCCTCGCTGATAGCGAAATGATTGTCGGCGATGGATCGACGGACCCGGTGGCTGAAAGTGGTGCGACCTTGCGGACGAGTATTGGGGTGGGCACAGGCGACAGCCCTCAGTTCACCGCCCTTAATCTCGGCCATGCGAGTGATACGACCCTGACTCGCGCAAGCTCAGGGAATGTGTCCATTGAGGGGAACGCGATCTACCGCGCCGGGGGCACGGATGTACCCGTCACCGATGGGGGGACTGGCGTGTCCTCGCTCACCGACGGTGGAGTGTTACTGGGCAGCGGGAGCAGTGCAATTACCCCGATGGCCGTCTTGGCCGACAGCGAGATGATTGTCGGGGATGGCTCGGGCGATCCTGTGGCAGAGAGCGGGGCGACCCTTCGGACGAGTGTTGGTGTCGGAACGGGCGATAGTCCGCAATTTACAGGGATTGAATTAGGCCATGCGAGCGACACCACCCTGACGAGAGCGAGTGCAGGGAATGTTTCGATTGAGGGCAACGCCATTTACCGGGCTGGCGGGACGGATGTTCCGGTGACCGACGGAGGCACTGGGGCCTCCTCTCTGACGGATGGTGGTGTGTTGATCGGGAGCGGTACGTCAGCCATCACGGCCACGGCAGTGCTTGGAGATGGGGTCATCCTTATTGGTGACGCCTCTGGCGATCCCACAACTCTCGATGTCGGGAGTTCCACGGCGATTACCGTCCTGGGAACGGTGGCGACTGGAACGTGGCAGGCCACTGATGTTGGTGTGGAGTATGGGGGTACCGGCGCGTCCACGCTTGCATCAGGACGTGTCCTGATTGGCGCCGGAACGTCTGCGATTACGACGACGGGAAATGCTGAAGTCAACGGCCATCTCAACATTCTGGCTGAAAACGATTTGCGCCTGCAGGACAATACAGGTGGGCAGTATGTCGGCCTCGACGCGCCCACTACCGTCTCAAGTTCCTATACCCTGACCTTTCCAGCGGCGATCGGCTCCGTGAATCAATTACTTACCATCAATAACACCGATGGCACGCTCCAGTGGGCAACGGCGTCCGAAGGAAGCCCAGGCGGGAGCGATACGCAGGTCCAGTTCAATGATGGCGGGAGTTTCGGAGGCGACTCAGGGTTGACGTGGGACGACAGTGGAAAAATCCTAAACGTGACCTCGACGAGTATCAACGTGTGCAACCTCGTCTCCTCCAACAATACCAGAGGCCCGACTCTCGATTTCTACCACAGCAAGGCGAGCGGTACTGATGCCACTAGGGTCGCCGAACTTGTTTTCTATTCAAACGACGATGGAGATACAAAGCGTCAATGCAATCGGATCTATTTTTATGTGACTGATTCTAATGAAGCACAGATGGATAGTTCGATTACGTTTCTCGTGATGGATGGTGTGAACACTCCAGGACCTGCCGCGACTTCGGGTGTGCTGACACAGTTTGGCGTGTGGACAGATGCCAGCGATGCGGAAGATAAGACCTGGGGTCCGGTAGCCATCAAGGATCTGTTCGTGACGGACCAGCAGTCGGCGGAGGATATCGAACGCGGGTCTGACGGTGGGAGCGTGTGCCAGCGGATTCAGCGAATTCGGGACGGTCGCTATCACAGCGTCAGGTTGCCTGAAGGAAAGACCCCAGTGTGGTTTGGGGGACCGTCCGCGCAGGATCTCTACACCGAATTTGGACTTGGGTTTAATCCGTTTGTCTTGAAGGACGACGGAACACCCAAGAATCACATCGGCATCTCGCCAAAAAACCAGGCCGCCATTTCATGGTGGGCCATTCAGGAACTGATTGATGAAAACGCCGCATTGACCAAGCGGATTACAGACCTTGAAGCGTCCAGCGGGTAGTGAGATGTGAGGGTCGATACGCACGCCGAGACGCTGTGTCGAGACGCTGATGACACCTCTGATTCTGGCTATCCAAGAACGGCATCTCATGACCGTTGGGACGGCTGCCACTGACGACACCGTCAGTCATGTTCTCAGGCGGCTCCTTTTTGAACCCGATCGGTTTCCCACGCTGCACGAGGCAACAGCGGAGTGGCGAGGTGCCATTCCAGATGGCCGACCCCTTCTCGGGAGCGGTCGGTGATACGGGCACTGCTCATCCTGGCGGTGGTGGTCGGTTGCACATCGACTCCAGACCTGGTACTTCCAGAGCCTCCGGTATTTGAGCCTCCGGTTGCGGAGCTAATTCCGGACCCGCCTGTCGTTGTTCCTGAACCTGTTCCGTTTCCTGCTGGCCATGTCAGGCTCGACGGCAGAGCCTTTGCGGATGACGATGGACCGTTCAATGCCTGGGGCGTGACCCTGATGTGGGGGCTGTGGGCGGCGAAGCACGACCAGCCGATGCTGTCAGAAACACTCGACTGGCTAGCTGGCTGGGGCGTGAACTACGTTCGGGTGCTGTCGATGGTGGGCTCGTTACCCTACTGGGAAGGACGAGTCATCGATCCCAGGTGGCCGGATTATGGCGAGGTCTTGAATACCCTGCTCGATGCGTGTGCCGAGAGAGGGATGCGCGCGCAGGTCGTGTTGTTCGCAGATGCCCAGGTGATGATGCCAGACCATGCTGACCGTCGGGCGTGGGTTGAGGTAATGGCTGAGCGGCTGGAAGGCAAGCGAGATGCCGTGCAGTTTGTGGAGGTGGCAAACGAGTCGAACCTCAACGGGATCGATGACGAGACGCTCCGGGAACTGACGTTACTCTGGGATGAGGTGAGCGAGATTCCCGTCGCGCCATCGAGTCCAGATGGAGGCAATGCCGAGGAGTCGATCAACCGGCTCTTCGATGGTCGGCTGGTTGGGGCAGACCTTGTCACGCCACATTTCGACAGGCGGACAGATACGGTGGAAGCCTTCTACAGACCACAACGACAACCCTGGGAGGCTCAGTTCTACGATCATGTGCTGCCGTTTACGAACAATGAGCCAATCGGACCCGGCTCAAGTGGAGAGAGCGATGCCGATCCTGCGCGTCTAGCGATTGGGATGGCGGCGACGTTCATCGCTGGCGGGGCCGGATACGTGCTGCACAGCAGCGCAGGCGTTCGAGGCGTTGAGCAGTATTGGGATGTCGTCCCTGAGTCGGTCATGATGGCACTCAGATCCACGCGAGAGTTACTCCCGGCTGGCATCGCATCGGCGGAACGGTGCAATCACCATTGGGACTGCCACCCGTATGAGACAGACGATCAGATTTGGCCTGATACGGGAGGGTCCGGCGTCGTGAGAGCGTTTGCGGCTAACATGGGTGGGAAATCGTATGTCGCGGTGATGGGGATGCGTGAGTCCTACACGGTTGCGGCAAAGTGGCCGATGTCGGTTGAGGTGTTTGATGTGCGGACTGGTGAGAGAACAGATGTGATTGAGCTAACTGAAGGTCAGGCGTGGACGTTCCATGAAGGTGGGACGAGGGATTATCTCCACCGAATTACGCGCAGGTAGTGTGATGGCATATCCAATGCAGACCCAGGTATTCTCGGTGTTCCTGGGCACCCAGGAGGGGATTCATTCTGTCGCGCTGCCGGCGATTTATTCGTCCAGCGGCAGCCGGAACCTCTGGATTGATAAGCTCGGACGCGCCAAGAAGATTCTGGGCTATAGCAAGCAAAATAGTTCGGCCGTCACGACCAATACGGGCGGGAGTGCTACACGTCTGCGGTCACTTCGGGCCTATCGGCAGACTGGCGCGAGTTTTACCCGACAACTACTTGGGGCCTTTGACGACGGCACCAATGAATTTGAACTGTGGTACAGCACGAATGATGGAGCGGCGTGGACCTTTATTGCTGATCTCAGCACCGGATCGGTGGGACGGATTCCTGATTTCGCGCAGGTGGACAACAACCTGTTCTTTACAGACGGGGTGGTAGCGCCACGAGTCTGGAACGGCTCCTCTCTGGCGACGGCTGGTGCCAGTGGGAAGTCTCCGACCATCACGGCAGTGGTCAATACGTCGGCTGGACAGCTCAACGGGTCCTATACGTGGAAGATGGTCAGTGTGGACGCAGCAGAAACCCGATCGGCGGGGTCTGTGACCTCTAACGTGATTCAACTCCAGGATGAACAGGCCAATCTGTCATGGACCGCCGACTCGGATACCGACATCACGGGCTATGAGCTGTATCGCACGACCGGGACCGGTACGAACTATTACTTTGTGACGTTCATCGATGGACGCACGACTACCAGCTATACAGACAATGCATCGGATCTGGATATTCTTGAACATCGACTTCTGGAGGAGCATGGCGATGCCCCAGCGACCGGCACATACTTCTGCGAACCCCACAAGCAGCGACTCTGGTGGGGACGCACCGACACCAATCCTCGGCGTGTCTTTTGGTCCGATCCAGGGAAGCCCGATCAGGTGGGAGCGAATAACTACCTCGATTTCACTGATCAAAGCTCCGTCGGGGACCTCATTACCGGGATCGTGGGGGACTTCGAAGGTATGTTGGTCGTGTTCCTTGAACGATCCATCTGGACCGTCAGCGGCACCGGACAGATAGTCTCAGACATCATGGACTGGGTGCGTACCAAGTCCAATGCGCTTATTGGGGCCGTCTCGCACCGGTCGATTGTCCAGGTACCGGCTGGGGCGGTCTATACCGATGCGTCCGGGAACCAGATTACGACGCCACGGGTGATGCAGGCATATTTCACACCCATGGGCGATATCCGCCTCTTTGACGGGAATAACGACACCATTATCAGCACTCCGGTCAAGGAAACCCTCAAGACCTTCCTGTATGCCCAGATCAAGAAGATTCACGCCATACATGACATTGAAAACGGGCATATCGTCTGGTTCTGGCCTGGTCCGACGGCCTCCGGTGATGATGCCGAATGTAATCAGGCCGTGGTCTGGAACTATCGGTGGGGTGTCTGGTATGTCTGGCCCGATATGCCGATGTCGGCCTCCACGACAGTCGAAACGTCGAGCGATACACAGGTGATCCTGACGGGTGAGGCTCAGACCTCGAAAGGCGGCTTCTGCTACCAATTCTTCAATGGGGACAGCTTTGACGGATCGAATATCCCGTCACGCTGGATGACGAAGGTGATTTATGGGACCGACAATTCGTGGGATGTTCGGGCTCCGCAGCAGCTCATGGCCTACACGAAGCGGTATCGCTGGCTCGACATCATCGCGGAAGCTAATTCCGATGTCACGCTCACAGTTGAATGGATGTCAGGAGGGGCTTCTGATGAGGCGGTCGGGCGTGGGAGCGCCACAAAGTCGATCGAACCCCTGGGGCTCCAGTTGATCACTTCTGATGGGAACGGGATCGATACGTCTGAGAGCAGCAACATCACGGTGCCCTTCGATAGTGTGCAGCGCATTATCAACATGGAAAGCAGTACCGGGGACTTCATTCAGGATGTGGGATGTCGGATTCGGATCAGCGACGACGCACAGAATGGGAGCTGGAGTCTCGAAGGGATGACGCTGGGCTATCAGGTGTTGCCAGGCGCGACGAGGAGGTTGCAGTAATGGCGGAACAATGGATTCAGAAGATGAAGGACGGGTCGAATTTCAAGGCTGGGGCCTTCTCCGGGCAGGCAAAGCGTGCAGGGAAAAGCACGTCTCAGTTTGCGCGTGATGTGCTGAAACCTGGGTCTGGAGCAACCGCTACCACGAGACGGCGTGCTCACCTTGCTCAGACATTCGGGAAACTGCGACGGCGGAAAGCGTAGGATACCTTATTGTGAAGCGGGCGCAACGGTCGCTCCCCTTGGCGGTGCCCGCATGAGCGAACAGATCCTGCGCGCCTCGGGACTAGAAGGTTAATGCCGTATACCAACGAACTGCTCCCGTTTACCGGCGCGCTGGGGCTTACAGTTTCCACGTCGTATGAAGCCGCCGAGAAGATGGCAGGCAAGGCGGGGACCAAGCGCCGGAACGTGCTGGTCGCTCTCGGCCACCACCCGAAAGGGCTGACCGACAAGGAACTCCAAGCCCTGTTACGCATGGGCGGCAGCACAGAGCGCCCACGGCGCATCGAGCTGCATCAGGCAAAATTGATCCACGCCAGCGGCGACCGTTATGTGCAGGAACACGGCAGGTAGTGTGGTCGTTGACCGCGCTCGGGGAAATAGTGATGGAGGGAGGCTGTGTGGAAGCATGAGCGATCCGATCCTGGCAGTGGAGTCAGACATAGATCCTCTCTGGATTCCGTGTCGGTCGTGCGATGAATACTGGTGCGTCAAGCATGAGAAGCACGTCTTCGAGTGCGACTGTCCCCCCATAGAGGAGTGGGTCGAGAAGGGGACGAACCCGTATGGCTAGGTCGAATATTCCTCTTGATTTCCCGACGCCAGACTTTGCGCGGATACGGGAGGAATCTGGCTCCGTCACGGAACGGGCGATGCGGTCCCTCTACTTCTCGGCTCTTGACACGCGCCGTCGATTGCGACGGATTCAACAGGAGCTTGCATGGAAAAGCACCCCGTTTCTGGCAGGGAATTTCACCGCCAACACGGGCACATGGACCGTCGCCAGCGCCGACCAGAAGCAGTACGACTTTATCAAAATCGGCCAGTTCCTGGTGGTGAACTTCTTTCTGGAGGATACGACGACCTCCTCCAGCATGGGCAATCAACTCCAGATCCAGCTCCCGAAGGGGATGTCCGCGTCTGCAACGACCTACACGGGGCCGCTGACGATCAAGGGATCGGTCGATACGGAAGGCTACATCACCACCGGAGGCACGGATAAGCTCTATTGTTTCCGCACCGATCATGCGGCCTGGCCGTCCAGTATTACGGACAATGTCGACCTCCGTGGCATGATCACCCTCGCGGTGACTGGGTGATATACTGACGATGGGAAACGGAAACGGTCACGCTGCTGACATTCGGCTTCGGAACTACACGATCGGCGATCCCCCTCGCGTCATGGGCTGGTATGATGCGGATCGTAATGGGTTTGAGTTATTTATGGGAATGCCCATCCCTGATAGTGTGGCGCTGTCGATGTCGATGAATTTGCTCCTCCAGGATGCCAGGAACCAGCAGTCCGTCTTTCAAATGATTGATCGAGGCAGTGAGACGATTGGGTTTACGGCACTGACGAACATCACGCCAGATCGGACGTTTGGTCAGCCACATCTTTATATTGCCCCGTCTTATCGCCGGTACAGTATCGCGTCGGCTCACGCATCCGAACGCTATGCCAAGACGCTGGGGCTCAAGAATTTCATTATCACGGTCGAAACTACCAATCCGCGTGGGATGGCGATTGCCAAGCGCCTTCACTACATCGAGGTACCACGACGGACGTTTACAAAGGAGTTGACGTAATGGGTAGTGCAGCAGTTCCGATTGCAGCGGCAGGGCTAGGTGGGCTTGGGAGCTATCTGTCAGGGGCGCGGCCTGAATCGGCTAAAATTGAAGGTTACGGAGGAGTACAGTTTCCAGGGCTCAATCCGCAGCGGATCTTCAAGGGTGCGTTGGGGGATCTGGGACGGATGGGGGCTCTCGCCACGCAGTATGCCGCTACTCCGGTCTCGATGCCGAGTTCCTATGTGCAGCCACTCCCGATGTTCAAGGGGGCTGGTCCCGTTGATGTGTTTGCTGGTGGGATTGACCCGGCGCTTCCTCGCCCAGAACTGCAGTTTCGGAGTGGTGTCGATTGGGGGGATAGTCCACTAAGTATTCCGTTTACCCAAACAGGGGCTGGATTGGAGGATGTCTCTCAGTTGAACTCCGATCAGGATGTTATTGCTGGTGAAGTTTCCAGAGGTGGGCAGGAATTTATGCGCGGTGCGGTTCAGCAACCAGCACCAGCGCCAGCTTTCGGGGGTGCTCATTCGGGGTTGAAAGAGATGCAGCAGGCATTATCGTTACTAAGACCTGGAGCTGATGCTCCTGGCGAGTTTAGCGAGTTTCTCTTTACCGGCGCGTCTGGGCCACGGGGACTAGCGGCAGCCGTCCCTGAACGCCTCTGGGGGTCAAAAGACTCTCCTATGTATGATCTAGAGAAAATGCAGCGAACGATTTATGGGCAGGCCGGATATCCGACAACAGGAACTGGTGGAGTATTCCCAGCGTCTCCCAAGAAGAGCGGGAAGAATACGTAGGGAAGTGAGCGAATCGTATGCCAAAAAAAGCTCCGTGGTTTGAAACGCAAACGGGTGCCGTGGAAGGCCTTGAACCATGGGGTGATACGGGTGACTGGTCAGACTATGGGGCTGCTGGTGCATGGGGAGGGACTGCCGAGACCAATCCATGGCTGATTCCAGGACCCATAGGCGATTATGGTGAGTACTCCTTGGGGTATGAGGGCACAGGGGTTCCTGGTCCCGGTCTGGGACCTGACGGGCTCATGCCCTTCAATCTTGAGGATCTTGGGGAGACTTCGTCAGGACTTAGTGACATCCTTGAAGGTTCTGACTACAGCCTACAATTCGATCCGCTCGCCACGGCGAGGAGAAGTTGGCGTCCGACGTATGGGATCGAAGGCCCTGAAGGCGATACTGGTTACCATATTTCTCGCGGCGGTGGTGGCGAGACTCTGTTGGAGGAGCAGTACGCAGGCTTTCCGTGGGTAGGTTATCAGGATCCAAACGAAAGACCTGGTGTAAATGAAGACGAAGTAGCTTGCATAGCAAGGGGTGGGTCGTGGAATGGTATTGACTGCGATATGCCACCAGCTCCACCCGAGCCACCAGCTCCACCCACGCCCCCAACCACATCTATAGACGATCTTAGACTACAGTGCGAATTGGCTGGAGGGACGTGGACCAGTAGTGGTTGCACCTTTCCAGGAGTGGAACCCACAATAAATACAAGCAATATTCCTCCTACCGGGCCTGCTCCTGGGGCAATGGACCCGAATCTGCTCAAGTATCCTGGATCGGAGATGCTGGACTTTCTGGGACAGATTCCGTACTCATCGACCAGTGCTCCGCTGACTCCAGGACCTTATCAGGATATTTTTACCCAGGAAGTGGCAGCCGATCCACTCTCACGGAAGGCTAATCTAGCCCTAGAAGATCTGATTCATCGTGGGGGTGTCGTGGCCACGCCGTTTACCTCTGAGACTGAAGGGGCTATTAAAAACATTATTCAACGTGAAGGGCAATTACTTCCTACCGAAGCGGAGGCAACGGTCTTCAAGAACCTCAGTGATGCAGTGCAGAATTGGGGCGAAGCCCCTCTGACCACCACTGAAGCGGCGTCTCAGGGCGTCATTAAGGATCTTCTGGCGAGCGGTGGGGTCTTACCACAGGATCAGGCCAGGCAGGCGATGGCTATCGAAGCGGCCCGATCTCCACTGGATCGTCTCCGGGCCGCACAGCTCTCTCAGGGACAAGCCGCACTCGCAGACCGGGGATTACTTGGGCAGGGACCGGAAGTCGATTACATGGAGCGGCTGGAGACACAGCTGGCTCCGATGTATACCGAGGCCGCTCAGCAGATTGCGCTTGAAGAAGGGGAACGGTCTGATGCCCGGTATCGGCAGGCGCTCGATCAACTCAACCAGCAAGCGATGACCCAGCGACTCTCGACGGATCAGCGGTTCGCGCAGGCACGGTCGCTTCAGACCGACATTGCGCTGGATCGGGCGCAGCGGCAGGATTCCCGGCTCCAGACCGCGATTCAGCAGGCCGCCAACCTCACGGTTGAGCAGAGCCGGAACCTGGTGAACTCGATCAATGCCCTCACAGGAGTCCAGCAGATGCGGACCGACGCCGCGCTGGAAGTACTGGATCGCAACATGGAGTGGAATAAGTTCCTCGCCGAATACGGCCTCGAACGCGACAGGACGATGGCCGAACTCCAGCAGGGGCGGTACGAGTTCCTGCTTCCGTTACTTCAAGAGTACTTCAAGGCTGCGGCAATGGCTGCCGAAGGCTATGTGAGTGGTACTAGGGAGGGATAATAATCATGCCATTTAATCCGTATACCGGCACGCCAGGCGGTCCAGGGGCACCTGTAGCCCCGCAGCGTCAGGGAGCGCCCCAGGCACGGCCAATGTTTGGGAACATCGGGGGTGCGCCTACACAAGCACGCACAACGCGGCGGAGACCGATGGGGCCACGGCCGCAGGGACCGCCTGGGGTCCAACGACGTGGGGTCGCTCCGTTGCCTGATACCCGGTTGGCCGCTCCGGCACAGACGCCTGGACCGTGGGGAGGGGGCGACCCGCCCATGAGTCCGGCGATGGCTCGGTTGATTGGGAATGGAGGGTATCGCCGTGGCTAGCGTGCGTCGAAAGTCACTGATGGAGGCCCAGCAGGGGGGACGTACTGGGAGGCAGGGCGTTGGGGATTTCCTTCTCGGGTTTTCCAAGGGTCTAGAGCCCCAAGAGACGAAGAATCTAGAAATGGAACAAATAATCTGTGCAATTAGTGGGGGAACGTGGAACGAGGAGGCCGGCGTGTGCGACACCCCACTGTCAAGTCAGCCGACCCAAGGAACCACTGGAACGACAGGGAGCACCCCGGTTCGGCTCGGGGCGCCTACACCTGGATCTGGATGGCGTAGGACGTAATCATGGTTGATTGGAGACGCATTGGACTTGGATTGGTGGGAGGTGGAGAGGGGTTGCTCCGGGCATATGAGGCTGAGCCCCTGCGGAAGTATCGGCAGGCGCAGCTTGCAGAACTTGAGGAGACCCTGAAGGCTCGTAAAATGTATCAGGCTTTATTGGAACGTGGTCGTCCAACAGAACGTCGTGACATTCCCGGTGAAGAGACACCTGAGCCAGTCGTACAACGTCGAAGCGTTATCAGAAATCAAATTCTTGGGCCTTCTCCTCCTCCTACGTCAATGTTATCTCCGGATACTTTCCAGCCTTCTCCCCGTATGCCTATCGGAGGGGTGCAGGATGAACCACCAGTTTTTCCGGGGTTAAAGGGGGCGTTCCAGCCTCCTCCAGAGCTTCGTCAGCAACGGGTGGATAGGGGGATTCCGGGAGGTAGGTCTCTTGAGGTTCCCCAACCGCGAGTTCCAGTCTCGCCGTCTCCGGATGATCTGACTGTGCCTCTTGGCTGGGAGCGGACTCAACCGCAACCGATCCCGCGGCAGATTGCTCCTCAGCCGCCCCGAGGAGTGCCTCCAGAGACTCCGCAAAGAGGCATGCCTCCATTCCAGTCGAATCTATTGCGTCTGATGCAAGAGTCGGGTCTTGGCAGGCCATCCGCACCCCCTTCGATGGGACCTGCACCACCTTTGACGCAGCCCACTTTTGAGGCTGAAACCACGGGCGTTGATCTGTTTTCTCCAGAGCCAGCAAAGTATGATCAATACGAGATGGAACTTGCGGAGTTGGCGTCGAACGCAGGGATAACACGTCCACTTCCGCCTCAAGTAAGACCAGAGTGGGAGGCGTGGGAGACAGGACAGATTGAGTTGCTGAAGGAACTCACCTCGATGGTCAATGCTCCCCACAAGTGTCTGGACTATACGGATAGTAACCTCCAGCCTCGTACTACCTGTATGAATGTCCAGGCTATGACGAGTCCTGGCCTAGTGGCCTGGGGGAAACAAAACCATCCGAGAATTGCCGCGATGCTCCCTGACGGTATCGGGACGGTGTATGACCCGACAGCTCCTCTCGACGCACCGACTTCGGCTGAGATTAACGAGCGATTTATCGCAGAGGGAGCATCACCAGACCAGATCGTTGCAAATCTCTATACGACGCCAATGGATGAGAGCAATCCCATGCGTCAGCGTATGAATACGAATCCACTGGGTGGGGTGATACCGCTAGTGGGTGGTGGTATCACATTTGTGAAGTTGTCGGCAGATAACGAGCGGTTCCTTCACCAAATGATTCCGTTGTCGAATGTGACTATGTTGATTGCGGACTATGGAAAAAAACTAAACAAGGAAGATTATGCGTTTCTTGGAAAACTGAAAGGATATGGGCAAACGGTTGATGCGTGGTTTGGTCTGGAGTATTTCCTTGATCCCAATGAGTCCGGAATTTCTAATATCGAAAAAAACAAGCGGCTGATGGCCAAGGAACGAGCGGCGACCTCCAAGGCGGCCTTGAGCGAAGATCAGGTTAGCGAATTGAGGGTTCTTGAGTCACTCGCTTCGGATGATTTGCTGCATTTCGCAAGACTCCGGAACGCCTTTGCCGGGTTGTACGCTGAACTCGGTGGTGAACGCGGGCGGAAGACTGAGGACGACGTGCGTCGGGCCAAGCAGATGCTCGCTGGAGTCGGCGATCCAAAAGGATTGACCGAAAAGCAGATTCGTTTGATCTTCAAGAATTTCGTTGATCAATATGATGGGATTCTCTATGGAGCGGGGTATGTTCTCGATGATGATATTGAGTTTATGAGAGAGTATTTAGCGTCGCCGCTAGAAGATACCCCTGGTCCTCTCTCTGGGGGGGACTCCGTACAGAGCCGCGCAGGCTCACTCTTGAATAATCCCTAATGGCAAGTGAACGAGAAGATACGATTCGGGGCCTTGTTCGTCAATATGCGAAGAAGTTCGGTGTGCCCTATCCATTTGCGCTGGCTATCCTGGAACGTGAATCGTCGTATGACCCACGGGCGCTCTCTCCACGAGGAGCCCAGGGGCTCATGCAGCTCATGCCCCAGACGGCCAAGTCGTACAATGTTACTGATCCATTTGATCCAGACCAGAATGTTCGAGCGGGTATTCAACATCTCTCAATCCTGCTCAAGCGGTATCAAGGCGATCAGCGTCTCGCGGCAGCCGCCTATAACGCTGGAGAGGGTGCTGTGGCGCAGGCGGGTGGGGTGCCGCCTTTCCCTGAAACGCAGAAATTTGTGGAGGCGGTACAATCACGGATGCCACAGATCCAACCACCGTCAGGAGGCGATGATGTCTATCTCGCGATTGGTGGTGACGACACTCGCCGCCAAGAGGTGCCTCCTGCTGTGACAAACGGAGAGACCCATCGCCTCTGGATTTATCCGACGTTTGAGCAAAAAGACCCCGAGTACACGGGTACCTCGTTGTTGGGACGATCCGGCGATCAGCCGCTTCCAATGGATCATCCGAAACGGGGGGGCATTATGGTGTCATGGACTGGTGCCCGCAAAAAACCTACTGAGGAAGAAATCGACTTTATTTTCTCACAGGTGAATCCAGAAGGGGTCATTACCAGAGAGGATCTGGCGGCCGGCGGGGCTGCGTCGGCTACGATAGGCCGTGATGTTGCTAGCCTCGTAAAAAGAGGGGTAGGTGCTCTGACAGCTGCCGGTCGGGCTGCGCGTCCTGCGCTCTCTGCGGGTAGTAGATTCTTGGGGCCTGCTGGATTGCTCGGAATGCCTTTTCTCGCAGGCGCTGGAGCGATGGGCGGAGAATTGTATCGGCAAAGTCTGGTGCCCGAGTCGGTCGTGGTTCCGGGCGCACGTACGTTTGGCATTGAGAGCTGGCCGCGTGAGAATGCGGCTGGTATCGACTACGAAGGGGCTCCCAATACGTTAGCAGAGAAGGCGTGGGCCACGGCGGTCGCCGGGGCTGGGGAAGCGACCATGGAAATGGGCGGCGGTCTCGTCGCCAGTGGCCTTAAAGGTCTTGGCAGGGCGTGGAAGGGAAGCGCCTTTCCATCCGCTGCACGAGCTTCGCAGGAGACTCGCCGTATTGATCCGACGACGGATCTGCTCGTCAAAGGGCCAGACCCACGTCAGGCGGTTATGGATTTTGGTACTTCGACCACAGAGAGTGGCGCACTAGACGCGGCTAATATCGCACGATTCTCTGATTCCGTGACCAGCAAACTGGTGATTGAGGCTGACACCGCCCTCGACAATCCCATGATTAACAAGAGTCAGCTGATTGAGGATTTTTACAAGAACCTGGGAGTAACGGAGACAGCTCGTAAAGCCGCCCTGGGCCAGCCTCAACTCCAGAACGAGGCTGCAAAAATAGCGAGCCAGTTGAGTGTGTTGGGCGGGGAGAGTCCTTTCTTGACTCTTATGGACGCCAATGCTTTTCGGAAGACCGCCAATTCTCTGGGACGACAGGCGTTTGAAAAAAGTGCCGATGAGAGCGTAAGTGTAGTCCCGCGTGTGCAGAAGGCGGCGGCCCAGGCGTTACGGAAGAATCTCGTGGATACGATGCGCGTCATGGAGCCATCGATCGCTCGTCGTGGTCTCTTTGGGCGTCTCCCTCGATTTGCCGAACGGTTCGAGAAGTCCCTAGAACGCACCAATAAAGCACTCAACGCTGAAGAGTTAGCCCGCAAGGCAGCAGCCATCGATGTCCCAGGAGGGTTTACATTAGCTGCCGCGTATTCACTCCCAGCGTTGGCTGGTCTCGGGTTTCAGTTTCAGGGTTTTCCAGGACTGGCTGTTGGGGCGTTGACCGGAGCGGGTCTCTCGCAAGTGCTCCCGCGTGGGCGCCAGGTCGCAGGGGGGTCGCTCTACCGGGCCGGGACGCAGGCCGGCAGTATGCCAGCCAACATCTTGAGGGCGCTTCAAGGCTACCGGAGCCAGGGCTATCGATCTCCTGATAGTTTAGTACCTCGTCCGACTGTGCGGCCACCATTCATCAATCGGTCGTCGTTTATGCGACCGCTACAAGGGACTCCGCCCAATGCCAGATGATGGATGGAGCGAATATCAACGGCTCGTCCTGGCCGAACTGAAGCGGCTCGACGCCAGTATCCAGGCGTGTCAGAACGAACTGGCAGAAATCCGACTTGGACTGGCGGTGCTGCGGACGCGAGCGGTCAGCTGGGGCGCCGTTGGTGGCATGGTGATCTGGCTCACGACCGTTGTGGTCGGCTTAATTGCTGACTGACCCCACTCACCGATTGACTGGCATTACTTCTCACGCAGGACGGTCATGTCAAACCGTGCTGAGAGCGTCACGACAATCCCCGCCAGGAACGCCAGTGTGATCGATCCGATGGGATACCACGTCGTCGTATAGACCGACATGGCTCCCAGCAGGACCGCCCCGATATTCCAGAGGAGGTTCCAGTTCAGGTAGCTCACTGGGTGTGATATCCACGAAGATCATCGACCACAGCGGCGAGAGCGGCATGGGCGTTTCGGAGAGCTACCTCGGCGTCTATCACGGCCCCCACAGCGTCGGTCAGGGTCTGATTGGTCATGAGATCGCGGTTCGTGGCGTCTTCCGCGATTGTCAGCAGCGTGCCGGTGAGGTCAATAGCTCGCTGGCGCTTGGTCGCGCTCGGTTGATCCACCACGACATCTTCCACGACCTGGATCGCGGTCGAGATGGCCTTGAGGATGGCCCCCGCGGGACCGCCGATTAGGGGAACAAACGGAACGAGACCTTTGAAGAGTCCACCGATACGTCGCCATGATATGCCCATTAGTGTGTCCTTTCAATGAATCCCCATCTATCAGTCAGCCAGCGTCTTAAATCCTTCTAAAGGGGAAGTGAAACGGAGGTGCTCAGTCCCCGTTAGATCACGGTTTCAGAATAATACGACGAGACAATAGCCACGGCACGCACCCTTCCGTGCCGCAAGTCGCGTGGGCCGTCATGTATGGGACGTACCGATTCCACGCCATGTTCGGAGCTTCAGTCTTTCTCTCGTCACGCACCACAAGTGTCTTGCCGCACGTATCGCACACATGCACTCCGTACCCGGCCTCCTCAGTTGTCATCTACCTAAAGGGGAAGTGAAACGGAGTTACTAACCCTCTTTTTAGGGGGATTATATACAAAAGTGCCGAAGGGTCCGGGCATTCGGCGCGACATGACCCTTCCCTCTCAGTCTTCCTCGATGACCCTGACTGGCGTGACGGCGGCGCGGCCCAGTTCCTCGGGGGTCACAGCAAGGCCGATGTCCTGCTCTAGCTCGGCCTTGCTCGGCTGATAGGTATGCCGCTTCACTCGAACGACTGGTAACGGCGCTCCATCCGCGCCCGCCTTTGCAGTATCTCTCTCGCCCATAAGACCACTTATCCCTTGAACTGCGCCAGTAACCATAGACACGGCCCGAGACCGTATCTTTATGGCTTTTCGAGCGTCGCGGTCGATCTTGTTGACCTGTTCACGCTGTTCGCTGGTCTCTGGCAGTGGAACTAGGACGCTCTTCGCTTGGTCCTCGGTAAGCTCATCGACCACTGCCCCGTAAATCTGTGCGGTCAATTGGACATGCCCAAGCGGAGACGCTAGGAATGAATAGAGGTAGCCTGGGGGGCATTTCTTCTCATTCGGAACAATGCGCATTATGTGTTCCGACGCCGCCCAACCATCCCATTCAGCAGGTGCCATTGCGACCCTGCCGACCGTTCCTGATCGGGTGACTAAAACCCACCCTGACCGAATAATCCATTGGCCAATATCTGGATGTGCATTCCGCGAGATATGTTTTAGACCGGCTGGTTGAAAATGGACGATATGACTTCCTTGCAGAAATGGAAGACCGAACTCGGCATCAACGTAAATGCGTTTGAACCGTGGCGGGATGAACACCCGCGACGTGATGTCACCGAGCGGTGCCAGCGACATTCCCGAATGACGAAGCGTATCGAGGGCCTGTGCGACAACCGGGTTGAAGTAGCTCGCATCGAGTCGTCTCGCAACCGTCCGGGCCACGATGTTGGACGGCACGGCGAAGTGCTCCACGCTTCGCCGTGGTGGTGACTTCGGAGACGTGACGGACGCACGCGGCTTACGTTGCGCCATAACCAGCCCCCCGTCTCCACTCGTCAAAGGCTTCCGCAACCAGTGGCAGCTCATCGTCTACGGTTGGTTCCTGGTTCTCGTCGAGCACCTCGAAGCCTTCCGGAGTTTTATAGTAGACAGGGTTACCCCGCTTGTCTCGTCCCACCGTACGTGGGATCGACATGAACACCTCGTAGTCGTCCAGAGCGTCCGCCTCGGCCAGTTTTATCTGTGTGCGAGTAAGTCGCTGCATGATAAGAACGCTCGGATTGGGCACGCCACCACCGTCTGCGAACGTTTCTTTGGGGAGATCCACTGAGGCAATAAAGCGAGCGCGCAGGAACGCCCACTGCCTGATGAACTCTAGGCCGGGGTTGTTGAGAATGCTGTCCGGCAAGACGATGGCCAGGTACCCGCCCGGCTTCAAGTATCGGAGTGCAGTTTCCACAAAGAGTTGTTCCGCTGGCATTGAGGACCGCGTGTTTGCAGCCCCAAAGGAGGGCAGCTCGTAACGCGACAGTACATGTGGATCGTCGATGATGGCTCGTCCGCCAAACGGCGGATTCGTGACACAGATGTCGAACGATCCGGGCTTGATCTTCCGCCGTGCGTCCTCGTCGTCCCACTCGCCAGGTGCCGTGAGTGAGTCGCCCTGGAAAACGTTCGCGGACCCGTCGCCGTGCATCACGAGGTTCATCTGCGTGGTCCGCACAAGAAACGGGTTAATGTCCATACCGAACAGGTTCCGCTCAGCGATGTTCTTCACTCGGGCTGCCACACGTCCCCGCACCACGGCATCCGTGCCGCCCCTCCTCTCCTCGAACGCGCTGACGGTGTCCCGGATCTGATTGATTACCGACACGAGAAATCCGCCCGTGCCGCAACAGCAATCCAAAATCTTCAAAGACGTGGCGCGCTGGAGCGGAAACAGGGACAGCGTCATCCCCACCGCCATGTCGCACACGTTCCGGGGCGTGAAGAACTCTCCACGGTCCCCGCGTAGGTTCTCCCCAACCAACTCCTCGTAGGCGGCACCCTTGATGTCCGTGTTGGTGCGGAGCAGGGAATACCGCTGCAACTCCGACACAATGTACGACAACACCTTGCGGTTTAGCTTGATGCCCTCATCGGACTCGAAGATATACGGGTATCGCTGCTTTACCTGATCAAACAATGGCGCGATCCGCTCGTCCAGTACACGGCGCTGGCCTGCTTCAGACCGTCGCTCGTCACCGCGAATAAAGAACCGCAAGGCACCCATCGTCTCGTACTCGTCGAGCACCTTGCAGAAGATGAGCTTTTGTAACTCGTGGAAGGCTTCGGCCTTCTGGATGCCCTGATTCGCGTAAACATAGTTATGACAACGGCGCAACGCAGCCTTGAGATCTACCGCTGGTGTGAGGCTGGAGAACTCCGGCGGCTTCGGTTCAAGATCGCCCTGTCGCGGAATGTCCGTCGTCTCAACAATGCTGCCGTCTTCCAGGCGCTCATAGGTGATCTTCTCTAATCCGACCCACAAGCCGTATCGGCAGGATGACGCGCTCATGTAGCTCTTGAGCTGCTCCACTCCCTCGGAGCGATCACGCGGCAATACGTCGGCCCGTTTGGCCTCGACTATCAGGAAGATGACATCTTGGCGATGTGCGCTGCCCGGCGTGAACACCACAAGATCAGCCCGCTTTCGCGACGAGCCCATTTTGATCCGGTATTCGACCGCGATGTCCGAACGGTTGTACTTGTACTCATCCACGAGGCTCCGCGCCCACCGCTGGCGGACATGTTCTTCTGGTTTGTCTGGGCGGAGTTGTCCTGTGATGTAGCATCTGAGTTTACCGGCCGGAATGAGCGGGACGACGTTCGTAGCGTCAGGCATAGTGCGCGTTTGCCTATTAGACGGCCGTGGCATGCTCTCCGTGGTCGTGGTTGGTCAGGTCGCGGTAGCGGAGTCGCCGCCCTTCAGCGCCGCGCACCATCGCGGCCATCTGGTCGGCTGTGCCCTGGTCGCGGTTGTTGTGACGCCCCTCGAACTCTGCGACGTAGCGGTGCAGGTGCTCGGGACTCATGCGGTGGAAGACACCGACGTAACCGCGCTTGAGCATCGACCAGAACGACTCCATGCCGTTGATGCTCACCGCTCCCCTTCTGCATGCCTTCTCCACTTACCACTGGTGTCCACACTGGGGACAGGTATGGGATGGGGGTGTGGGTGGCCGCTCGCCGATGGCCAGTTCCCTGACGGCTTCTCGGCTGAGCCCCTCGACCGACGCTCGCAGGAGCAGCGCGTGCCGTGCCACGGGATCTTTCTCGGAGATGGCCTCACGGTGATGTGACCAGGACACGGAGTGGACGCGCTGGTCGGGTGGGTAGGTCCGGGATACCCACGCTGCCTTCGTGAGTGTTGAATAAGATTTCTGGGTCACTTCAAGGGCCTGTGTGTACATCTCGCCCCAATCCCCTCGTTGATCGCCATAGTGCAACAGGTCGCCAAGCGCCCACATCGCTCCATTCGCCAGCTCCTGGCATATTTGCAACCCGGTGCAAAATTGCTCGAAGGTAACGTCGGCATCGATGACGGCCCCCGTTGGGGTCAGTGTGATGCCGTCGGCGAGGGACAGCGCCCCGATGCCCCTATGGACCGGGATAGCCGGGGCAAGATCGTCGGTCATTGGGTGTCCTTTCCAGCGGCGGCGGCGGCGATGCGGTTCCCAAAAACCGAGACCATCGCGGCCATGTTTTTGATCAGCGGCAGAATGTCGTCCACCGATCGGATGACCACGACCGGTGATCCGCCCCAGCGCGCGTGCCATTCAGCTTGGGCGGGATTCACCTTCCCCTTCGGTCCCTTGATTTCGAGAAGGATCGTGAGCCCGCGAAAGCCAATACAGAGGTCGGGCACCCCTTTACCCAGGGACGCCAGACTGAACACGGTCGCTCCCGCTGTTCGCAGCGCCGTGACTATCTCTCGTTGGTTTGTGTCCACTTTTTTAGGCATGTGCTCCACCTATCTCCACCCGGTCTCCACCTATCTCCACCCCAATCTCCACCTATCTCCACCCCTGTCTCCACCGTGGAGGCGCTCTCAGAATTTTTCACCAGGTGGCTCATCGTCTGACGGGGTATTTGTGTGGCCGTTGCTGCACGGTGATTGGACCGTCAGCTCCAAGGACCGGGTCCACCACGAGTGTGATTCGTCGCTCGTGGATGCCCTGATGATGGCAGGTGTGGCACAGGAGGACGGTATTCTGCGTTGTGGTCTCCCCTCCGGCGCTACGGAAGACGAGATGGTGCATTTCCGCCTCCTGGAGCCCCTCTGAGAGGCGTGTCCCGCAGACCCGGCAGTGCGTATCTCGCAGGGCGAGCTTGTCCCGTACAGCGGCCGTGAGACGTGCCTGGACGCGTCTCTCGCTCGATCGTTCCTGCTGCCTGGTCCTGGTGGGCTTCGCAAATGGCAATGGCATCCGATCAGGTGGGGAGGCCCAGTGCAGTGTGCAGAGGAGGAATGGCAGCCTCCCCGTGCGTGGTAAGGCGCACGGGACACACTGGTGTCGCCTGGGATGAGGTGACCACTGACCTCCCCGCCTCATCGGACGTGCTTCCGACGGCGTTGCGACTGCGCGTGCGCTCGACGGGCCTGCAGCACGGGGTTCGTACTCCAGCACTGGCAGCGGCGGTGCCGCGTAGTGATTATGTCCTCAATCCAGGCGAAATCTCGACACATCTGGCAACCAAAGGTCGGAATGACCGGCTGCTGTGTTCTGAGGGGATGGTCGGGTGCGATGGCCCGGCCAGTGACCCGCGCGTATGTATCGAAGAACCGGTTCCGGGCGGCGATGATCCGCTCGGCTTCGTCACGCTCCGGCTCGCGCCCAGCGGTGAGGTGCTGTACCTCCTGGCTCAACTCACGAGTCAGTCGGTCTGTTGCCAGTTGTTCAGCTCTGGCCTTCCAGGTACCCGCATCGGGCAGATAGGGCGACGGCTCACCGCCCAGATCGTGTGCCGCTTCCTCAAGCGCGGCGATGGGTATCTGTCCTAGTTCTTTATAGTAGGCAGTGAGTTTGACGCCATCGACGGGGGTGTTTTTGGTGGCGGCGAGAAAATTAAACGCCGTCGCAAAACGTCGTTTGTCCGTGGAGTCAGCCATGCTATGGGGTCTCCTCGTGTTGCAAGAAATCCGCGGTCGCTTCGATCATGCCTTGCGTTTGGCGCGTGAGCGTTGGCCGTGGGGCTGGAACGGTACACGCATCTTCCCACTGCCGTTGATTGATCCACGTCGCCGGGTGGGGGATATATTGGGATGTCCGGTTTTCGGTTTTCCAGAGTCGCATCCACCGATGCAGGCCGGCCATGATTTTAACAAACAGGTCGGTGTCCGTATCGGCGGTTGTTTTCAGCCACGCTCGCTCCGCTTTCACCCGACAGACGTGTTTGGGATATGCCGCGTAAAACTGTGCAAATTTCGATGTTGTACGTACGGTACTACTATGAGTCTTTTGTCTCTTACTCTTCGCCGTCGTAATACGTCCTTGTAATTCAGGTGTTTTGTGGGCCGGTTCTTGATCGTTGACCTCTATAGTATGCGGTGGGATCGTCCGTATCTCTGGGATATCTTCAAGGATCGGTTGGACCGGTGACTCGCCGTTTAACCCGGTCTCATCGATGACCGTGGACCCTGTATTTTGTGGGGGTAGAGCGAGGTGGACCATGTACCGTTTCAAATGTCCCCTCCGCCCATCAGCCGAAATAGCCCCCACGGTCAGGAGGTTGTGCAGCCATCGGTCCACGGACTCGCTCGAACTCCCGACCGCCGTGGCCATCTGCTCACGGGTGGGATCACCGTCACCGTCAGCCCACACGGCGAGGAGCGCATAGAGTCGGACCGCCCCATTGGTCAGGCCGCGATGCGTGATCACCGACATCGGGAGATACGCCGCTGCCCCCACGTCAGATCGCACGGATGTCCTCCGTGGGCTGGATCGTGATCACCGTGATGTCCAGTACGACGCGACAGCCGTCAATCGAGAATAATCCTCCCCGCTGCCGCGCTATTTTGTTGAGGGTTGGCGTGTGCGGCGCGAGCACCTCCAGCGGCACTTCATGGCGAGCCACGGCCTCGACTAGGGCTCGCAGATTGTCCACGACCACGCGAGGCGTGGTTTGCCGGCGGAGCCAGTCCGGTGGCGTCACGAGTTGCACCGCACGTCCATTATCTGGCGCTGGTGCGTCCTCATACGCCACGACCGACATGGCGAGCGTGTCCTCCTCGGTTTGCACGCGGTCGAGGTCTGCGCGTTCGAGGTTCAGGATGGTTTTTCGTGAGGCGTTGATCGCGTCTTTGATGGGTCTATAGTGGGCGGTGATCGTCTTCCGCAGCGTCTGGAGATCGCGCAGGACACGACACGCTCGTCGGTAGGTCACCGGCGTCGTGATCGTTTGCGTTTGCGCCAGGGCGGTCGTTTTGACCAGTTTGTTCTGGAGTCGTTTCGGGATCTGTTTCGATTTTGTTGCCATTGTGTGCCTCTGTGAGGAGATACCGCCAGCGCAGAAAGTCCTTGGTATCGGTGTAGGTCACAGCTCGCCACTGCCCTGATTTTTCCAAGAACAGCGCCACGCGGAGGGCCTGCTCATAGCTGTCCGGCGACCGCAGCATGGCGTAGCAGGCGAGCTGTATCGCCACCCGGAGTTGCGTATCTCGACCGCGCCCGGCGCCGGTCTTGAGGTCGGCGATGACCAGCTGATCATGGCCGTGCAGGCGTCCAATACGGTCCGGGATTCCGTGCCAGTCGCCGTTATCATATGGTTGTTCGATTTCCTCCCATATGGGCTCGATGGCCTCGCAGCAGGCCAGGTATGCCTGGCAATAGCCCCGGTAGTCAGGCAGCGGCGTGCGATCGCCCCCTTGGTCCAGCCGTTCGGCCCACTCGTGGACCGCTGTGCCTCGCGCCAGTGCCATCCGCAGCCACGGAGTGTCCGGGAGTGGCGGGTGCGTTTTCGACCACACCGATGAGAATGACCACTGGCTTCGGAACGCTGGGCGTTGCCGCATTAGAGTGGGGCCGTCCCGTTTTGAATTTGGTCACAGATTTCCTCGTAGTTTTGCCGTTCAATGTCGGTCGTGGCGTCTGTCCACTCATAGCCGTACGCCTTCTTGAGCCAGCGTGTGACCTCGGTTATGTCCACATTCTGAGCCTTTGCAATCGCATACAGGCGCTTTGACTGCGCGTGGCTAATCACGTTTATCTTCGTCGTCGGCGCAGCAGTCTGTGTCACGGCCTTTGCCATGTCTTGGTTGAGTTGACGGTCGTGAGCCCCCTCTTTTCCAGCCGCCGCGTTCCCGTCGTCGTCCACGTCGAGCAGGCTCTGTTCTTTGGGATCGACTGGGGCGAGGCCCAGGAGTGCGAGCAAACTCCCTCGTCGGCCATACGTGTAGGCTGACAGGATCGCTTGCGAGGCATCTCGGTCGAGGGCTTTGGCTGACGGGGGAATTGGGAGTACCGTTTCCATCCACTCCCCAGAGGTATGAATAAGCCGCGTGATCACGGCAAACTCGCCATTGAGGAGCGTCGCGCCCTGTATTACCGTGAGTCCACACGCCGCTAACGGTTTGATCGTTTTGTGCAACACAAAGGGGAGTGTCGCGTAGGGATTACCATAGTGCGGATTACTGGACTCTGCGACGAACTCGATGCCTTGCTCCGCGAATGCAACCCGTGCTGCGAAGAGTTGATTCACGCTCGCGCTGGTACGGATCGTCGGGATGTCGTCGGATGCCATTATTTTCTCCTTGGGCTATACTGATTGACTATAGGCTCTTATCGTACACTCCTTTTCGCGCTGTGTGTGAAAAATATTAGCGAGCTTGCAGGTGGTCGTGATCGTCTTCTCGGATCAGCGTCATCCCCAGTTTGAGCGCCTGCCGTTTCGCCGTGGCGAGTCGAGGGGCCACATTCGGGTGGTACGACACGTCGGCGGCCAAGGCAATTAAATGGCGGCTATCGACCGCTCCACCGACCAATTTATTGCGTTCTGGCGAGCGCACGTAGGACGTGACGCTGGCGCGCGACCAGCCGCAGTACGCTCGCAGACTGTCTGCAAAGTCGGATGGAGTCATTATTGGATTGGCAATTTGAGGCGGGTGTGCATGGCCAGGTAGAGGCCGCTCAGCACCTCGCCCTGTTTCTCGGGGGGAGCGAGCGCGATCGTATTCGTCAACACGGTGACCAGCCCATTGACGAGATCCTCTGGAGCCAACTCGTGGTCGAGTGCGTAATCCTCGATCTGGTCAATGAATTCGACCACGCGACGGAGCTGTCCAGGCGTGGTACCGATCTCCTCGGCCAGGCGTTTCACTTCGGCTGCTGTCATGGTCCCTCCATCATATCAATCAGCGGGAAATCTGGAGCATCGTGCGTATGGGGCACGTATCGATATTCGGAGATGGTGTGGCCGTGCGGGGACCGTCTGAGCCGGTTCTGGATGGACCCGGTCGATTTCAGCAGTCGGCGAACGTCGCTGACTCGTGTGCGCCACGCCATTCGCCCGGCGACCCGCTCCAAGGTATAACTTGAGATCCACTGGCCTGAGTGTGCCAGAAAAAGACATCGTGCTCGTTCGGTTCGGCTCATTATTGCCCCGTGGTCCGAAATCGGATGTGGGCGCGATCGGCTGCGTGCAGCAGTTCAGCTCGGGCTCTGATCTTCTGCCCCTCCAGACTGTACCGCCCATCATAGAGACATCGCACGAGTCTGATCCTCGTGGCGGCCACGGCCGCGCCTGCGAGGGTCGCGTGACACGCCGGCAGTCGGCCTCCGAATAGTATCGCCACTGCTGGCTCGACCAGGACAATGACGCACGATTCTGCCTGCGACGGATATCCGTACGAGTAGGGGACACTACCGCCCAATGCTGCCACAATCACCGGGAGCGGCTCACCAGCGGCGTGTTTTGTTTCGGCCTCCTCAAGCAGCGCCAGTACATCGACACGTCTCCGTCTCAGTCGACGAACTCTCAGGAGCGGACAATTGAGATGAGCGTGTATGCTCAGCATGTGATATCCGTGGTGACGGTCTTGGCCGTGGGGTGCATGGCTTTCACGGCGCCGAGAAACGCCGCTCGGGCTGCTGGTGAGCCGAACTCCATGACATGGGTGTCGGTGTCATCGTCCAGTGTCACCGCTGCAATGTATGGTCGGATGGGCATAATTCTCCTTATGTTTATAGCGTCTGTCTATAACATGAGCAACAGTGCCAAGAGATAAATGACGACGCAACACAGTACCACGCCGCCGATGTCGGCAAGGATCGGCCCAGGCGCGCACTGCTCGCACACCGATCTAGGTAGACTCGTGGTGCCCAGCAGTACCCCGCATACGTCGCACCGTCGGAGCTGTACCCTCGCTCTAAGTATGGTCATGGCTCACCCTTAGTGTGTCCACCTGGATACGTCGATCCGTTGTTTGTCCAGGTAGCGTTCGGCCGCTGACGGTCTCGGTGCTCGCAAGCGCAGCCAGAGCCCCCAGAGGCCGGTGGGTTCGAGATGCATAAATATCCAGCTCCGGAGTCGGTGCATTTAGCGTTTCTTTCCGTTTGCCACGCGACGACCATGCCGCGCCCACTCCTTGCTACACACCAGACACAGCCAGCCGGCGGGGAGCCTTTCGACCATGGAGGGGTCTGAATTTCCACAGTGTGGGCATGTTTGGGCCACCCCGGATGTGCCTGGACAGAGTTGGACGCTGCTGGTGGCGCTGACGATCCTCCCGTCCAGCGTCCAGTCAGCGATCATCGTCCCGGTATAGCTCGCCCTCAACGGGATCCGGCATCCAGCCGCATGACGGGCAGACCCAGCCGGCAGCTTGCGCTGTCATCGGGGTATCGCAGGGGTCGCCGTCCGGTAAGTCATTAGCTTGACATTCAGGGGGGTCTTCCGGCGGGTCCAGATTCCAATCTGGGAGCACGTCGCCCTGGGTGAGAAACACTGGTGCCATGTTGTCCTTTCGTCTGGGCGTGATTGCCCGCTCGCTCGTTCGTTGCTCGTTCTGCTCGTTTTTCCCCTAGGTTATGGCCTGGGCCGTCTGCCAGCCGATGACTTCGCTCAGATCAAGCATCAGCGCCTCCGACAGCGTGGCCTGCTTCGCTTTGTCTACTTTTTTAAGGGTGCTTTCTACGGTCTTGATCCATGCAGTTATACGGGTCTCCATGGTGTGTCCTTTCTCTTTTTAGCAATATTGCTCGTTGTCGCTCGCTCGTTACTCGCTCGTTGCTTGTCCTGCTCGCTCGCTTCCGCCTCATATCTGAAGAATGCCTCCGGTATTTCACCGCTCGATGCGTACCACTGTCCTCGTCGGTATTGGAGGACGACGAGGTCTCCGCTTTGTCAGACATCGTCGCACCTGTATCCGACAGCACATCGACACGTTTCTACGCCGTTGCACTCGATGATGATTTTGAGTTTTTCATCGTAACTCATCGCATCAAATTCCGGCTCGGTCATTGTCGCCGCAGGATCGATATGGTCCATCCACAGGGTCCAGTCGTCGGCAATCTGTTGAGTTGATGCGGCGATCTATCGATAGTTTCTGCTCTCGTGTCAGTTCCGCGTATCGGTTCGCCATCAAGTCCTTTCCTCGGTCGCATCGTCCAGGAGGCTCATAAGACGATCCGCTGTCTCGCTAGCCCACAGCTCGACGGCGCAGGATACATAAAGACACGCCAGGCCAGACCAGCTCATCTCGTCGGCCGGCTGTGTCGGCAGGTCGCCAAGCGCTGATATGATGTAGTTCAGGACACCGTCTGCGGTGTCCCCATGGTTCTGCATGGTTTCAGCGGCGACGTGGTACGTGACCCCTGGCATGTACGCGCCACTAGCACACCCGCCCTGGACGATCGCGGCGATATCGGCCGGACTGATGTCCTGCTCGATCCATCTCGGGATGTGAATGTCATCAGTGTAGCTCGTGATGGGCTCGTCGTGGTTCCATAATGTAGTGACTGCCATGGTCTATTCTCCCTCCATGGCTTCGCCGGCATCTGCCGCATCGAATCGGGCGTCAGGATCTGTCGCGTCTCGATATCCACTCTCCGCCCAGCAGGTATCATTACAGTACCGACCGGCATACACTCCGAAGCTATACCGCTCTTCTAGGTCATATCGCGGTTTTTCTTTTCCACAGGCGCCGCACCGAGCTGTCGGTGTATGCATTGATTGACTGGGCAAAGCATTGAAATTATAATGTTCCGGAAGATGTGCCATTGTCTTTTTCCTTAGCTGTCTGGGCCAGATTGCCCCCCCCGTCACCTATTGGACAACCCAGCCCCTGCGGCTGCATCGCCAACCTTGGATCGTCCAGCC
>Ga0114900_1000319_pt1 | contig 38611 bp, 36 predicted proteins | sample MalvireepMed_231_FD_89685 | JGI IMG/M metagenome (GOLD analysis project Ga0114900, IMG submission 89685) | Marine viral communities from the Global Malaspina Expedition - Malaspina viral metaG DeepMed_231 | ecosystem: Environmental > Aquatic > Marine > Oceanic | place: Mediterranean Sea...
CCCCCGCCCCGCCGCCGCCGGGCGAGCTGAAGGTCATCGCCCGCAACCGTCAGGTCATGGCGGTGGTGCGGACGCACTTCCCCTGGGTCGAGGACGAGATCCGGGCGGACTCAGGCGTCGGGCTGTTTCGGACCTGACCGGCCGAGGAACGAGAACTCGGCTTCGGACGCCTTGCGCACGAACTGCTCGCTGACCAGCCAGGCCTTGACCGGACGCAGGGTGGCCAGACAGCCGACCACGAAGAGCGGCAGGGTGAAGATGAAATGCACCCACATGGGCGGACGCAGGGCGATCTCCATCCACAGGAACATCAGCGTCACCGCGATGCCGACCCCCGACATGACAAAAAAGGCCGGGCCGTCGGCCGGGTCGGCGAAGCTGTAGTCCAGGCCGCACGCCGGGCAGGACGGGCGCACGGTGATGAAGCCCTGGAACAGGGGTCCTTTTCCGCAACGGGGGCAGCGGCAGGCGAGGCCGGTCTTGAGCGGCGACAGCGTCGGCCATTCGGGGGGCTGGGCCTGGGCAGGCGGTGAGGGATCGACCATGCCCTTATATAGGCGCTTGCCCGGCGTTCGGCAGCACCCGGGCCCGCGCCACAACGCCGCGCCGTTGCGATGGGGACTAGTGGTTAAACCCCGTTAAGATACAATATCTTGTATGGAACAAAGCCTGAATCGACCGACGTCGGTGATTCGGTCCTGATTCGTTTCGCCCCTGTTCCCGCCATACAGGCCTGGCTGTTTACCCCTGGAGGCGCCGACGGAAACGGCGCTTGAGACGGAGCGCGGAAATCGCCACCTTGTGGAGGTCATGACCGACCGCCCCACTGGCATGGCCCCGTCCCGCGTCACCGCGGTGCTGGGCCCCACCAACACCGGCAAGACCCATCTGGCGGTCGAGCGGATGCTTGGCCACGCCTCGGGCATGATCGGCCTGCCGCTGCGATTGCTGGCCCGGGAGATCTACGATCGCATCGTGGCGCGCATGGGCGCCCGGTCCGTGGCGCTGGTCACCGGCGAGGAGAAGATCATCCCGCCCCGGCCCCACTGGTGGGTGTGCACGGTCGAGGCCATGCCGCTAGAGAAGACGGTCGAGTTCCTGGCCGTGGACGAGATCCAGCTGTGCGCCGATCCCGAACGCGGCCACCTGTTCACCCAGCGGCTGCTGCACGCGCGCGGTCAGCTGGAGACCATGTTCCTGGGCGCGGGGACCATGGCGCCGCTGGTAAGGCGGCTGGTCCCGGACGCGGAGATCGTGTCGCGCGACCGACTGTCGACCCTGAGCTATGCGGGCTCCAAGAAGCTGACCCGCCTGCCGCCGCGCTCGGCCATCGTCGCCTTCTCGGCGGATCAGGTCTACGCCATCGCCGAGCTGATCCGCCGCCAGAGGGGCGGGGCGGCGGTGGTGATGGGCGCCCTGAGCCCCCGCACCCGCAACGCCCAGGTCGAACTGTTCCAGTCGGGCGAGGTGGACTTTCTGGTGGCCACCGACGCCATCGGCATGGGCCTGAACATGGACGTGGACCATGTGGCCTTCGCCGGACTTCGCAAGTTCGACGGGCGGCGCACCCGCTGGCTGCACGCCCACGAGATCGGCCAGATCGCCGGGCGCGCGGGGCGGCATCTGAGGGACGGCACCTTCGGGGTCACGGGCGAGTGCGACGAGATCGACGAGGACATCGTCGAACAGGTGGTGGAGCACCATTTCGACCCCGTGCTGGCCGCCGAATGGCGCAACGCCCGGCTGGACTTCGACACCCTGCCGGATCTGCTGCGCTCGCTGACGGTGACGCCGGGACGCGACGGCCTGACCCTGTCGGGCGAGTCGCTGGACGAGACAGTGCTGCGCCGGCTCATGCACGACGAGGCGGTCACGCGGGTGGCCGGATCACGCGGGGCGGTGATGCGGCTGTGGGAGGCGTGTCAGTTGCCCGACTTCCAGAAGACCACCCTGGACGAGCATGCGCGGCTGTCGCTGACGGTGTTCAAGGCCCTGACGGGTCGAGGGGGCCGGCTGACGGAGGACTGGTTCGCCGCCCGCTTCGACCAGGCGGACCGGGACGACGGCCAGATCGATCAGTTGTCGGCGCGCCTGGCGGCGGTGCGGACCCTGACCTACATCGCCAACCGCCCCGACTGGCTGCACAACCCCAGGCACTGGCGCGAGCGGGCGCGGGTGCTGGAGGAACGGCTGTCCGACGTGCTGCACGAGCGGCTGACCGCCCGCTTCGTGGACCGGCGCACCACCGCCCTGATGCGGGCGCTGAACGTGCGCGAGGACATGGCCACCGAGATCGAGGGCGACGGGCAGGTCGTGGTCGAGGGCCAGGCCGTGGGCCGTCTGACCGGGGTGGCCTTCGCGCCGGAGCGGGGCGCCACCGGCCTTGAGGACCGGGCCCTGCGCGCCGCGGCGCGGCACGCGGTGGGCCCCGAGATCGCGCGGCGGCTGGGGCGACTGGCCGCTGACGAGGACACGGTCTTTTCGGTTCTGCCCGACGGGGCGGTGTTGTGGCGCGGCGAGATCGCGGCGCGCATCACGGGCGGCGATCCGTTCAATCCGCGGGTCAGCCTGCTGGGCGACCTCGGCCCCGCGCCGGCCCGCGAACGCGCGGTGCGGCGCATCGAAGCCTGGCTGGCGTCCGAGGCGGGTCGGGCGCTGCGGCCGCTGAAACGGCTGCGCGACCTGACGGCCAGCGGAAGCCTGAAGGGGCTGCCGCGCGGGCTGGCCTTCCGCCTGATCGAGGCCGGGGGCCTGATCGACCGGCGCGATGTGCAGGCCGATCTGGCGGCGCTGAGTCAGGTGGAGCGGCGGGCCCTGAAGGCCATGGCCGTGCGCGTCGGCGCCCATTCGGTGTGGCTGCCGGCCCTGATGAAGCCGCGCGCGCAGGGCCTGATGCAGGCCCATGTGGCGGACCAGCCGTTCCGCCCCGCGCCGGGCGCGCTGGTCGCCGCCCCCGATCCCCTGCCCGGCCCTCGCACGCTGTCGGCGTTCGGGCTGCGCGCCGTCGGGCCGTGGCTTGTGCCGGCGGAGGCGCTGGAGCGCATGGCGGAGCTGGCGCGGGGCGGTCAGGCTGACAAAGGTCGGCCGGTTCTGTCCGACTCCGCCCTGGCCGAGCTGGGCTGGAGCGCGGATCAGGGCCGCGCGATCCTGAACGCCCTGAAGCGGGCGCCGGACCGCAAGCCCGCGAAGACGGGGCCTGTGAAGGATTCGCCCTTCGCGGCCCTCGCCGCTCTGAACGCGCCGGCTCCGGCGACGGGCCGGCGACGCAGACGCCGCAAGGGCGCGGGCCGCCCTGAATGAGCGACGAGGCCTGCCGGCTGGACGTGTGGCTGCACCGGGCGCGGTTCATGCGGACCCGGGCGCTGGCGGCCGCCTTTGTGGAGGCGGGCCGGGTGCGCGTCACCCGTGCGGGCGTTCAGCAGCGCGTGGACCGGCCCGGCCGAACCGTGCGGGTCGGCGACGAACTGCTGTTCGCTGTCGGCGGGCGGGTGACGGCCCTGCGCATCGCCGGTCTGGGCGTGCGGCGCGGACCGCCTGAGGAGGCCCGCGCCCTTTATGCCGCCCTTAGTCCCGAAGGATGAACTCGCCTTCGATGTGCAGCTCGACCTCGTCGCCCAGCAGGGGCAGGCCGTAGTCGATGCCGAATTCCGAACGCTGGATGGTGGCCTCGCCGTCGAAGCCGACGGTGTAGCGCTGGTTCACGGGGTTCACGCCGGCCTGGTTGAACTCGACTTCCATGACCACCGGGCGGGTGACGCCGCGAAGGGTCAGGTCGCCGGTCACTGTGGCCTCATCCGCATCGTCATCGTCCACGGTGATGGACGTGGCGACGAAGGTCGCCGTGGGATGGTTTTCAGCGTCGAAGAAGTCGGCGGTGAGAAGGTGGCCGTTCAGGCCGTCATCGTTGGAGGCCACATCGGCCAGCGGCACGGTGGCGCTGAGGGCGCTGTTGGCCGGATTGGCGGGGTCCAGGGTCAGTTCGCCCGAGACGTTCACGAACTGGCCCACATAGGTGGAGAAGCCCATGTGGCTGACCGACCAGGTGATCTTGCCGTGGCTGGCGTCCAGATCATAGACGCCGGCGCGCACCTGGGCGGGGTCGGTGACGAACGGGTCCTGGGCAGTGACGGCGCCGGCGGTCGCGGCGGCGGCGAGGATGGCGGCGAAGGCGACGGGTCTGAATGACGACATGGAACGGGTCCTCCTTGTGAGCATGCGGCGCGCCAGATCGGCAATCGCCAGAGTTACAGATAGGGGCTCTCTCGCTCCGCGCCAGAGGAACTGCGGTTGACTTGATCACGTCTGGGGGCCATTTCCGCGACCCGTTCCTGAAACCGCGCCCGGACCCGCGACCCTCGATGACCTACATCGTCACCGACGCCTGTGTGAGATGCAAGTTCATGGACTGCGTGGAGGTCTGTCCGGTGGACTGCTTCTACGAAGGCGAGAACTTCCTGGTCATCAGCCCGGACGAGTGCATCGACTGCGGCGTGTGCGAGCCGGAATGCCCGGTGGACGCCATCAAGCCCGACACCGAGGACGAGCCCGACGGCAAGTGGCTGCAGGTCAACGCCGAGTACGCCAAGGTGTGGCCCAACATCACCGTCAAGGGCGAACCCCCGGCCGACAAGGAGCAGTTCGAGCGCGAAACGGGCAAGTTCGAGAAGTATTTCTCCACGGCCCCCGGCAAGGGTTCCTGAGCCGCTTTTCGCGCCTCAATTCCGCCATGGTCGCCCCCGGCGGCGAATGCCCGACTGCGCAACGCGGACATTTTGAAATTGTGCGGTTTTGTGATAGATTATCGCTCATTGGGTCGGGCGGTCGCCGCATAACAGCGCGCCGCCCGCGTTCGTTAAAGAATCCCGCCCCGGAAGGCGGGATCGGCCAGAGGTTGGGTGTCCCGTTCTCGTTTCTAGTTTTTGCATGCTGATTGTCGGCGATCCCGCATCGCCGTCGATGACCCTGCATGCCCTGAACGAGCGCCCCGTCTTCGCCGCTGAAAGGATTTGATATGACGAGCAAGAGCGGTCTTGAATTCAAGGTGGGCGACAGCGTGGTCTATCCGGCGCACGGCGTCGGCAAGGTGGCGGCCGTGGAGACCCAGGAGGTCGCGGGCATGTCGCTGGAAGTCTACGTGGTCACCTTCGACCACGAGAAGATGACCCTGCGCGTCCCCACCGCCAAGGCCAAGACCGCCGGCCTGCGCTCGCTGGCCGCCGAGGACGTGGTGACCAAGGCGCTGACGACCCTCAAGGGCCGCGCCCGCGTCAAGCGCACCATGTGGTCGCGCCGGGCCCAGGAATACGAAGCCAAGATCAACTCGGGCGATCTGATCTCCATCGCCGAAGTGGTCCGCGACCTGCACCGCGCCGACAGCCAGCCGGAACAGTCCTATTCGGAGCGTCAGCTCTATGAATCGGCGCTGGACCGCATGGCCCGCGAGGTGGCGGCCGCCAACCGCATCGACAAGGAAGAGGCCGTGGCCCTGCTGGCCAAGTCGCTCAGCGCCAAGAAGGCCATCACGCCGCCGGCCGCCGAAGCGGCCTGACCCATCTCTTCCTCATTGATTTCGGAACGCCCGGCCGTAAAGGTCGGGCGTTCCTGTTTGAGGGCCAGGGCAGCGCTTGCGACGGCGCGGCCGGGCGTCATTGGACCGGCCCGCAGGAACGACGGGAGACGCCGTGAAGGTCTTTGTCGACGTTCCGAACTATTTCTGGAAGTCGGACGATCCGGACCGGGCCGATGTGCGCACGACCTATGTCAGCCTGTTCGCCGCCCTGTCCCGTCTGGGCTGCGAGATCGTCGCGCGGCCGTTTCGGCCCTATTCGGACACCCTGAACCGGCCGGACCCCGCCGAAGGCCTGCATTACGCCTATCACGCGCGGGACCCCGGGCCGGGCGCCTATTGCATCAAGGGCGCGGCCCTGCCGGATCTCTGGTATCTGGACCCCCAGGGATATAGCGGCTGGTGCGCCCTGGCCCGGGATCCGGCGCTGCAGGCCCGGAGCGCGCAGTACGATCTGGCGGCGGCGGATGCGGTCATCGCCCGCTATCAGCATCGTTTTCAAACCGAGAATCTGTCCCGCTACGCCCAACCGGGGCGTCGCACGGCGGCGTCCGGGGAGCGGTTCGCGGTCTTCTACCCCCTGCAGGTCAACAACGACGAAGTCCTGAAACTGAGCCGCTTCGCCCAGTTCGAGGTGCTGGAGGCCCTGATCCAGACCGCTGAACGCCTGCGCCGGCCCGTGGTGGTGAAGCGTCATCCGCTGTGCGGGTCAGACCATATCGTCCAGGCCCTGAAAGCGGCCGCGCGCTCGGACTTCGTGACCGTGTCGGAGGACTCCATTCACGATCTGATCGCATCGAGCGGGGCGGTCCTGACGGCCAACTCGGGCGTCGGGCTGCAGGCGCTGGTGCACGGCGCGCCGGTCTTCAGTCTGGCGGCGAGCGAATATGCGCACATGACCACCCCGCTTGTGACGCTGGACCCGCTGGAGGCGGCGTTCGACGCCCCGGACGATCCCCAGCCGGAGCGCATCCGCCGCCAGCTGGGCTTTCTGCTCAACGAGTACTGGGTGAACACCCGGGACGAGGAGGCGGTGTTCCAGCGCGTGCGAAGCCAGGTGGAGGCGTGGCGGACGGATCAGGGGCTGGAGACCGGGGAGCGGCACGACGAGGACCGGAAGCGCTCCGGCCTGCTGGCCATGGAGCGGCGAGCCAACGACATGGTCGACCACATGCTGCGGCTGCATGAGATGGCCAGCGAGGCGGACCGGGGCGAGATCGAGACCTTGCTGCTGCGGTCCTATCGGCTGGATGTGCGGCCCGAGCTGATCGTTCGGCGGATGTCGGATCGGACGTTCCTGACGCGCTGTCTGGCCCACCGCACGAAGATCGGGGATGAGGCCGGCGCGGCGGTCGTCACCGGCCGCCTGGCGGACCTGCCGGACGCCGGGGCCGAGGACCTGTTCGCCCATGCCCGTCAGCTTTATCGATCGGGCCGTGACCAGGAAGGCATGGCGGTCCTGCGCCGCATGTCCCGGATGGCCGGGGTTCCGGCGTTCGCCCTGGTGTTCATGGGGCGCAAGCTGCTGAACCACGAGCGGGCGGCAGGCGCAGAGGCGGCGCTGGCGCTCGCCGATCGCGCGATCGACGCCCGGCCTGACCATGGGCAGGCGCACTGGCTGAGAGCGCGCGCCCTGTACCTGCTGGGCCGGCTGGATCAGGCCCACGAGGCGGCGGCGGTGGCCGTGACCCTGAATCCGGAGGACAAGACCTTCACACAGCTGCTGCAGCGGATCGTGGCGGCAAGCCCGGCGGCAGGGGCCGCCGAAGATCCATCCTGATCTCCGGCGGCCTGCAGGCTCAGAAGTACTCGGCGTCCGCCGGGCACTGGGCCGAGATGCGGCGGGCGGTGATGCTGGCGGGGATATAGGGCGTCCCGCGGGCCAGCTGGGCGCCGCCGTTGAACCGGAAGCTCTCGCTTTCATAAGGGCCGTTCAGGCGGACATTCACGGTCCGCCCACGCCGGTCCCGGCAGGTGCCTTCGAAGCGCGAGTTGCCGTCGCCCACTTCCCGCACCGGATAGGTGCATTGCCAACGGCGCGTGGACAGGCCGTTGAAGAAGCGGTGGATCTCGCTGGGCCGCACGCATTTCTGCTCGGTGTCGCGCACGCCCATGACGCTGGTGGTGTATTCCCAATAGCCCGGCTGGGGCTGATCAGGCGCAGGCGTCTGGGCGTGGGGGCCCGTCGCCACGGCCAAGGCGACGACGGCGGCGAGGCCCGACCCCAATGTCAGGACGCGGCGTTTTGTGGTCATGCTCTTCATGGTCGCCCTTTCATTCGGCTGTTCGAGGGGTGATCCTACAGATGGCGCTTGAACGGCGGCTGAACAATGGGCGTTCCCCCGCCGGGCGAAAGACTCCCAAGCCCTTGACGCAAAGGGGTGGGTGCGCCTATACGGCCCCCTCTCGCGCGGGAGCCCTGTCCTGCGCGCCACTGTTTCATGCGCCGCGCGGCTGATCCGCCCGCCCGCCTGCCAAGGATTTTGACGATGTCGCGTCGTTGCGAACTCACCGGGATCGGCCCGATGGTCGGCCACAGCGTCAGCCACTCCAATGTCAAGACCAAGCGCCGGTTCCTGCCGTCGCTGAAGACGGTCAAGCTGGCGTCGGACTCGCTGGGCCAGACCTTCTCCCTGCGCATCTCCAACGCCGCGCTGCGCACCCTTGATTACAAGGGCGGCCTGGACGTGTTCATCGTCAAGGCCCGCGACGAGCAGCTGTCGGTCAAGGCCCAGCGCATCAAGCGTCAGGTCCGCGCCAAGCTGGCGGAACAAGCCGCCGCCTGATCGGGCGAGCGAACGAGCATTCTGAAGGGCCGGCGGAAACGCCGGCCCTTTTGCTTTGCGCCGCTTGGAATGCGCATCGCCCGCCTCTATCTGTCGCGGGCAACCCCGAACAAGCCCGACCCAGGAGCCTTCCATGACCATCAAGCCCGGCGACCGCCTGCCCGACGCGACTCTCGCCACCATGACGCCCGAAGGCCCCAGGCCGGTGAAGACCGCCGAACTGTTCGGGCAAGGCACCACGGCGCTGTTCGCGGTGCCCGGCGCCTTCACCCCCACCTGCTCCGCGCGCCACCTGCCGGGCTTCAAGGACAAGCATGACGAGCTGAAGGCCAAGGGTGTGGACCGGATCGTCGGCGTGTCGGTCAACGACCCCTTCGTCATGGGCGCCTGGGCCGAACAGCAGGGCCTGAGCGGCGACGACATCATCCTGCTGGCCGACGGCAACGGCGACTTCACCAGGCAGCTGGGCCTGGAGCTGGACGCCACGGGCTTCGGCATGGGCCACCGGTCGCAGCGCTACTCCATGCTGATCAAGGACGGCGTGGTGACCGAGCTGAACGTCGAGCAGGGCGGCGAGTTCAAGGTGTCTTCCGCCGAGCATCTGCTGACGCAGCTTTCTTAAGGGCCCTAACGCTCGCGCCGCGGGCGCTCGCTGCTTGAGGGCATTACGGGCTCCCTATCCCTCGCCGCGCGGCGGCTCGCTGCTTGAGGGCATGACGCTGTCATGACCACCGACGTCTTCACGCCTGAGAAGCGCAGCGCCGTCATGCGGCGGGTCAAGGGGCGGGACACCGCGCCGGAGATGATCGTGCGACGGGCGCTCAGGGCGCTCGGCGTGGGGTATCGGCTCGGCGGCGCGGGCCTGCCGGGGCGGCCGGACGTGGTGATGCAGGGCCGCGGGGCCGTGATCTTCGTGCACGGCTGTTTCTGGCACGGCCATGACTGCGCGCGGGGCGCTCGCCAGCCCAAGGCCAACGCCGATTACTGGCGCGCCAAGATCGGGCGCAACAGGGCCCGGGATCACGCCTCGTGCGAGGCGCTGGCCGCAGACGGCTGGCGGGTGCTGACCCTGTGGGAATGCGACCTGAAGGACCTCGGGGCGCTGTCCGCGCGCCTGCGGTCGTTTCTGACCCTCTAGGCCGCCTCGGTCGCGCGCGGGGCCCCGGCTTCAGACATGACGTGATTCAGGGCCCCCAGCAGGGCCGCAGGGGTCAGGGGCTTGGAGACAAAGTAGTCCATGCCGGCCGCCATGCACGCCTCGATGTCTTCCTCGGCCGTATCGGCGGTGACCGCGATCACCGGCGTGGTCCGGTTCGGTCCGTCGACCGCCCGCAGGCGACGGGTCGCCTCGCGGCCGTCCAGTTCCGGCATGCGCACATCCATGAAGATGACGTCGTAGGTCTGCACAGCGGCGGCGGTGAGGGCCGTCAGGCCGTCCACCGCCGTGGCGATTTCGGCGCCCAGCGGGGTCAGGATCAGCTGGATGGCGCGGCGATTGATCTCGTGATCGTCCACCACCAGGACACGGAGGGGCCTGCCCTCCCCGGCATCCTCGGCAACGTCGGACGTTGATGGGTCTCCGGGCATGTCCGACGGCGGGGGAGCGGACGCGGGAAGGGGCGATGCCCCCGGCTCAAGGGAGGGCTCGGCCACGGTCGGCGCCGGCCCGGCGGCCGGCCACGATGACAAAGACCGGCTCTGCGCAGCGCGGTAGCCTGCTTCCGGCGCTTCGACCGGCGGCGAGTCCGGCGCGGCGGCTCGCGGGAGAGTCAGGGCCAGGGTGAACACGGCGCCCTGCCCTTTCGTGCTGCGAGCGGTCAGCCACCCGCCCATCAACTGGGCCAGATCCCGGCTGATGCTCAGGCCGAGGCCGGTTCCGCCATGACGGGCCGTCACGCCCACTTCGGTCTGGTCGAAGGGCGTGAACAGGCGCGCCAGCTGTTCGGGGCCCATGCCCGGACCTGTGTCGCTCACTTCGATGACCAGCGCCGTCGCATCAGGGTCCTGGTCCCAGGCGCGAACGCGAATGGTCACGGCGCCTTCCCGGGTGAACTTCAGAGCGTTGGACAGCAGGTTGTTGAGCACCTGACGGATGCGGGTCGGATCGCCCACCACCCACGCCGGCGTCTGGGCGGCGCCCTCGAGGCGCAGGCGCAGGCCCTGGTCGGCCGCCTCGCGCTGCCACAGGCGGATCGTGCCCGACATGACCTGACGCAGATTGAAGGTCTGGGCCTCCACCTCCAGACGCCCGGCCTCCAGCTTGGCGTGATCCAGCAGGTGATCCAGCAGGGTCTTCATCAAACGGCCCGCCTCGCCGATAAGGGCGGCGTTCTCGCGGGATCCGGCGTCCCGGGCCCGGGCTTCCAGTTCGTGAGCGCCGGTGAGGATGGCCGACAAGGGCGTTCTCAAATCGTGGCTGATCGTCGCCACGACAGCCGATTTTCCCTCCACCGCGGCTTCCGCCTCGCGTCGTCGTCGATCGGAATCCCGCCGGGCCTGGTGTTCGGATTCCGCGAGGCGCGCATTGCTCGAGTAGGCGGCGATCGCGAAGGCGAGAACGGTGAAACAGATCACCGTGGCGGCAGAGGCCTCGGCGCGCCCGGCGCCCTCGGCCAGCATCAGGAGCGGGGTGAGGGCCAGGTACAGGAACAGCGGCCCGATGTTCAGGCCCAGCATCAGCGGCGATCGCCCGGACACCATCAGGGCGTTCATCACCCCGCCGGTCAGGATCAGCACGGCGCAGATGCCCGCCGCCAGCCCGCCGGCCTGCCAGAGCGGCAGCGAGAACAGGCCGTAGACCGCCGTGCTTGAAGCAATGGCCGCCGCCGCAATCAGCTTGCGCCACAGGGGCAGGGTTTCGTTCCGCCCGGAAGAGATCGGCGAACACGCCAGGGCGTCGATGAGCTGGACCAAAAAATAGGCCGCGATCCAGGCGAGCGAAATCCGGGCGCCGACCACGGGGGAGAACACCAGAACGCCCACCACAGCCACGCCCATGCGGATAGGCAGGTTCCTGCGACGACGGCGAACGGCGTCGGCGAAGGCCTCGTCATGAATGGCGGCGTCGTGAGCCATGGATGCGCCCGTCTGCGCGCCTTTCGGCGGCGGTCAGCGCGCATTTTGCCCGAGACGCCCTAACGCGGAGTCAACGCCCGGGTCACAGGTTGAGCAGGGCCGGGTCGCCGCCCTGGGCCGCGATGTTGACGCTGATAGCCTTTTCCGAGGCGTACCGGATCAGGCTGTTGGGCCCGCCAGCCTTGGGGCCGGTGCCCGACAGACCCTCGCCGCCGAAAGGCTGGACGCCCACCACCGCGCCGGTGATGGAGCGGTTCACATAGACATTGCCCGCCGGGACCAGCGCCATGACATCGGCGGCGAAGGCGTCGATGCGGCTGTGCACGCCCAGGGTCAGGCCATAGCCGCGTGCGGCCAGCTTGCGCGCGACCTCCTCCAGATTGTCGGGATCGTAGCGGTAGATGTGCAGGATCGGGCCGAACACCTCCTTTTCAAGGAAGTCCGGCGTGGGAATCTCGGCGATGACCGGCGCGAACAGGTCGCCCCGCTCGGCGCCCTCGGGCAGGTCGGCGCGGGCGACGACCTTCGCCTCCTTCTCCAGCCGCTGGACGTGCTTCTCCAGAATGTCGCGGGAGTCCGCGTCAATCACCGGGCCGATGTCCGTGGACGGATCGGCGGGATCGCCGATCACGCGCGTCTTCAGCGCCCCTGCCAGACGCTGGATGAAGTCATCGGCGTTGGCCTTGGGGATGAACAGGATGCGCAGGGCCGAGCAGCGCTGACCGGCTGACCCGAAGGCCGAGGTGATGACATCATCGATGACCTGTTCGCGCAGGGCCGTGGTGTCCACGAACATGCCGTTCAGCCCGCCCGTCTCGGCGATGAAGGGGATGATCGCCCCTTCGCGGGCGGCGATGGAGCGGTTGATGGCGAAGGCGGTCTCGGTGCCGCCGGTGAAGGCGACCCCGTCGATGCCGGGATGATTGACCAGAGCCGCGCCGACGGTCTCGCCCCGGCCGGGGACCAGCGCCAGGAGGTCGGGGTTCAGCCCCGCCTTGTGGAACTGGCGCACCGCTTCACAGGCCACCAGCGGCGTCTGTTCAGCGGGCTTGGCCAGCACGGCGTTGCCGGCGGCCAGGGCTGCGGCCACCTGACCGGTGAAGATGGCCAGGGGGAAGTTCCACGGGCTGATGCAGGCGAACACGCCACGGCCGTGCAGCACCAGACGGTTGGTCTCGCCGGCGGGGCCGATCAGGTCCTCGGGCCCGCCGAACTGCTGTTCGGCCAGCATGGCGTAATAGCGGCAGAAGTCGGCGGCCTCGCGCACCTCGGCCACGCCGTCGTCCAGGGTCTTGCCCGCTTCGCGGCACAACAGGGCGATCAGGCGGTCCATGTCCGCCTCCAGCGCGTCGCCCATGGCGCGCAGGATCGCCGCACGGGCGGCCCCGCCGGCGCGGTCCCACTCCACCTGGGCGTTCGCGGCCAGCCGGATCGCCTCGTCCACGTCCTCGGCGGTCGCTTCGGAAGCGTGCCCGAGGATGCGCGCGCGGTCGCAGGGGCTGGTCACCTCCCGGGGGCTTTCGCCGGCCTTGAGGGCGCCGCCGATGAAGGGGCCCGCGTTCAGTTTCTCACGGTCCAGCGCCTCCAGCGCCTGGGCGTGGATTTCGCGATCTTCCGCTTGCGAATAGTCGCGGCCGAGGGAGTTCAGACGATTTCCGTACATGTCTCTGGGCACCGGGAGTTTGGGGTGACGGTCGGGCTGGGCCTCGACGGCGGAGATAGGGTCTGCGGCCACGTCGCCGGCCGGAACCCGTTCGTCCAGCAGAGCATGGACGAAGGAGGAATTGGCGCCGTTCTCCAGCAGACGACGCACCAGATAGGGCAGCAGCTCTTCATGGCCGCCGACGGGCGCATAGGCCCGCACCACCGGCTCGCCGCCCTCGTTCCAGGTGTGGCGGGCGGCGTCGTAAAGCGCCTCGCCCATGCCGTGCAGGCGCTGGAACTCGATGCGCACCTCCCGTTCCCGGGCCATGCGGTTCACGGCCGCCAGGGTGTGGGCGTTGTGGGTGGCGAACTGGGAGTAGATGTGGGGCGCCGCCTCGACCATGGCCTCGGCGCAGACAAGGAAGTTCAGGTCGGTGGCCTGTTTGGTGGTGAAGACCGGATAGTCCACGCGGCCCGCGATCTGGGCGCGCTTGATCTCGGTGTCCCAGTAGGCGCCCTTGACCAGACGCACCATCAGGCGACGGCCCGACCGCCGGGCGAGGTCGGCGATCAACGCGATGACCTGGGGCGCGCGCTTCTGATAGGCCTGAACCGCCAGACCGAGACCGGTCCAGTCGCCCAGTTCGGGTTCGTGGGCCAGCCGGTCCAGCAGCTTGAGCGACAGGACGAGGCGATCCGCTTCCTCGGCGTCGATGGTGAAGTTCAGATTATACTTCGCCCCCAGCTTCGCCAGGCGCAGCAGGCGGGGATAGAGCTCGCTCCACACCCGGTCTTCCTGAATGGCCTCGTAGCGGGGGGACAGGGCCGACAGCTTGACCGAAACCCCGTGGCCGTCTTCGGGCCCCTGCCCCCTGGGACGCGCCTTGCCGACGGCCTCGATAGCGCCCGCGTAGATGCGCTCGTAGTTCTCGGCGTCGGCGGCGGTGCGGGCGCCTTCGCCCAGCATGTCGAAGCTGCACAGCCAGTCGTGACGATCGGCCCGTTTCAGGGCGGCGCCGATGTTGCGGCCCAGCACGAACTGTTCGCCCATGATCTTGACCGCCGTGACCACGGCCTGACGGATCACCGGCTCGCCGATGCGGCCGGCCACGCGCGCCAGGAAGCCGGGCAGATCGCGACGGGCATCGTCGTCCACATCCACCAGCTTGCCGGTCAGCATGAGACCCCAGGTGGAGGCGTTGACGAACAGGCTGTCGGACTGACCCAGGTGTGAGGCCCAGTCGGCGGAGCTGATCTTTTCGGCGATCAGGCGGTCGCGCGTTTCGTCGTCCGGGGTGCGCAGCACGGCCTCGGCCAGGCACATGAGGGCCAGGCCCTCCCGGGTGCCGAGGCTGTATTCCTGCAGGAAGCCCTCGACCACGCCCTGACGGTTGGCGGCGGCGCGCGCGCGCTCGACCAGGGAAATGGCCTCGGCCACCACCGCGCCCCGTTCGACCGGGTCCAGCGGCATGCGCGCGAGCAGGTCGGCCACGGCCTCGCGCTCGTCGCGGAACTTCAATTGATCCAGGTCGTCCCAGTTCGTCACGCGTCTCGACTCCGGCCGGTGTTCGGGCTCCCCATACGCTGGCCAGAGGGAAATATCCTCTGTATCTTGGCCATCTGGACCGAACATAATTTGGTTTGGAAGCGAGAACGCCGAATGCATGATTTGGATGCGACCGATCTCCGAATCCTGAAGACTCTTCAACTGGATGGGCGGATCACCAACGCAGAGCTGGCCAAGCGCTGCAACCTGTCGCCCGCGGCCTGTCTCGAGCGGGTCAAGCGGCTGCGCCAGCGCAAGGTCATCCTGGGCTATTCGACGCTGATCGACCCGGCGGCCGTGAACCGCGGGCTGCTGATCTTCATCGAGGTGGTTCTGGACCGCACCACAGGCGATCTGTTCGACGCCTTCGCCGCCCAGGCCAGGAAGACGCCGGAGATCATGGAATGCCACATGGTGGCCGGCGGATTCGACTATCTGATCAAGGCCCGGCTGGCGGACATGGACGCCTATCGCGCCTTTCTGGGCGACGTTCTGGTGCACATGCCGGGGGTGCGCGAGACCCGCACCTATGCGGTGATGGAGGAGATCAAGAGCATCCCGATGCTGCCGATCTGACCCGCCCCTTCCGGACGCGGATCATGTCTCGCGTTTGTCGCGGTTAGGCGTTAATCCTGTCGCCCTTCGGAAACGGGGAGCTGAAGCTCTTAATGCGTATCGTACTGGCCACGGACGCCTGGGAACCCCAGATGAACGGCGTCGTCCGCACCCTGACCCGCACGGTCGCCGAATGCCGCGCCATGGGCCACGAGGTGGAGGTCATCGAGCCGGGGCAGTTCAAGACCATCCCCTGCCCCACCTATCCTGAAATCCGGCTGGCGCTGGGCGCCGAGGAGGAGATCCGGGAGCGGCTGCGCGCCTTCGAGCCGGAGGCGGTGCACATCTCCACCGAAGGCCCCATCGGGATCGCCACGCGGCGCATCTGCGTGGAGTGGAAGCTGCCGTTCACCACCAGCTATCACACCAAATTCCCCGAGTACGTCTCGGCCCGGTTCCCGATCCCGGTTCAGGTGGGCTACGCCTACATGAAGTGGTTCCACAAGCCGTCCGGCCGCCTGATGGTGGCCACGCCGACCCTGCGCGACGAGCTGACCGAGCATGGATTCAGGAACGTCTCGCCCTGGTCGCGGGGCGTGGACACCGACCTGTTCCGGCCCGACCGCGAGCCCATTTACGAAGAGCTGGGCGGCAAGGACTGGCCGCGCCCGTTCTGGCTGAATGTGGGCCGGGTGGCGGTTGAGAAGAATATCGAGTCCTTCCTCGAGCTGGACCTGCCCGGCACCAAGATCATCGTCGGCGACGGGCCGGCCAAGGCCGATCTGGAGGCCCGGTACCCCGAGGCCAAATTCCTCGGCGCGCGGTTCGGCGAGGAGCTGGCGCGCTGCTTCGCCGATGCGGACGTGTTCGTCTTCCCCAGCTGGACCGACACCTTCGGTCTGGTGATCCTGGAGGCCATGGCCGCAGGGACCCCGGTGGCCGCCTATCCGGCGCACGGGCCCATCGACATCATTCCCGGCTCGGGCGCTGGAGCCATCGACGACAATCTGAAGACGGCCTGCCTCGAGGCGCTCAAGATGGATCCCGAAACCGTGCGCGCCTATGCGGAGAAATTCAGCTGGCGCGCCTCGGCCGAGCAGTTCGTGGAGAACCTGCAGCCCTATCCCGAGCCGCAGAAGACGCGGCTGTGGCGGCGCCTTCGTCGCCTGGCCCGGGTGCGCGGCAAGGCGGCCTGAGCCGGATATTCAAAGACGGACAAACAAAAACGCCGCGAACCGGAAGGCTCGCGGCGTTTGTCGTTTCAGACGATGGGTCCGGTCACTCTTCCGGACGGCTCATGGTGGTCTGGTTCGTCACGGCCTCGCGCTGGGCGGCGAAGCGTTCGGCGTCCAGCGGGATCAGGCCGCGGTCCTGCAGATAGCCGCCGCGCCCCATGCTGTTCTCGGAGACGTACTCGGCCACAAACTCCTCGAGGCCGGGCACCACGCCGATGTGGGCCTTCTTGACGTAGATGAACATGGAGCGGCTGATCGGGTACTCACCCGAGGCGATGGTGTCGACGCTGGGCGCCACGCCGTTGACCGTGGCGGCCTTCACCTGGTCCATGTTCTGCTCGAGGAACGAGAAGCCGAACACGCCCACCGCGCCGGGGGTGCGGGTCAGGGTCTGGACGATGGCGTTGTCGTTCTCGCCCGAGTCGATCCAGGCGCCGTCCTCGCGCAGGGTGTGGGCCAGGGCCTCGAAGCGGTCCTCGTCGCTTTCGGCCAGGGCGGCCAGTTGCGGCACGGCCTCGGCCGACGGCGTCATGCCCAGCTCCAGCCAGGAGTCGCGCGTGCCCGAAGTGGGCGGGGGCCCGTAAACCTGGATGCGCTGGGCCGGCAGGCCGGCGCGCACCTGATCCCAGGAGGCGTGGGGGTTCGCAACGAACGCGCCGCCCTCGCCGGGCACTTCGGCCGCCAGGGCCAGGTAGAGATCGCCGCCCTCGAAGGCGAAATCGGCGCCGTCGCGGGCCGTGGCGATGACGATGCCGTCATAGCCGATCTGGATCTCGATGATGTCGGTGACGCCGTTGGCCACGCACTGGTCGAACTCGGACGCCTTCATGCGGCGCGAGGCGTTGGCGATGTCGGGCGTCTGGGTGCCGACGCCGGCGCAGAAGGCGGCGATGCCGCCGCCGGTGCCGAGCGATTCCACGCGCGGGGCGACGCCGCCGCTGCGCTGGGCGTAGTTTTCAGCCACCCGGGTGGTGAACGGGAAGACAGTCGAGGAGCCCGCGGCCCAGACGGTGTCACGCTGGGCGCCGGCGCCGCCGGAGCCGTCGCCGCAAGCAGCGACCAGTGCGGCGGCGGCCACCGCGATCAGATAGGGTCTCATGTGCTGGATTCTCCCGTGAAATCTCGAAACTGTCCTTACCCGGAGCATGTGACACGGCGTCTGCGCGAGCGTGACGGTTCCGTTACAGCAGTCGCTTGCGCATGGCCTGGGACAGCATGTCAATGAGGCTGACGGCGACGACGATGACGATGGCGATGGCCGACACCGTCGCATAGTTGAACGACTGGATGTTCTCGAACAGCAGCTGACCGATGCCGCCGGCGCCGATCAGGCCCAGCACCGTGGCCGCCCGGCTGTTGGACTCGAAACGGTACAGGGCGAATGAGGTCCAAAGGGGCGCCACCTGGGGAATCACGCCCCAGACGATCTCGTGCAGACGGCCGGCGCCGGTGGCGCGCACGCCCTCGACCGGGCCATGGTCGATGGACTCAACGGCTTCGGAGAACAGCTTGGCCAGTACGCCCGCCGTGTTCAGCGCGATGGCCAGCACCCCCGCCAGCGGTCCAAGGCCCACGGCCACGATGAACAGGGTGCCCATGACCAGATCGGGGATGGAGCGTAGAATGTCCATGACCCGCCGGATGGGCCAGACCATCCAGTTGGGCGCGATGTTGCGCGCTGCCGCCAGACCGAGGGGAATGGCCAGAAACACGGCGATGAAGGTGCCCCACAGGGCGATCTGGACGGTCAGCCACATCTGGCCCACCAGCCGCGCCCACAGCTCGGGATTGTCCCAGGGCATGGGCGGGTTCAGCAGTTCGCGGCCGTAGAGACGAATGTTGTCGGTGTTGGTGAACAGCAGCGGCAGGCGGCTCATGTCCACCGGCCCGAAGCTGATCAGAAGCAGCAGCAGCAGGCCGCCCCACAGCATGATGTCCAGCGCCCACGCCCCGGCGGAGCGGGCGGGCGGCTCGGGGATCTCGCCGGGCTGAAGCGACGTTGTGGTCAAGGCGTCACCTCACGACGCGCCCGCAGCTCGGCCAGGCTCGCCTGGGCCGCAGCGACGGCGGCCTGGTCCCCGGAGGCGCGGGCTTCGCGCAGGGCCTGGTCGGCGCGCATCTCGCGAATGGGGTCCAGATAGCTTCCGTCCGCCGCGCGGAACTGGGAGTAGTTCAGCGACGCCAGAACCTGACGCTGCCGCTCGGCCTCGGCGCCTTCGCCCTGGCCGTAGGTGAGGAAGAAGCTGCGGATGCGCTCCTTGAGGGCCGGATCCAGGTCAGACCGGACGACGATGCCGGATTCCGGAATCGGCGGTGATTCCCAGATGGTCTCCAGCTGTTCGACGATTTGCGGGTTGTTCCGGGTCAGGAACACCGTGTTGACCGAGTTGGAGGTGGAGACATCCAGAACGCCGGTAGCCACCGAGAAGGAGTTGGCCTGGTGGTTGGCCGACCGCACGGTGCGGAAACAGTCACTGGGCTCGATGCCCCGGGGACTGAACAGATAGGTCATGGGAGCGAGCGTGCCCGACGTGGACTGGGCGTCGCCGAGCCCGAACGTCAGACTCTGGTCGCAGGCCAGCACCTGATCCAGGGTGATGCCGGAACCCCGACGCACGATCAGGGTGGAGGTGTAGCTGTCGGACCCCTCCACATCGACGGTGCGGGCGATGACCTCGCCCTGCGAGCGATCAATGGCCTGAAGCGCCGGGAGGGCCGAAAACCAGCCCACCTGGACCTGGTCGAACCGCATAGCCTCGATCAGGGCGTTGTAATTGCTCGCGAAGAAGGGGCGAACCTCGACGCCGATCTCCTCTTCCATGTCGTTCAGGAGCGGCTCCCACAGGGGGCCCGATTCCGCTTGGCTCTCGGCCGACAGGATGGAGAAGGTGATTTCGGTGGGGACGCCGTCGGCGCTTTCGTCGCCCTGGCCGCATGACGCGGTCGCGGCGGCGAGGGCGATGGCGGAAACGGCGATGGCGAGGCGGCGGGTGATGGCGCGGCTCATGCTTGAGTCTCCCAGAACGCGTCCTCGAACTCGGGACCGTAGATGTCGATAAGCGTGGCGCGATCGAGGCCGGCGGAGGGGCCGTCGTAGACCACCTGTCCGGACTTCAGGGCGATGACGCGCTCACAGTAGCGGATGGCGTAGTCCACCTGGTGCAGGGTGACGATGACGCCCAGGCCGTCGCGCCGGTTCAACTCGACCAGAAGCTCCATGACCTTGCGGGCCGAGACGGGGTCCAGCGAGGCCACCGGCTCATCGGCCAGGATGGCCTGGGCGCCCTGGACGATGGCGCGGGCGATGGCGCCGCGCTGCTGCTGCCCTCCGGACAGGGTATTGGCGCGCTGGGCGGCGTAGTCGGCGACGCCCACACGGTGCAGGGCGGCCATGGCGCGGGCCTTGTCCTCGGGAGGCCACAGGCCGAACACGCCGCGCCACGCCGGCAAACGCCCCAGCGCGCCCAGCATCACGTTCGAGAACAGGGTCAGACGCCCCACCAGATTGAACTGCTGGAAAATGAAGCCCAGCTTGCCGCGACTGCGGCGCACGGACGAGGCCTGACGTCCGTTCTGCTGCACGGTTTCGCCGAACACCTTGATCACGCCCTTGCCCCCGTCGATGGGGATCAGACCCGTGATGGAGCGCAGCAGGGTGGACTTGCCCGAGCCGGACGGGCCGATCAGGGCCACCATTTCGCCGGGCGCGACAGAGACGGTCACCCCATTGAGCGCCTTACGCGCGCCATAGGTCTTGGACACGTCACGCACATCTGCGACGGCGGCGATCTGGGAGCTCATGAACGCGTCAGGGGGCTGCTGGAACGGGTAAGTTCGAAGGGCAAGCACCCTTTCTGGCGGGCGCGGATGACCCGTTAATGACACGACGGGCCGCGCCGCGTCCAGTGCGGCGCAACACCGCTTCAATCCAGGGCGGTCGCCACCCCCTCAAAGTCCTGGTTTGACGGCAGGACCGTCTCCGCCCGCGCCAGCAGCCGGGCGTCGATCCGCGCCGCCGGCGCCGCCAGCTCGGGGGACGAGACGGACAGGGTGGCGAGGGCCTTTCGCAGACGGATCAGCACAGCCGGGTCACCGGCCCCGTGAAAGGCGATGGGCTCGAAAATGTCGGTCATCAGGTCATCCGGAGAGAGCACCGAAGCGAAAACCCGGGGGGAGGGCTCAGGCAGGTCCGTCAGCTCCTCGGGCGGTCGCGCCCAGTCATCCAGAAGGCGAACCCCGGCCCCCACCACCTGGATGGCTGTGCCGGGATCGTTGACACCCGGCGACAGGGCGCGCGTGGCGATCTCCGCCAGCACGATCAGGCCGTAGCGGGGATCCTGGTCATAGGAGCGGCTGTGGCCGATGGTGAAGGCCGACACCAGCCGGCGAAGTCCCTTGTCCGCGCAGTCCTCCCGATCCAGCCGGGCGATCGTGTCGCCGCGGCGCACGAAGGCTCCCGGCATGGCCAGCACATGAACGCTGCAGTCCAGCGCCCGGGCGGCGGAATCGAGCCGGTCAGGGTCCACGTTCTGCACATAGCCGGTTCCGGGCGCCACGACCGCGAAGCCGTCCTTCAAAGCGCCCGCCACGCCGCCCAGCCGCGGGCGACGCACCCGATCGGCCAGGGCGTCAGCGGCCCGCTTCTCGACCATGCCGATCATGTGGCCCACACGGGCCAAGTCCGACAGCCGCCCGATCCAGGCCAGCAGACGAAACGCCACCAGAGCCACCACGCACAGGCTGACGATGAAGATGATCGCCCGGCCTTCGGGGCCGTAGTAGTTCGCATTGATCGCCGTCACCCCGACGATGGCGTAGAGGAACGCGCCCACGAAGGTGGCCAGCGCCTTTTGCGCGCCCTCGTCGCCCGTGACCAGGGCGGCGGCGCGGGGTGTCGCCCCCGAGGATACGGCGGTGTAGGCGGTCACCATGGCGCCCAGCGAGAACGTCGCCACGGCCAGCAGGCTGGAGGCCAGGATGGTCAGGATCTGCTCGACGGACTCGCCGCCCAGACGATCCGCGACAGCATCCGGCACCCAGGGCGCGCCCGCGGCGGCCAGCAAGGCTGCGGCCACGCCCACGAGCGCATACAGCGCGGCCCGGAACCACATGCGGCGCTTGAGCCTGCGCCAGGCGAACAACCATCGGTCCATGAAAGGCCCTCCCGTGGGCGTGCAACGCGCCGGATCGCGCGGCGGCTCCCGACAAACATCGGAACCGGCCCTGAAATTGTCACTTTACATGACAGCCCATGAACCTTATGTCGCGCTTTCCGGCGGACCCCGTAGGTCCTTATGCTTGCGCCGCTAACGCCGGTCTGGGTTAACAATTTGCAGGGGGTTACGTGAATTGCGCACGTACCAATTTCCCCTGGACCTGGTCCGTGAGCGGTCCCCTGAGCGTCCCGTCGCCCTCGTGCGGCCGCGCTCTGTTTCCGTAGCGGCGCGCTGGTTCCAGGACAATCTGAAGGCCGACGTCTTCTATGCGGTGAAGGCGAACCCCTCCGCGTGGGTCATCGAAGCCCTCATCGAGGCGGGCGTGACCGCGTTCGACGTGGCCTCCCTTTCCGAGATCGAACTGGTGCGTTCGGTCAGCGACACCGCGCGTCTGGCCTTCATGCACCCGGTCAAGGGCCGCTCGGCCATCACCAGGGCCTATTTCGACCACGGCGTCCGCACCTTCGCGCTGGACAGCCATGACGAGCTTCAGAAAATTCTCGACGCCACCGGCGGCGCGAAGGATCTGAACCTGATGGTGCGCATGGCGGTCTCCGCCGACGGCGCGGCCTATACCCTGTCGGGCAAGTTCGGCGTGGCGCCGCACGATGCGCCGTCGCTGCTGATGGCCGTGCGCCAGGCGACGGTGGACGGCCTGATGGGCGTTTCGTTCCATGTGGGCTCGCAGTGCATGCGTCCCTCGGCATACGAGGCGGCCATGGCCCAGGTCGGCCGCGCCATCAGCCGCGCGGGCGTGTTCGTGGACATCGTCGACGTGGGCGGCGGCTTCCCGTCGGTCTATCCGGGCATGGTCCCGCCGGACATGCAGGAATACGCCGACGCCATCCATCGCGGCTTCAACGAGATGCCGGTTTCTGAAACCACCGAGCTGTGGTGCGAGCCGGGCCGCGCGCTGGTGGCGGAATCGTCCTCGATCCTGTGTCAGGTCGAGCTGAGAAAGGGCGACGCCCTTTATCTGAACGACGGCTCCTACGGCTCGCTGTTCGACGCGACGCACTCGCGCTGGCCGTTCCCGGTCAAGCTGGTGCGTGACGGCGACAGCGCCGGCGAACTGAAGCCCTTCCGCTTCTATGGTCCGACCTGCGACTCCATCGACCACATGCCGGGGCCGTTCTACCTGCCCGCCGATGTGCGCGAAGGCGACTATATCGAGATCGGCATGCTGGGCGCCTACGGCGTGGCCATGTCCACGGGCTTCAACGGCTACGGGGTGCACGACATCGCCGCGGTCGAGGACGCCCCCATGGCCTCGCTCTACGGTCTGGCCCCGCGCTCCATCCCCACCGTGCGCACCACGGCGGAAGAGACCGCCCGCAAGGTGGTCCGCTTCAGCCGGCCCAAGGGCAAGGCGGGTCAACGCAAGAAGTCGCGGCGCTAAACCGTCACTTATGCATTCTATTGAGCAGCGGCCCGTCGCTCCGTCCGGGCCGCTGCTACTTTTGACGACGGGCGCTCAAACCAAAGGGAAACCCTTGCAATGAACGCTCCTGTTCAGTCGAACCAGAAAGCCCAACTGCTCCAGAACACCGTCGAGCACGTGGACATCACGTCCTTCGACGCCCGCCCGATCATCGATTCCATGCGCAAGATGTCGTTCTCGAGCCGTGACACGGCCCGGGCCGCCGACATCTTCAACATGGCCATCGAGGACAAGGACTGCTCGCCGTGGCTGATCCTCGCGGGCTCCACCTCGGCGGGCGGCTGCATGCACGTTTACCGCGACATGGTGAAGTTCGGCATGGTCGACGCCGTGGTCGCCACCGGCGCCTCCATCGTCGACATGGATTTCTTCGAGGCCCTGGGCTTCAAGCACTATCAGGCCGCCGGCGAGGTGGACGACAACGTGCTGCGCGAGAACTACATCGACCGCATCTACGACACCTACATCGACGAGGAAGAGCTTCAGGCCTGCGACCACACCATCCTGGAGATCGCCAACCGTCTGGAGCCGCGCGGCTATTCCAGCCGCGAGTTCATCTGGGAGATGGGCAAGTGGCTGTCGGAGGGCAACGCGAAGAAGGAAGGCAGCCTGATCCAGACTGCCTATGAAGAAGGCGTGCCGATCTTCTGCCCGGCGTTCGTGGACTCCTCGGCCGGCTTCGGCCTGGTCAAGCACCAGAAGGAGCGCGCCGCCGCCGGCAAGCCCTACATGATGCTGGACGCCATCGCCGACTTCCGCGAACTGACCGACATCAAGATCGCGGCGGGCGTGACCGGCCTGTTCATGGTGGGCGGCGGGGTTCCCAAGAACTTCGCCCAGGACACCGTGGTCTGCGCCGAGATCCTCGGCGTCGAGGCCGAGATGCACAAATACGCCGTGCAGATCACCGTGGCCGACGTGCGCGACGGGGCCTGCTCGTCCTCGACGCTCAAGGAGGCGGCGTCGTGGGGCAAGGTCCAGACCACCCATGAACAGATGGTCTTCGCCGAGGCCACCACGGTGGTGCCGCTGATCGGCTCGGACGCCTATCACCGCGGCGCCTGGAAAAACCGCGAGAAGCGCCGTTGGCAGAAGCTGTTCGCCTGATCTGAAGAGGCCCCGGTGAAAGCCGGGGCCTTTTTTCTAGTCGACCCGATGGCGACGGCGGCGCATCAGGCGGTCCGAAAGCGCCTCGGCGTGCTTGAGGGTGAAGGTCAGGGCCGCCGGATTGCCGCGCCGCGCGCCCACCGAGTCCGCCATCACGGCCCCCCGCTCGCCCAGCGGCGCCGGGGCTCCGGTGGTGGTGTCCAGGGCGGTCTGGTGCTCGATCTCGGCGTTGAGCTCGGCGCCCATCAGGATGATCTGCACCGTCACCCAGGTCCACAACAGGAACGCCATCATGGCCGCCAGCGGGCCATAGGTGTCGGTGCGGACGAAATTGCTCAGGAACCAGCTGAACAGGAACGAGGTCAGGACGCTGAGGGTCGCCGCTGTCAGGGCGCCGGGCGTCAGCCAGCGCCAGCGCGCCCGCGCCCGGCATGGGCCCAGACGGTAGATCACCGTCAGGGCTGAGACATAGCCGGCGAACAGCAGCGGCCAGCGCAACGGCGCCAGGTGGGCCCACTCCTCACGCAGGCCGAACAGATCCAGCACCACCGGCACGCCGATCACCATGGCGGCGGTCATCAGCACAAAGACCAGAGCCGAGACGGTGAAGCCCATGCAGATCAGATTGTAGCGGATGAAGTTGCGCTTCTCGATCTCGCTGTAGGCGACGTTGAGGCCATAGAAGAGGTGTTTGACCCCGTTGTTGGCGGTCCACAGCGACAGGGCCAGGGTCCAGATCAGGGTGAAGGTCAGCTGACTTGCCGAGTTCTCGGCCAGACGTTGCATCTGGGCGCCGATGAATTCGGCGATGTTGGCGGGCAGCACGGAATACAGGAACTGCAACCGTCCCCACGCGTCGCTCGGGTCCGCGAACAGACCGTAGATGGTCACGAAGGCCGCCAGCATGGGAAACAGCGACAGCACCATGAAGAAGGTCACGCCGCCGGCCACGAACCCGACACGGTCGCCCAGATAGGCGGCGCCGACCCGCCAGAGGATGTCGGTCCAGCCCCGGTGCGGGATATGCGCCGGGTGGGCGGCGAGACGGCCCCGGCCCGGCTCCTTCGCCTCGTAGTCATGGGGACCGGGATCGGGCGCATCGGGCTCAAACGGCCGCGTGCCGGGCTCGACGCCCAGATTGCGCACCAGCTTGTTGCCGCGCGTGTGCAGGAGGTGGGCGCCCGCCGCGCCCGCCGCCAGACCGCCCACACCGGCGGCGATCCAGCGCCAGAGGCCGCCTTCGCCGCCGGAGCGGGACAGGGCGGAGAGACGACGGGAATCGGGACGTGAGGGGCGCGCCATCAGCCGACAACGGCCAAGCCTGATCGCCGTTCCCGCTTGCCCCATCCCGCGAGCGAGGCCATCTAGCGCCCATGACCGAGACCCCCACCCTGCTGACCGCCTGGAAAGACGCGCAAGCCCGACTGAAGGCCGCGCGCATCGACAGCCCGTCCATCGACGCGCGCTTGCTGCTCGAGGCCGCCGCCGAGGTTTCGCGCACCGACATCCTGACCGATCCCTATCGCCATCTGGAGCCCGACGCTGCGGCCCGGATGGAGGGCTATGTGGAGCGGCGGCTGAAGCGCGAGCCGGTGTCGCGCATCCTGGGCCGCAAGGGATTCTGGAAGATCATGCTGTCGGTCACCCCCGATGTGCTGTCGCCCCGCCCGGACACCGAGGCGGTGCTGGACGTGTGCCTGAAGGCGTTTCCCGAGGGCCGGTCGTTCGAGATGGCCGATCTGGGCGTGGGCTCCGGCGCGATCCTGCTGGCGGTGCTGGCCGAGCGGCCGGCGGCGAGGGGTCTGGGCACCGAGGTGTCCGAGGAGGCCCTGGCGGTGGCCCGCGAGAACGCCGCCAATCTGGATCTGAACACCCGCGCCGTCTTCCTGCGCACGGACTGGACCGCAGGCCTGTCCGACGGGGCCTTCGATCTGGTTGTGTCCAATCCACCCTATATTCCCAGCAGGGACATTGAGACGCTGGACCCGGAGGTGCGCGACCACGACCCGCGCCTGGCGCTGGACGGCGGCGAGGACGGGCTGGACGCCTATCGCCTGCTGGCGCCCGAGATTCGGCGCATCCTGAAGGCGGACGGCGTCTTCGCCGTAGAGATCGGCTGGGACCAGGCGGCACCGGTCAAGGCCCTGTTCGAAGCGGCCGGTTTCGAGGACGTGAAGGTGGTCAAGGACCTGGCGGGACGGGACCGCGTCATCACCAACGGGCCCGACCCGCACGAGGGCACCGCGCTCAACTGACGGCTTTCACGCGAAAGCCTCTTGGAAAGCGCCGCGCCGCGCGCTAAGTCTTGGTTCGTCTCCCACCAATCCGCATCGCTTCGGGTCCGCCCGACGATAGACGACTGGAGTTCGTGACGGCTCACGGGGCTTCCCGCGCGTCGAGATGCGAAGGGCGATGAACGGTTTTCCGAGCAGCGGACGCCGGGGATCGGCCCCGGCCGGCAGGATCAGACCCATTTCCGGCGAACGTCCCACCGCCCCAGGCGGCGACACGCCCCAAGCACGGTAACGTCTATGAGAGATTTCAAGGGCATGAAGCGCCAACGCGGGCGCAACAGGAAGCCCGGCGGCAATCAGAACAACAACAGCGCCAATCCGAACCGTTCCTGGGACTCGCAAGGGCCCGAGAACATCAAGGTTCGGGGCAACGCCCAGACCGTCTATGAACGCTACCAGCAGCTGGCGCGGGACGCGACCTCGGCTGGCGACCGCGTTCTGGCGGAAAACTACCTGCAGCACGCCGAGCACTATTTCCGCGTGCTGCGTGCGCTGCAGCCCCAGCGGTCGTTCCACGAGATCGCCCAGCGCGAACAGATCGGCCAGGGATTCGACATCGATTTCGAGGACGAGTCCGGCGCCCAGGCTGCGGCCTTCGCCGCCGCCCAGCAAGCGGCCGACCGTCAGGCACAGCAGAACCAGGGCGGCCAGAACAATGGCCAGAACGGGAACCAGGGCTCCGGCCAGAACAACAATCAGGGCTCCGGCCAGAATGACCGCTCGGGTCAGAACGCCAGCCCCCACAGCGGATCGGCGTCGGGTCAGAACGATCGTTCGGGCGACGACGCCGAAAGCGAAAACGCCCGCCGCGAAAGCCGGCGCGAGCGTTGGGAGCGGCGCCGGGATTCGCGCCGCGGCCCTTATGAGCGCGAGGACTCCGAAGGCGCATCCGCGCCGTCCGAGGACGAGCCGTCCCGGACTCCGGTCGCGGCGGATGAGGCGGCCGAAGCGCCGGCCCCCCGCAGCCGCAGCCGCAGCCGCGCCGAAAAGGCGCCCGTCGAGGCAGACGCCATGTCAGGGGCGGCCCTGCCCGGCTTCCTGACACGGGCGACTCCGGCGCCCGCGAGCGAAAAATCCGAAGAGGCGAGCGACGAAAAGCCGGCCCCGCGCCGCCGCGCGCCGCGCCGCAAGGCCGACGCCCCGGCGGACGAGCAGGCTTGAGTGACGCCCCCGCGCCCGGAAGGGCGCGAGGGTTGACGCCACCCGCCCCCGGCGGGGCATAAGGACGGCCACGCTTTACAGCTGCGGAAACCGTTCATGCGCCTTGCCTCAGCCATCATGGCCTCCGTCATCGCCCTGGCCGCCTGCACCCCCGCCGTGCCGCCGCCGCCGCCCCTGCCGGACGCGTCCGGCGGCGGGGGTCGCATCCTGCCGGACTGGCGCGCCTCGATCACAAGCCAGGACCGCGACCGGCTCAACCGCATTGACGCGGCCTGGCGCCTGGCCCTGCAGCAGGCCGCCCGGCAGCAGGGCTCCGGCGATCTGGCCTCGACGGGACGGCTGATTGTTCCTGATGCGGCGCTGGACGACGTGGCCCCGCCGGTCGGCGACTATCGCTGCCGGACGGTCAAGCTGGGGTCCCAGGGCGGCGAGGAAGGACTGGGCTATGTGGTCTACGGCTGGTTCGCCTGCCGGGTCGAGGAGACGCCCAACGGCCTGAAGTTCATCAAACTGACCGGTTCGCAGCGTCCGGCGGGCCTGCTGTTTCCCGAAAACGACCGGCGCATGGTGTTCCTGGGCTCCATGGCCCTGGCCAGCGAGCCGCCCGCCAACTCCTACGGCCGACGGCCCGAGCGGGACATGGTGGCGGTCCTTGAGCGCATCGAGGCCCGCCGCTGGCGGCTGGTGATCCCCTGGCCCCAGTACGAATCCAATCTCGACCTTCTGGACCTCGTTCCCGCCTGAGCGGCAGGCGCTGCCCGCGCCGTTCCCTCAGAACTTGATGTTGGCGCGGTCGCCCAGATCGGGCTGTTCGTGGGTCGCGTTGGCCTTGGCGATCTCGAAAGCGAAGCGGACGGGACCAGCTTCGCTGATCCAGATCTGGGCGTCGTCAAGGCGCATGCGCATGAGCGTCAGGCGGGGATCGTCCTTGCCCTCGGGGTACCAGGCGGCGACGACCGGGTTCCAGTACCGCTCCATGCGCTCGCGATCGAAGTGCTCCTCCAGCTCGCCGCCGAGGCAGGCGTAAACCTCGCGATCCTTTGAGATGACGCAGAACATGGCGTGATGGCCGCCCGATCCGTTCACATCGCGCATCAGATCGGTGTCGCGGTAGGTGTAGAACCACAGCTCGCCGGCCTCGCGTTCGACAAAGGCAGTCATGGGCTGCATGTGGCGGGGCTCGCCGCCCGAGACGCCCAGCATGCCCACCCGGGTGTCCTCGATCGCCTTGAACAGGCGGTCTTCGGCTTCCTTGCGGTCCAGATGCTCGGTCATGGTCGGCTCCTCTTGCGATTGGAGCCCCGATAACCGACGGCGGCGGCCGATGTTCCGATCAGAACCGGGGCCCGGCGGCGCTGGTGTCGAAGCCCGCCAGATTGATAAGGTGGGTGATCAGGAAGATGCAGGCCACCACGCTGAGCAGCATCAGCGACCGCCAGGGAACCATGCGCGGGCCGCGCGCCAGGTCCGGCGGCCGGGCGCCGCGCCAGCCGCTGAACACGGCCATGCCGAGGAAGGCGGCGAACACGGCGAGGGTGACGGAGAAGCTCATGGTCGGCCGGGGCTGCGGGTGTCTGCGGCAGGCAGATGGCGCGGCGGGGCCCCCACGGCAAGTGCTGCTGAAAGATTACGACGTCCGTTAACCCTTTACCCCTCGTTAACCGCATCAGCGCACGGATGCGGGGACGGCGGCGGCGTTTCCGTCCACAGGAAGTTGGCGGCGCCGCTAGATGTTGGGGTTAACCATGCGTTTACACCCCTGATTTGGGCGGTTAGCGTCATGGAAACGGGCCGGGAGACGAATCAGTGAGCGCAGCGGCGCCTTGGAGCGTCAAAGGGATCGATCCCAAGGCGCGCGAAATCGCCAAGGATCTGGCGCGCCGCTCGGGGATGACCCTGGGCGAATGGCTCAACCAGATGATCCTGGATGACGAAGATGACGGGGTGACGCCCCTTCCGCGCCGGCAGCAAGGCATGCCGCGCGATGACCGCCGCTCGCGTCTGCGGCGGATGGATGACGCCTACGGCCGGGACGAGACCCTGGACCGGGTGGCCGCCTCCGTGGAAATGATCGCCGAGCGTCTGGAGGCGTCCGAGCGGCGCTCGACCACCGCCATCGCCGGGGTCGATCAGGCCGTCAGCGGGCTGGTGCATCGCCTCGACAGCGTCGACGAACAGTTCAGGACCCACGGGCGCCGCGTCGACGACATCGCCGAGGAACTGCGCGAGGGCCACCGCCGCCTGCGCCGTTTCGAGAACGACACCGGGCCCCAGACCGCCGAAGCCTTCAAGAAGGTCGAGAGCGCCGTGGGCGCGCTGGCCGGACGGTTCTACGACCTGGAAGAGCGCCAGCGGGGCGGCTTCATCGAACTGCGCGACCGCATGGACAAGGCCGAGGACGCGGTGTCGCGCTTCTCGGGGGCCGAGATTCTGGCGCAGGTGGGCGCGCGCCTCGACGCGGCCCAGTCCCGCACCACCGATGCGCTGCGGACTCTGGAGCAATCCTTCGCCAGCCTGGACCAGCGCATGCGCGCCGCAGAGAGCGGACCGCGCGCAGAGGGGACCGGCGACGCGGCGCGGTTCGAGAAGCTGGCCGAGACCCTGAGCCGCCAGGTGGAGACCAACCGCGCCGAGATGATGCGCCGGCTGGACGCCGCCGCCGCCGAGGGGCGTGTGGACCGGGTCGAGCGGGCTGTGCTGGCCATCGGCGAACAGGTCCAGGCGTCCGAGCGCCGTTCGGCCCAGGCGGTCGAGGCCATGGGCAAGGAAGTCCTGCGCATCGCCCAGAACCTGAACCAGCGCATGGTCAAGGCCGAGGACGACGGCGGACGCCGCTTCCAGTCCCTGGGCGAGGACCTGTCGCGTCAGGTCGAACAGGACATGGTCAAGCTGGCCCAGGGGGTCGAGCAGAGGCTGGTGCGGTCCGAGGACCGCCACGCCCTGGCCATCGAGAAGCTGGGCGGCGAGATCACCAAGATCTCCGAGCGGCTGGCCGAACGCATTTCCGATTCCGAACGGCGGTCGGCCCAGGCGCTGGACGACATCGGCGAGCGGCTGAAGCGGTCGTCCGACAAGATCGAGCAACAGTACGACCGCGCCTCGGGCGAACTGGCCGAACGCATGCGCCTGAGCGAGGAGCGCACCGCCAAGCTGCTGGCCGAAGCCCGCGAGAGCATCGAGAAGCGCGTCAGCGAGAAGCCGGAGCCGGTCGCCGCGCCGGAGCCCGCGGGGGACTGGCGCGCCGCCGCCTTCCCCGACGCCTTCGGTGAAGAGGACCCCATGAGCTGGCCCGGCGAGGACCTGGGCGAGCTGGACGGCGCCGCGGCGCCGACGCCCGCCGCCGCCGAGCCGTTCGCCAGACTGCCCGAGGCCGAGGCCGCGCGCGACGACGCGGGGCGCGACGACGCGGCCCGCCTGCCCGTGACGACTCCGTCCCTGGCGGAAGCGGCGCCTCAGGCTGTGATCGCCGAGCCGGCGACGCCGCCTTTCGACGCTTTCGGCGGAGCCGATGTCAGCGACGCCCTGGCGGATCAGGACGACTTCGCCGCCGAGACCGAGTTCGTCGCGCCCGGCCCCAGTCAGCGCATCAGCGCGACCCGGGACACCATCAACGCCGCCCGCGCGGCCATGGCCACCGCCGAGCCGGAGCCGTCCAGCGGCGGTTTCGGCCTGAAGCGCGGCGGCAAGTCGCGGCTGCAGGAACGCATGGACCGCCATGCGCGGCGGGACGGCGGGACGGTCAAGAAGGCCTTCCTCGCTTCCGTCGCCGTGGCGGCGCTGGCGGGAATGGTGTTCGGCTACACCCGCCTGACGGACGCCTCGTCGCTCGGCCCGCGCACGGCGGGCGACGCCGGGGACACCACCCTTCTGGCGGCGGCCATGCTGCCGGACCCCGACGCCGTCGCCCGGCCGGCCGGCGAGAGCGAGGCGGAGACGCTGTACGAACAGGCCCAGGCGGCGCTGGAAGCCGGCGACGAGGGGGCCATCGAGATCCTGACCCGGGCGGCGAACCTCGGCCATTCCGGGGCCCAGATGCACCTGGGACAGATCTATGACGCCGGGGAATATGGCGTGTCGCAGAACGCCGCCGAGGCCCGGGTCTGGACCGAACGCGCCGCCCAGGGCGGCGAGGTCCAGGCCATGCACAATCTGGCCATGTATCTCTACGAGGGCATGGGCGGCGGCCCCGACCAGGTTCAGGCGGTGCGCTGGTTCCGCCAGGCGGCGGAGCGCGGGCTGATCGACAGCCAGTACAATCTGGGCCGCATCTACGAGCTGGGCGCGGACGGCGTGGCCGCCAACGGGGCTGAAGCCTACAAATGGTACCTGATCGCCGGGCGAGCCGGCGACGAGCAGGCCCAGGCGGACGCGGACCGGATGGCGGGCGTGCTGTCGGCGGCCGTGCGCCGCACCGCGCGCCAGGCCGCCGACGCCTTCGAGGCCCCGCCGCTGGCCTGACGCGGGTCCGATACACGCTTTTCGGGCGTCTGCGCTGGCGCATCGTTTGGCGGGTCGATAGACCAGACCTTCATGCCTCCCCTTCGGAGGTTGTTTCGAGTTCCTGAGCCGAAGGCGAGCGCCTTGGACATCTACCTGCCGATCGCCGAAGTGTCGGTGAACGCACCCCTGCTGATCCTGCTGGGCGCGGCGGTGGGCTTCATCTCGGGCCTTTTCGGGATCGGCGGCGGCTTCCTGATGGCCCCGATCCTGATCTTCATGGGCATTCCGCCGACCGTGGCCGTGGCCAGCCAGGCCAGCCACGTGGTCGCCTCCTCCACCTCCGGCGTGATCAGCTACACGGCCAAGAAGGGCGTGGACTACCGCATGGGCGGGATCATGGCCCTGGGCGGCGCCATCGGCGCGCTGGGCGGGGTCGAACTGTTCCGCCTGATGCGCCTGCTGGGCCAGGCGGATCTGGTGGTGGCCCTGTCCTACCTCATCTTCCTGGGCGCCATCGGCGGGCTGATGCTGAAGGAGAGCCTGGAGGCGATCATCCGCCGCAGGAAGGGCCTGCCCGCGCCCCGGCCCCAGAACCGCCGCCCCCTGTGGCTTTACGGCCTGCCGTGGCGAATGAAATTCCCCCGCTCCGGCCTGTACATCAGCGCCATTCCGCCGCTGGGCCTGGGCGTGTTCGCGGGCGTGCTGTCGGCCATCATGGGGGTCGGCGGCGGCTTCATCCTGGTGCCGGCCATGCTGTACGTGCTGCGCATGAAGGCGAACGTGGTGGTGGGCACCAGCCTGTTCCAGATCATCATCACCACCGCCATCACCACGGTGCTGCAGTCCGGGCGCAACCAGACCGTGGACATCGTGCTGTCGTCCCTGCTGCTGTTCGGCGGGGTGGTAGGGGCCCAGTACGGGGCGCGCATGTCGGGCAAGTTCAGGGCCGAGGAGCTGCGCGCGGTGCTGGGCCTGCTGGTGCTTCTGGTGGGCATCCAGATGGGGCTGGAGCTGTTCGTGCGGCCCGCCGAGATGTTCGTCCTGGCGCCGGGGGTGGACTGATGTTTCAGGACCTCCCGCCCGAGCCGCCCGCCGTCGCAGCCGAGGCGCCGCCGCCCCAGAGCCTGCAGACCCTGACGCCGGTGACCCGGGCGCGGGTGGCCGCGGCCCTGACCGAGACCACGGTGGACATCGACACGGGCTTCGCCGGCGCCTCGATGGTGCTGTACGGGGCCGTGTTCAACCCGACCGACACCCCCGCCGACGTGGTGGTGGTGGTGCGCGGGCCGGACCAGCCGGTGCGTCTGGTGCGCAAGGTGCGCATCGCGGGCCTGTGGCTGAACAGCCGCCCGGTGGTGTTCGAGGGCGCGCCCGGCTTCTACATGACCGCCTCGACCCGGCCGCTCAGCGACATCGCCAGCTTCAGCGTGCTGCGCCGGCTGGGCGTGGGCGTCGATCACCTGAGCATCAACGCCCCGGACGAGGAGACCACGGTCACCCGCTTCGGGGTGCGGGACGTGGTCATCAACCGGCTGGGCGAGGACTATCTGGACTGGCGCCGGGCGGTGATCCGACTGAAGGAGGACGCAGCCCTCTACGCCACGGACCCGGACGGGGTGCGCTTCGTGGACCAGGGCCTGTTCCGGGCCGAGGTGGAGCTGCCCACCGAGGCGCCCACCGGGACCTATGAGGCGGAGGTCTGGCTGTTCCAGGAAGGCGAGGCCGTGTCGGTCAGCCGCATGGAGCTGACCGTGGACAAGGTGGGCGTGGAGCGCGCCATCTACGACTTCGCCCACATGCGATCGTGGCTGTACGGCATCATCGCCGTGGTCCTGGCGGCCTTCACGGGGTGGGCCGCCTCGGCCTGGTTCCGGCGGACCTGATTTCAGACTCGGACGCCGAAAAAAAGACTGTCTGAATTGTTGAATTGTTGAATTCCGCGCCCCGGTTTTCGCCCCCCCGCGCCGGAAAAAACAGGGTCAGATTCGTATCAATGGTAAGACATGGCCCCCCGGGTCCTGATCGCGCGAGCATCATAAGGGGGCGGGAAAGGCTGCGGTGAAAGTCGTCAGATGCGCGGCGGAATCAGACCCGAGGCGTTGGCGGCGACCCAGGCGGCGACGATCAGGATGAGGCCGGCGAACAGGCGGCGGCCCAGGGCGGCGCGCGCGCCCAGCCGACGGGCCACGGGCAGGCCGATCAGGGTTCCGGCCGCGCCGCCCACGGTCAGGGCGGCCACCACCGGCCAACTGATCAGACCCGAGACGGCGTAGTTGGCCGAGGTGGCCGAGCCGAACACGGCGACGCTGAGCAGGGACGAGGCCTGGGCGTGGGCCAGGGTCATGCCCGTGGCGGCCATCAGACCGGGCACGATGAGGAAACCGCCGCCGATGCCGAAGAAGCCCGCCGCGAAGCCGGCGGCCAGACCCATGGGCGCGAGCCGCAGGGTCAGGGCGCGGTCCAGCCGCACGGCGGGGTCGCCTTCGGACTTCGCCGGGCGCAGCATGGACAGGGCGATCAGGGCCATGGCCAGGGCGAAGAACAGCAGCAGACTTTGACCATCCACCATCTTGGCCAGGGTCGAGCCGGCGATGGAGCCGGTGATCCCGGCTGCGGCGAACAGGGCGGCGCAGGGCCATTTGACCCGCCCGGCGCGGGCGTGGCCGGACAGGCCCGCCAGGGCGTTCAGCGCCACACCGGCGGCGGAGGTGCCGATGGCCACGTGGGGGTCGCGAATGCCCACCACATAGATCAGCAGGGGCGCGGCCAGCACCGACCCGCCCCCGCCGAAGACGGCGAGGAACAGGCCGACCACCACCCCGCTGGCCGCGCTGAGCAGCAGGGTGGCGAGGGAGATGTCCATGGTCAGGCCGCGCGCGTCCGGTTCCAGGGCGCCAGCATCAGCATCCGGGCCATGCCGCAGACGCCGGTGGCCCCGGCCAGGAACAGGCCCGCGCCGACGAAGGCCGACAGGGCGATCCAGGCGGGATGGACCAGCCAGGCCAGAAGGGCGCCGACGACCACCAGCGAACCCGCGATGATCTGGACCTGACGCATCAGCTCCAGCGGCGCCTTCTTGTCCACGGACGTGGGAAGCCCGGCGTCCTTCCAGCCCTGCAGCCCGCCGTCCAGCACGAAGGCCTCGCCGTCCACGCGGGCGGCGAGCCGGCCGCAGTTGGTCTGGGTGCGCATGCCCGAGCGGCACATGAAGATCACGTCCTGCCCGGCCTTGATGCTGAGATGGGCGTCCTCGAAGGCGGACAGGGGGGCGTGGGCGACGCCGGGGATGTGCTCGCGGGCGAACTCATCGGGCTCGCGGATATCCACCAGACGGGCGCGGCCGGACTTGAGGCGGGCCTGCACATCGGCGGGGTTCAGGGGGGTGAGTATGGCGGTCATGGTCAGCGGGCTTTCATCATCTCGGGGGGACAGTAGATCGCCGCCAGGGTCGCGATGACCTGAAGCGCGGCGGGATCGTGGATGCGGTAGAAGATGGACTGGCCCTCGCGCCGGGTGGCCACGAGGCCCTCCTCGCGCAGCAGGGCCAGATGTTGCGACAGGGCCGACTGGGACAGGCCGGAGGCCTCCACCAGGGCGGACACGGGCAATTCCTCCTCGCCCAGACGGCACAGGATCATCAGGCGCCGTTCATTGCCCAGCGCCCTGAGCAGGCGCGCGGCCTGGCCGGCGGCGGCCTGAAAGGCGGCGGGATCGATGGCGACGGCGATGTCAGTGGGGCTGGTCATGGAGCCCTATATATTCGGTCTTGCTAATTTAGCAATAGCTAATATGTTGCCCGTCAGAAGGAGAACGCCATGACCCGTTCCAACGACACGACCTCCCCCCGCGTGCAGGGCTTCTTTCACGGCCCCACCAACACCATCACCTATCTGGTCAGCGACCCGGCCACGGGCGCGGCCGCCATCATCGACCCGGTGCTGGACTATGATCCGGCGGCGGCCCGCACGGACGACGCCTCCATCGTCCAGGTGCTGGACGCGGTGCGCGACCAGGGCCTGGACCTGAAGCTGATCCTGGACACCCACGCCCACGCCGACCACCTGTCCGGCGCCGACGAGATCCGTCACCGCACCGGCGCGCCCATCGGCATCGGCGGCCACATCACCAAGGTGCAGAAGGTCTTCGGCGCCCTGTTCGAGGCCCATGACGTGACGCCGGACGGGGTGGTGTTCGACCGCCTGTTCGCCGACGGCGAGCGCTTCATGCTGGGGTCGCTGGAGGTGGAGGTGCTGCACACGCCCGGCCACACCCCCGCCTGCGTCAGCTATCACGTGGGCGACGCGGTGTTCGTGGGCGACACCCTGTTCATGCCCGACTACGGCACCGCCCGGGCCGACTTCCCCGGCGGCGACGCGCGCACCCTGTACCGCTCGATCCACAAGCTGCTGGCCCTGCCGGAAGCGACCCGCATGTTCGTGGGCCACGACTATCTGCCCAAGGACCGCGAGGACTATCGCTGGGAGACCACCGTGGGCGCCCAGAAGGCGGGCAACATCCACGTGGGCGGCGGCGTCAGCGAGGACGATTTCGTGGCCATGCGCGAGGCCCGCGACGCCACCCTGAAGGTGCCCAACCTGATCCTGCCGTCCCTGCAGATGAACATCCGCGCCGGCGCCCTGCCGCCCGCGGAGCCGTCTGGGAAGCGGTTTTTGAAGATGCCGTTGAACGCGATTTGAGGTGACTGGATGAGCCGGGACAGGCGAAGCGTTGCGTCTCGCCTGTTCCAGCCTTAGCTCGCCCCATCGGCAAGCGCCTGAGCTGTCGGCGGACTGACGACGCCTACGTTTAGATTTCAGGCCGCGAGGGCGGCGAGGCTCTGCAGAAAACGGAACAAATGGAGAAAATTGTGGGCATCCCCCGTGTCGGGGACTCCACATTCTCTCGGAATCCGGGTGGGATGAGCGGGGTGAGCGTTTCTGAGTCGCTCACCCCTTTCACAAACTGCCGTGGCGCGGCAGCCCGTGGGTCACATCCGACCATCTTAGAGTCGGTCCAAAGGGTCAAGCGCTGCGGCTCCATAACGGAGACTAAAATGACGCAGACGCCCTCCTACCAACTCACCTTTGACGACGCCGTCGATATTTGGCTTCGACACTGGCAGGGCGAATATCAGCACCGCATTGCGGCCAGCTATGATGTGAATCCGGCCCGCGTGAACGAAGTGCTGAAAGGCACTCGCCACCCGGGAAGCGAGGAACACGCTGAGCACATTGCGGCCGGTCGCGCGACCGACGTCGCCTAAACTCTAAGGGGCGCGAGCTTCGGCTCGCGCCCTTTCTTTTGCGCCTTCAAGTCGTGCGGTTGCGGCGGGGCGCCAGCATCCGCTTGATCATTTCGTCCCGGCGTTCAGCGGCGGGTTCATCGTATTTCATTGGAGGCTGCTTTGGCGGACCCATCTCTAAGATTCCTTTCTCGCCCCCTTGAACCTAACGAGAACGCGAGCGGGATTCTGTCGGTTCTAGAAGACTTGGGGGACAGGGAGCTGGCGGTCGTCGGCGGGGCGCTGCTTGAGGACGCTGTTCGGAAGCTCGTTATCGCGAACCTGACAGTTGCGTCGGGTAAGCATGTTGGCCCATTTCTGAGCGAGAACGGGCAACTTGGCACACCATCGGCGCAGACAACACTACTGTACGCGCTCGGCATTATTTCCGAGCGTTTAAGAATAAACCTCGATGCCATACGCTCGATTAGAAATACGTTTGGTCATACGCCCCGCGCAATATCGTTCGATAATCCTGCTGTCGCCGCGAGATGCAAACAACTCAATATGGACGCCATAGTAGAGGATGAATTTGCAGAGTGGAGAGCCGCGCGATTTGGCCCTAAAGACGTATTTTTAAGCTTTAAACGACCTGCCGTCGAGGGCCGTCGCGCGGCGCTATGGATTATCGACAAAGAAAAGTACGGATGGTCAATTGATGGATGTGTTGGGCAGGTTGCAATAGCCCTTAGTCGAGATCGACCGTCCCGGGATTACTTTATATGGTCGATCAGGCTTGCCTGGCTTATCGTGGATTTTCACACGATTTATCCGATGCTGACCGCGCATTATCCGCAGCCCTCATCGCGCGATAGGTGATCTCAAGGAGGCTTGCGTAGCCGTCTCCACACCATCCAGCCTTCATTCCCGCTTGGATCATTTCCTCGGTCGCCTCGATCTCATCTAGTGCCAGCCTGTCACTCGCGGACTCTGATATTTATTCCTCGGTATACTAAAGTGCATAAATTGGGGATTTGAGGGGGGTACCGCTTCTGACCGTCATCCTCGGGCCTGACCCGAGGATCCAGAGACACCGGCGGGGCCGTGCGGGTCCTGAACGGCCGGTGAGTCTGGATTCCCCGCTCAAGGCGGGGAATGACGGTGGGGGGGGCACGTTCCGGTTTCGTTTCAGCCCGGGCGCCGCTATGAAACACCGGTGACCACCGCCCTCCACACCCCCTCCATCCAGACCGACGCGGCCGCTGCGTGGCGGGATCTGCCGCCGGCGCTGGCGGTTCCGCCGGGGGCAGATCCCGCCACGCAG
>Ga0114900_1000320_pt1 | contig 38597 bp, 43 predicted proteins | sample MalvireepMed_231_FD_89685 | JGI IMG/M metagenome (GOLD analysis project Ga0114900, IMG submission 89685) | Marine viral communities from the Global Malaspina Expedition - Malaspina viral metaG DeepMed_231 | ecosystem: Environmental > Aquatic > Marine > Oceanic | place: Mediterranean Sea...
GCGTAAAACCACCTTCGCCCGTATTCTGGGCAAAACCAGCAATTTTAGCACCGCCATTAAGGGCCAAGGTTGCGTTTTTGCTAATTGAGCCGTAGCTCATTCCTGACAGATTTAGTATGCTTGAAGAATAGGGCTGTGTGCACAAAGAACTACCCACCGTTACCCTGAAATCATCGTTTACTTCTTTTACCGGATAGGTGGAATGTGTAAACCATTCACGACCCACCTTATCATACGGTATTTGTGTGCCAAAAGGCTGGCTTTTATTAGCATCCGCGGCACGCTTATAGATTATTTCCTTTTGTATCCAGTTAAAGGGCTTTCCTTCCGCCCTGTTCAGGAGAACGATTTCTTGGAATACATGCCGTTGTTTTTCCAGAAGATTGGTTATTCTTCCAAATAATGGATAGGTACGCCTTATGTTGTTGGATTTCTGACAATAATCGATCAGTCCTAAAATCAACAAAGGAATTATTATTAAAGCGACACCCCACCATAAAGGGTACAAAATGAGCATGGCTGCCAATACCAAAACCAATAAAACGCGCATAATAAGAAAGCCTCTTCTCATTGTCCTTGATTCGTTAAAATGCCTATCACTTTCATTGTAGTCCAGCCTTCTATATAATCCAACTGCGAACCATGATGTCCTGCCTCGGACAATGCTATTTCAAATCCACGGTGCATTTTGATCCAAAACAGGCTTATTATTTTCAGATTAGCAGCAAGGACACTTGACCATAGTGTTCAATCGGCATATTAATCGTGTTATGCCAATACACGTTTTGCCATTTCTGTTAATCCCTCTGAACGCCGATGTACCCAAATACTGGCCACATACGTCCCAATAAACCAAGATGAAAAAATATACTGGCAAGGGTCAATTTGGCCAAAAGAAATTGTTTTGTTTTGCTGTTTGTTATTGCTTGTATCGCAACAATCTTTCATGCTATTCATTCTTTGTGCCTGTCAAGGGAAGGGCATTAAACACTAACCATTTACTAAATATTCCCTTCCCATAACAGGACTTTGTTCATCGACACTATTGTCTGGGCAGAAATGGGAAATGCTAAATAATTAACCAAATAAAAACGCTTCCCAAGCCCGCCTAGAGCTATATCTTACTATACTTTTTCCTTTATAAACTTCTTGCAAATCAAAAAAATCAGCCATGGCAATATTGTAAACTGAAGTACGGGAGACAGGCCCACTTCTACTATTGGCAATCGCGGCATGGCATCGGCATAGGACCAATCACCCCTAGCGGTATGCCAAACCTCAGCCAGGATCGCCCCGAAAAATCCGACAAGGACCAAGAACAATATTCTTTTCAACCCCCAATTTTGCATCCAATACACATCTTTAAAAATGAGTCCGAATGCAAAAAGAAGTATGAATACCATCAACATATCGGCGACGGATGCCAAAGCACAGAAGGAAATATGTTTCAAATCGTATTCGAACCCTTCGTACAGTGGGCCCTGAGTTAGCTCCCATATAAAATTCAACATAAAAGCCGTTACTGCCACTGCAAACACAAACCTCTTATATTCCCCTTCGTCTTTTACCTGTTTCGCAAAATATAAATAGCCCAAAATGACCAAAGTCAACACTATGGTGGGCACAACGAAAATGCCAAGGGTTAATTCTTCCATTTATTTTCTATTTAGACTGCTTTTGTAGCACTAAAATTGGCGTTCAATTCTATGGCCAATACCAACCGGATATTACCTGAAAGGGAAGGGGCTAACCAACTAACCAACCAAACTAAATCGCCCCTTCCCATATCAGGCTTTAATTATTCGATTACTTCCGCCACCTTTCCACAACTGAGCATTTGGGCGCCGTAATATGGGTTACGGATGTCCTCGACAGAGGATAACCAATAGGCGCCCCCATTCAAGGCCATAGGACAAAAATCCTTATACAATTTGCCGGATGTTATTTTTCCTCTCAAAAGTGCTTCCATTTCAGTGCTCAGTTCTGAAAATGCTTTTCGCTGTACCTTTAAGATATCCGTAGCGGCAATCTTTTGTGATGCCGATAATGCGGCATCGGCACCTTCAACTTTACCAAGTGCTTCGTTCAACATCTCAGCACCCTTTTGGGCATCTCCAGGATTTGAACCGACCAGATCATTTTTTACGTGCTCATAATGTTCGTAGGCATAGGCCACATTCTCATTACCGAACTCAACAGGCGTTTGCTTCATTTCCATTTTGCTATGGTCATGGTTCAACTTTATCTTTTCCTGTGCGTAAGAAAAAGTAAGGGTCAGTATCACAACGGCTGAAACCCCGTTTTTCAAAATTTTCATTGTTACCCTTTTTAAGTTATTCAATTATAGACTGTCCTTTAATTTTGATACCCAATCCAAAACGATTTTCTTTTCGGTGTCCGAAAGTCTTGCATCCCTATGGATGAGGGTGTACGATGTAAGGGGCATTTCATCATCCTCGATTTGGCTTATAATGGATTTTAGTTTGCTATTCTTTCTTCGCGATGAATAGGAATCCCATTCATTAAAATTCAATTCTTCCTTGCCATGCTCCACATGGTCTTCCAAGTACCACGCTACCGGTTGCACCTTGTTGTACCAAGGATAGTCGGTATTGTTACTGTGGCAGTCATAACAAGAGGTCTTAATGATGCTCTCAACATTTTTTGGCACCTCGTTTACGACCATAAAGTCCGTTTTTGGTACCACATCGCTTTTATTGCGTTCGGTGGGCACAAATTGGATGCCCACCAATGCAACCAGCAAAATCCATCCTGTGACCTTTACCGCCTTCACTTAATTGATCTGCTTTTGTACACTACCGCAGGTCATCATTTTACTTCCGTAATAAGGGTTTTTTATTTCTTCAGTGGCACTCAACCATTGTGCTCCCTTATTATTGTTGTACATGGGACAATAGGCTTGGTAAAGTGTTCTTTCCGAACCTGTTATAGCCAATAGGTCAATGACATCTTTGCTCAAAATATCAAAGTGCTCGCGTTGGTGCCCGATGTCGCTTTTGGCTATATGTTCCGCATGCTCTGTGGCATCTTCAATAATGTCTGCTAACTCGGCCCGTTGTTGGACTGAAAATTTGCTCGTGTCAAAATCCTTAAGACTACCTTCCAGCTTTTCCCCTGCCGTTGCTGCACCGTCTTTATCATCTGATACAAGGGCGTTTTTGAGCGCTAGATAATCCGCGACGACTTCTGATGACATCATAGCCATTCCGCCCTGGTTCATATTATCTTGGTCCATTTGTGAATGGTCTTCCATGGTACCGTCCATGTGGCCGCTGTCATCCAGATGTTCGGTATTGTGGCCTTCTTGGTTTTCTTGCTCCTTATTCTTGTCTTTACAAGATGTGGCCATTAGGGCTATGATTGCCATGGCCAAGATTCCGGTTGTTACGTTTGCTTTTTTCATTTTCGGTTTTGATTTTAGATTTACAGTTTAAAATTTGTTTGTCCGATATTGTCAAGGACCTTTTTTAGATTTTCCTTTGTTTTTTTTGCTATTTCTTCGACATCCTTTTTAAGGGAAGAAGACCAGGTAACCGAAGTATCCTCCATTGAAACCTCTACCACCGATTCATCCTCTATCTCTTTAATGGTCACGTTACAGGGAAACAAGATGCCCATTTGAATATCGTTGGCGATTAGGTCAGCGGCGGTATCTTGGTCACAGACCAAGAGAATAAGATGCTTGGGCATATCTTTCATTATTACGCCCAAATATTCCTTAACATCGAATTCGGCCACGATATCAAGGCCCAACCTATCAAGTTGATCCTTCACATTCTTGACCGCTTCCCCAAAAGTGAGATTATATCTTTCTGTTACACAATAGCGGGTATTCATGCTCTCGCTATAATTTTGATTGGGAATCTCCCTTTTGTCTTTGCCGTTTTCCATCCTCTCGTTTTTAAAGTTTTCCGATCACATGCTCAAGCCTGGAAGTTATCTCATCGGCCACCTCGGTCAATTTTTCATTTTCTACTGCTTGCATCGAGGCCATCGGGTTTACCGCGGCAACTTCTACCGTACATTCCTCGATTTCCTGCACGATTACGTTGCAAGGAAGCATAGTGCCTATCTTATCTTCGGCCTCCAATGCTTTATGTGCGTAGGGCGGGTTACAGGCACCCAGAATTTTATACTTTTTGAAATCGACGTCCAATTTCTTTTTCAAGGTTTCCTTGACATCGATTTCGGTCAGAATACCAAAACCTTCGTTTTTTAGTTCCTCGGTAACCTTTTCGATTACTTTGTCAAAGTCTTCGTTCAGCGTTTTATTGAAATAATAGTTCATCTTCTTAGTTTTTAGAATTAATCGTTCGTTTTTGTTCTTCGTATTCCTCTTTTGACATTTCGCCCTTTGCGAAACGGTTGTCAAGGATAGCCATTGGATTTTCCTTGCTTTTAGAGCTTCGCGGACTTCCTCCTCTGAAAAGGAATATGGCCAATATCAAAATGATCGGTATCAGTATCCACCACCACATCATCATAGCTGTATCTTTTAATTGTTACATAAATTGTTCTCATTTCCAATGGAATTCGGGTGTTTACTGCCCTTTATTCTTCATTTTCTCTTTCATTTTTTGCATCATTCCGGGATTTTTTTCCATCATCTTCTGCATCATTTCTTCCATCATGTCAGGATTTGCTTCCATCATTTTTTTCATTCTTTCCTTCATTTCCTTTTTCATCATTTCATTGTTGTGCATTTTTTCCATCATCATCTTGCGGCCCTTTTCGCTTTCCATCATTTTATCCAGCATTTTGGAATGCATCTTTTTTTTCATTTCAGGATTCTTTTCCATCATTTGCTGCATATGGGCCTGCATTTTTTCCTTCATTTCAGGATTCTTGTCCATCATCATTTTCATATTTCCCGACTCCATCTGTTCCATATGGGTCTTCATCAATATCTTTTTGGCCTCTTCGTTTTTCCGAGCCTCACTGATGAAGTTTGTAAACTGTACCGGGTTCGAGATAATTTCCTGGTAAATGGCATTTCTATTTTCTTCGACCTGCATGGTCTCGGAAGCATTGAAAGTTGATTTACATCCCGTAATTGTTCCAATAAATCCGATTACTACTAAAATCTTTACTGTCGTTTTCATGTTTTCCAATTTTTTGGATTAATAAATCTTCTATACTGTGTCCGATTTTATATCGGACTAATCTTTTCTTTTCAAAAACCATTTTTCCCCTGTAAATATGAGTACCATCAGTACTGCTGCCACGACTACCACCAGTATATCGCTCAATGCCTTTATATACAGAAAAGCTCCCAGAACGATAAAATCCAGAAAGATGGCAGTTGCGATTATGTAGGTATTTGCCTTTATTTCCTTTTTCAGATTTTTTAAGATGCCCCAATGGATTCCGATATCCATAATCAGATAGAGGATCGCCCCCAAGGAGGCGATTCGTGTGAGGTCGAACAAAACGGTCAAGGTGATGGCTAAGACAACGGTGTATACCAACATATGCCTTTGGATACCACCCGACATACCAAAATGGTTATGGGGAATAAGCTCCATATCGGTAAGCATGGCCGTCATTCTAGATACCGCAAAAACACTTGCCACGACTCCGGAAATCGTGGCTACAATTGCGATACCTACCGTAAACCAAAGACCATACTTGCCAAAGGCCGGTTTTGACGCTTCTGCCAATGAGTAATCTTTGGCTTTTATAATTTCTTCTATGGAAAGATTAGATGATACCGCAAACGCGACCAATAGGTATACCAAGGTGCAAATGCCCAAAGAAATGATAATGGCCCTGCCTACATTTTTATTTGGATTTACAATTTCGTCCCCGCTATTGGTTATCGTGGTAAACCCCTTGTACGCCAAAATCGATAAGGCCAAAGCCCCTAAATAACTTGTTATTGGATACTCGCCCAAATCGCCGGATGGTAGTACCTCGCCAAAAGAATATCCGGCGGCCCAAAGTCCACCAATGGCAAAAATGGAAATACCGCCAATCTTCAAGATGGCCATGACCAAGGATGATTTGCCAATAACATTGTTTCCTGAAATATTGATCAAAAAGGCTACGACCAATAGCAGAACACCCAAAATCGGAACCCAAATACTATCATCGCCCACATCGAACAATTGTAAAGTATACGAGCCAAATGTTCGTGCGACCAGACTTTCATTAATGACCATTGAGAAGGCCATCAATAAGGCTCCGGAAGCGGTCAATGCACTCTTACCATAAATCTTTTTCAGGTAATTGGCTATTCCACCTGCGGATGGATAGGCATTTGACATTTTTATATAGGAGTATGCACTAAACCCTGAAATAATGGCACCGACCAAAAATGCAATGGGAAACCATTGCCCGGATAACTCAGCCACTTGGCCCAAAAGGGCAAAAATTCCCGCACCGATCATTACACCCGTACCCAAGGATACAGCTCCGGTCAAGCTCAGGCTATTTTTTTTGTATTGTGCCATTAGTTAAAATCTTAATGACAGGCCACCACCCGCGCCGAAGCGGTTGTCGTAACTTCCCATTAACGAAAAATCCCTACTTAAAACAAATTCGAGGCCTACTTGCCAGGTAACCTCTTTTTCAAAATCGGTTCCTGGTTCAAAGTCATTGACCCAACCAAAATCCATTTGATATTCATATTCACCATAGAGGGCCACATTTCTAAAAATCATCGTGGCTGTAGATAATGAAATGGTAGGTCGCAATTTGTTATCGATGCGTAAATCTGAATCGATTAACAGTGGAAGCAAATAGCGTACACCCACGACACCTGTTGTGGAAATCTCATCCATACTATCTTCCATCTCATTTTCCATGTTTACTCCTCCAAACACCCTGAAGTAGCTATTGAGCCAACGTTCATATGTAAACTCAGCTTCCAAGTTTTCGTTCCAACCGTATTCGCCACGAAGGATAAACTGATTGCGAATGTTGGTGGCCGTAAGAAAAAGTTCGCTCAGGTGACTGGCCGTCGTTACCTCGCCCCACGTCCAGATGTGGTCAGCTTCAGTAGTCAAGTTGGAAAGTGGATAGCCCGTTAAGCGTTCATCACGAGGGGTATCATAACTGAACACTCTCGCCATACCACTATTCATATGGTAAAGAACGTGGCAATGGAAGAACCAGTCGCCGTACTCAACAGCGTCAAATTCGATAACTACTTTCTGCATCGGTGCGACGTTTACCGTATGTTTCAACGGACTGCGATCACCATTTTCATTCAGCACCCTAAAAAAGTGCCCGTGCAGGTGCATCGGGTGGTGCATCATCGTCATATTGTTAAGTGTAATGCGCACGACTTCGCCCTGATTGATTTTAATCTTATCGGTTTCCGAAAGCGGCACACCGTTGATTGACCAAACGTAGCGGTTCATATTCCCGGTAAGGTTGAACAGCATCTCTCGCACAGGTTTACCCTCTTCAAACTCGGTAGTGCCGGGAGCTTCTAGATAATGATAGTTGAACTCTGGATTACCACCTGTTTTCATATTATCACCGATCACTTTGTCCTGCGGCACCATATAGCCCATATTCATTCCACCGTCCATTTGCATTTTGTCTTCCTTCAACTTCATATCCTGATGAGCCATTCCGTCGCCCTTCATTTTGGTGGAATCTTTGTCCTTTTTCATCCCATCCATTTGCATTCCATCCATCTTCATGGCATATTTCATCATCTTTTTAATGGAATCGTTTTTTGAAGGATTCAACTTAGCGGCAGGGGCACCCATCTTCATATCCATTGACATGAGTTGCTGCATTTGTTTTATAAGGTCAGGTACGGGTACATCGGGTGCCTTCAAGATATCGCCTGTCCCCATATAGGCGGAAGCCTGTCCGGAACCGTCTTGTGAGGTGACACGGATTTCCAATTTACCGCTTTCGGGAACGGTTACGATAAAGTCATAGGTTTCGGCAACGCCGATAAGGGTTTTATTTTTCTTTACGGGGACTACGTCCAAACCGTCCGCAGAAATCAGCATAGGGTCCTCGCCCCCAAACGTGAGCCAGAAGTAGGTGGCAGCCGCGGCATTTACAAATCGTACACGGACCTTTTCGCCAGGTTTGAAATCGGGATAGTTCTGTTCTGCCCGTCCGTTGATAAAGAACAGGTCATAATAATTGTCAAGTATGGCCATATCGGGCATACGCTGCCACATCATTTTCAGTTTGGCACCAACGGCACCCTTGGCAATAACCTTATCCCAGCTTTGTACCTGGTTTTTCTTGATGAGATACCATTCATTGCCCCGCTTTAAATTTTTAAGCTGCGTTTTAGGATTTTCGTCCATCCAATCGGAAAGGACAAGCACTAAATCTTTATCATATTCCAAATCAGTATCTTTAGGATTGATTTGGATTGAGCCATAAACGCCCCTTTGTTCTTGTAGACCTGTATGTGAATGGTACCAGTAAGTACCTGATTGCTTTAGCGCAAATTTGTATTGTTGGGTTTCGCCCGGTTTTATGGGTGGTGTTGTGAGATAAGGAACGCCATCGTAAAAGTTTGGAAGAATTAAACCGTGCCAATGCACGGAGGTCTCCTCATCCATTTTGTTGGTCACGTTGATAATGGCGAATTCACCTTCGTTAAATTCAAGATTTGGCCCGGGAATACCACCATTTATAGTCATCGCCTTTACATCCTTCCCTGTATAGTTGACCGTTTCGTAACCAATGGTCAAATCATAGACCCGTTCTGGCCAGTTGTCAATGTTTTCTTCAGTGTCGTTCGCTACGAATTGTGCATTGATTGCCAGTGACATCAAAGAAATCAGTAGTGTCGTTATTTTAGTATTCATAGGTGTTAATTTTTAAGTTCACAGTCAATAGAAAATAACCGTTCAGTTGCTCATGCCTTACCCTATGTGATTCTATTTCTAACTTTTTAAGTAATTGATGTTCGACGATTGTATATAGTATCCTTTAATGGATTCGATTTGATTTATCTGGAACTTCAATTGCAGTTCCTGAACATCGAGTACATCATTAAAATCAATAGTTCCCGTTTCGTAACTTTTAATAAGGATTTTTTCTGCTTCGATGGCTTTATCTATATTTCTCTGTTGCACATTAAAGCGTATCCTATTTGCATCCCTTTGGTTGATCGCTTCGCTCAACAAGGTTTTCAGTTTGTTAGTTCTTTCGGCCTTCTGCGCGGTGATTTCCTGTTGCCGCAGCTCATTCTGTTTTGAAATGGATTGATACTTGTTATTGAAAATGGGTATGGACAAGGAAACCATCGGCATTACGATATCCTTTCCGTTATCGCTGAAGTCCATCGCGGGCCGTTCAGCGACAGGTATATAATCGAGTCCAAAACCAAGATCGGGCAATGCCTCTTTTTGATTCAACAGCTCGGATTTTTCTACAGATTCGTACAATTTGTCGTACTTAACAAGTTCCGGATGTAATTGAAGATCGCCTTCTGCAAAAACAGGATCTACTTCGGGTATGGTAAATTCATAATACACATCGACCTGTGTGTTTTCCTCCCTGTTGAGCAGATTGTTGAACAAGGTTTGCTCGGCCTGATATTCCTCACTTAAGACTTCTTTGCTTTGTTCCAGTTCATTCTGACGTATCTGTAATCTAAGTACATCTACAGCGGAGGCTTTACCTACTTCGACCGAGGTCAAGGCCAGTCGTTCATAGGTTTCCAATAGTTCGATATTTTCATCGAGCACCTTTTGTTTTGCACGGATTGCAAAGAGGCGATAGTAGGATTGGGAAACGGCCAAGGTCAATTTTCGCTTGGCGATGACCAGATCTTCATATTGTGCATCGGCTAGTGAACTGGCATAATTTTCCCGTGCGGTAATCGTGCCGAACCAAGGGATCATTTGCTTGGCGGAAAACCTTGCCTTTTGGGCACCTGTTCGAGTTTCCGGTTCACTGGCAAAGACTCCCACACTTATTTCCGTATTAGGAAACGTTTTGACCTCATTGATTTTTTCCGAGGCGATATTGTAGCGCAGTTCATAGGCCTGAATCTCAGGGTTGTTCAATTCGGCCTGCTCAATCAAACTTTCCAACTCCTGTGCATTAATAGCAGCAATGGACATGATTCCTAAAAAGATCTGTACGTATTTTTTCATTTCGACAATCGTTTTAATTGAAACTCCGCTTTCCAACTGTATAAAACAGGAACCACAAAAAGGGTAATCAGTGCGATAAGCATCCCGCCAAAACTTGGTATCGCCATGGGTATCATAATATCGCTACCACGGCCTGTGGAGGTCAGTACTGGCAGTAAGGCAAGAATTGTCGTTGCCGTGGTCATCAAACAGGGACGGATACGTTTTTCGCCTGCTTCCACTACCGAATCCCGAACGCCCATAAGGGTATCCGGTTTGTTTCTATCGAAAGTCTGTGTCAGATAGGTCGCCATGACTACACCGTCGTCCGTGGCAATACCAAATAAGGCGATGAACCCGACCCAAACAGCGACGCTAAGATTTATAGTGTGCATCTGGAAGAGGTCGCGTAGGTTTTCCCCAAAAAAATTAAAGTTTAAAAACCAATCTTGACCATAAAACCAAATCATCAAGAATCCTCCGGCAAAGGCGACCGCTATACCTGTGAATACCATTAACGATGTACCCACGGAGCGAAATTGGAAATAGAGGATCAGGAAAATAATAGTCAATGCCAAGGGTACCACCACAGACAAAGTTTTTTCGGCCCGTAACTGATTTTCATAGGTTCCCGTAAAGAGATAGTTGATCCCTTTGGGAACTATCAATTCACCGCTATCGATTTTTTCCTGAATCAAGGCCTGGGCGTTTTCAACCACTTCCACTTCAGCGAAACCGTCCAACTTATCGAAGAGTACATAACCCACCAAAAAAGTATCCTCACTTTTGATGACCTGTGGCCCCTGTTCATAGTTAATGGTTACCAGCTCGCTCAAAGGAACGGGATTCCCTTTTTCAACGGGCACATAAATATCCTTTAGGTCCTGCGGGTTTTCCCTAAGTTCCCTAGGATACCTCACACGAACCCCATAACGTTCCCGGCCTTCAACGGTCTGGGTTAGTACCATGCCACCAACGGCCACCTGTAATACACTTTGTACATCTTCTATGGTAATACCATAACGGGCTAATCGTTCCCTATCGATATCTATCAAGAGATAGGGTTTGCCCACAATCCTATCGGCAAATACCGCTTCGTCCTTGACCCCCTCGGCTTCTTTCAGGATGTCTTCCAATTGAATCCCAAATGCTTCGATTTGCTTTAAATCCTGACCTTTGACCTTGATGCCCATGGGTGCCCGCATTCCTGTCTGTAACATGACCAGTCTGGTTTCGATAGGTTGTAGTTTCGGGGCGGAGGTAACACCTGGGAATTTGGTTACCTTGACAATTTCTTTCCAAATATCGTCGGGCGACTTTATTTCGGGTCGCCAGTTTCGAAAATACTCGCCGTCCTCATCAGGTATCAGGTCTTTTTGCTGTACGGAAAAAGCAGATTTTATCGAAGATTCCTTATAATCCGCATCATCCGTATCGACCTCTAAATTCGGATTGGTCACAAAAGTACCGTCCCTCAGTTCGAACATGCCATCTTCATTTACTTTGTAGCGTTGCCATTTTCTATCTTCATCGAGCATGTATTCCGGTTTGTACTGAATAACATTCTCGTACATGGAAAGTGGAGCGGGATCTAGGGCCGATTCCGTTCTTCCTGATTTACCGACTACAGTCGCTATTTCCGGAATACTGGCCACGGCCATATCGAGTTGCTGAAGTACGCGTTTGTTCTCTTCTACCCCTGCATGTGGCAACGATGTGGGCATCAGAAGGAAGGAACCTTCGTTGAGCGAGGGCATAAATTCCTTTCCGGTATTTCGCATAATCATCACACCGAACACAACTATCGCGGTCGGGATTGAGAGGAAAATAAGTTTGTTGCGCAAGGCCCAACGTAAAATTCGGGTATAATAATTTCTGAAAATCGTAAAGAAACCCAGAAGCCCGAAACAGATAAGACCCACGAATATCAGGTTCCAGAAAATGCTTTTGTCCAACCCCAAGGGCCTCCAGTATTCGGCGAGGACAAAAACAATGGCAAATGCCGAAATGATGATATTGATCAAATTGGCCCGATTATCGGAAATCGTGAATCCCGATGAAATTTTTGAGGCCAATTCGGGATATTTCAAGAGGCCTACCACACCAAAGGCTATCAATATCAACCCTAACAAAGAGCCATAGACAATGGCAAGAATTCCCAAAACGATAAGCACCCCATTGACACCATAGCCCAGCGTATTCTTTACACTCTTTTTACGAAACAGAAATGCTGCAAATGGCGGTATCAAAAATAAAGCGACGATAATGGATGCAGTCAATGCAAAGGTCTTGGTAAAGGCCAGTGGGCGAAAGAGCTTTCCTTCTGCCCCGATCATGGTAAAGACAGGGATAAAGCTGATAATAGTGGTCATTACCGCCGTTAAGATAGCACCCGACACTTCCGCTGTTGCCGTATAAACAACTTTATTGATGGATTCTTTACCATCAGATTCGTCCAAATGCCGTATAATATTCTCGGAGAGGATGACCCCTACATCGACCATGGTGCCAATAGCGATAGCGATACCCGACAGCGCTACGATATTGGCATCCACGCCAAAAAGTTTCATAGCGATAAAGACCATCAGCACTGCAACCGGCAACAGTCCGGAAATCAAAATGGAAGCCCTTAGATTAAAGACCATGACAATAATGACCAAAATGGTAATCAGTATTTCCAGGGTCAGTGCCTCATCGAGGGTTCCAAGTGTTTCTTGAATCAACTCGGTTCTATCATAAAACGGGACAATGGTCAATTGCGATGTTGTCCCGTCGCTAAGTTCTTTTGAAGGAAGCCCCGCACTGAGTTCGTCTATTTGGTCTTTAACATTGTTGATGACTTCCATGGGGTTTGCACCGTAGCGGGCCACGACCACGCCACCAACGACTTCGGCACCTTCCTTATCCAATATTCCCCTTCGGGTAGCTGGGCCATGTGCTACCCTGGCAATATCCCCAATACGTATCGAGGTAAAATCGCTCGAAGTAACCACGGCGTTCTCTAAATCGGACAATGATTTGACATAACCCAGCCCGCGAATCAGATATTCGGCCTGATTGATTTCCAAGGTTTGCGCACCGATGTCCCTGTTGCTCTGTTTTACGGCTTTTACGACTTGTTGCAGACTGATACCGTACTGCTTCATCAATTCCGGGTTTACATCGACTTGATATTCCAGAACGTAACCGCCAATGGAAGCCACCTCGGAAACCCCACTCGCCGAAGAAAGGGCATATTTCACATAGAAATCCTGTATGCTGCGAAGTTCCTGCAGATCCCAACCTCCGGTAACATTGCCATCCTTATCACGGCCTTCGAGCGTATACCAAAAAATTTGGCCCAATCCCGTTGCATCGGGCCCCAGAGCCGGGTTGACACCTTCCGGTAACAATCCTGCCGGTAGTGAATTCAATTTCTCAAGGATACGGCTACGGCTCCAATAGAACTCAATATCCTCCTCAAAAATGATATAGATACTCGAAAAGCCGAACATGGAGGAACTACGGATGGTCTTTACGCCGGGAATACCCAATAAAGATGTGGTCAATGGGTAGGTTATCTGATCTTCGATATCCTGTGGGGACCGACCGTCCCACTTCGTAAATACGATTTGCTGATTTTCCCCAATATCGGGAATGGCATCAACAGCAACCGGATTTCTGGGTAGTGCGCCGGTATTCCATTCAAAAGGTGCATTTACGATTCCCCAGCCTACAAAAAGGGCGAGCAGCAAAACCGCTACCAATTTATTTTCTATGAGAAACTTTATGCTTTTATTTAGCATGATTAGGATAATTAAGTAATTGGAAATTCAAGTTGACAAAACCAACAAAAACCAACTTGACCCTAACAATAAATAATATGTTGGGCCTAAATTGTCAATTACTTAAAAATCAAATCAGAAAGGTCTGATCCAGAACTTGGATGTCCCGTATCAGTGGTGGGGGGGAATAATCTTTAAAAGGAACGATTTTCGTATCAAATCCTTCGTAAAGGTTTATGAAAGAATATAGAAATGATACTACAAAGACTTGTTGCTCATCGTTGAGATTTTCATATGAAATCTTTAAATCATCTTGGCCAGCAATGGCTAGTGTTTGATCCTCGCAGCAACCTTTATTTCCTATAAGGTGGTAATGTGAATCTTTGGATTGTTGCATCTCCATTCCACAAGACTCCGCTTTACCGAAAAAAGAGAAATCCACCAAAACATCGCCGCAATAATGCCGATCAACGGCAAAGGAGAACGTCGATAACAGCACTAAAAGTGCCATTATAGATGACGATATTTTGCAAAATCTTTTTTTCATTAGGTATGCAAATCTACAAAAACTTTAACACTTTTTTTCTGTTTAACATATTTTACGACATCTTCATCTGACATAACCAGCATAGTTTGTCCAAATTAATCCGATCTGAGTTCCATTAGCAATTGGTCCAACTCGTTAAAAGTCTGGAGGTTTGGCCATGATCAAAACCTGCCGACTCAAAATCCTTGTGTATAAACCTGCCATTGTTTTGTGACAAAGCCCCTTTCTGAAAGTCCAGGTCTACAGTAAAATAATTCCCTTGGTAACGAGAGACCCGTCTGATCACCATCTTTAGAGCAACAATTCAAACAAGTGAAAAACAAGAGCAAAAGCCGGCCCTGCACCTAAGTTCTGCAAATAACATTTTGTTCCTTAATATCGCTTTTATGATATTGAATGTTTATATGTGCCCTTTTCCTGTGCTTGAATCAGTAATTCCAAGCGATTTGCTGCGCTTTCCAAGATATTGCTAGTGAGAAACTATACCAAAGACATTGTTTAATTCGTAATTACGAATCTTTTAGTCTTAAACATGACCAATATCATATTTTTGTTTAGCCCTCCTGGTTATTTTTAAAGCGGATTCTTAACAGACTTACAATTCAATTAATTGAAAAACAAATAATTACAGTTATAGTCAAATCAAAGTTATATGAAATAGGCTAAACAAAAACAATTAGCATTAAGCATTGAAGCGAATTTGTACTAAAATATTATCCATATTTCTCACGTGTACGGTATTATTTACCACCATGTCTTTTACGGCAAATATGCATTATTGCTGTAGCAAGTTGGTGAGCTTATCTGTGACTGGTGAGGCAAAACCATGTGATGAAAAGCTTCAAAACCCAGAAAATACCCCGAAGAAATGTTCTTTAGAGCAAAAAAATTGCTGTAGTACTGATTCTTTTATCAACATTGGTAATGATGATTTAAAGAAGGCTTCATCTGAGCTTGATTCGCATGCTTTTGTCTTTTTAAAAGCATTTTTCCACTCCTATTTTAGTCTATTTCAAGAACTTGAGCTTAAAACAGTTTCCGTTATAAACCATGATCCTCCCTGGATCGAACGGGACATACTCATACTTCACGAAGTTTTCTTGATTTGATTTTTATTTAAGCGGATTAACAATCTGTGCTTCCCATTGCCAACAGCCCATTGTTTGGTTATCTACTGTCGCGTCCATTTTCTGGCGACACCCTTTTTCGACCTGTATTTTATCAGAGAATCAATCCTCCGATTGATTTATTACTCAGTTATGAACACGAACATTTTCATACATGGAATCCACTAGAGTTTATTGGGTCATGAATATGGTCTGTAGTCGGTGCCTAAAAGTCATAAAGCAAGAATTGCGTGATTTGGGAATTCCGGTATTGTCCCTTGAATTAGGGAAACTTACGGTAAAGGCCCAAGAAATATCAATTGCCGAAGTAGACCGAGAAGTGATGGATGTCCTTCATTCCAACGGCTTTGAAATAGCCAAAAGTGAAGAAGAGATGATAGTCGAGCAAATAAAGATTGCTTTGATATCATTGGTTTCCGATGTCCCCTTTGATATAAAGGAAAATATTTCGGACTATCTGACAAAATCGTTGCATAGAGCCTACAAAGTGCTGAGCAAAAAATTTTCAAAAAATGAAAATACCACTATAGAAAAATATTTCATCAAGTTGAAAATTGAAAAGGTAAAAGAGCTCATACAGTTGCGGCAGCATACCTTTTCTGATATCGCTTATATGCTCGATTACAGCAGTGTTAACCACTTATCCAGACAGTTCAAGGAAATCATGGGCATGAGCATGACCGATTACAAGAATAGCCAAGTGTGGCAACGGGGCTTTCTTGACGAAATTATATAGATATAAAAGAATATTATGAAGTTATAACTGACCCATAAAAAATAGTTTTAACTCAACAACCTAATTGATTCAAAATATGAAAATAACTAAAACATTATCAGGACCTATTACACTTACGGTGCTTCTACTTCTCTTGGCGATACCGAGCGTGAATTCACAAGAAAAATGGGAAGCGCCCGAAAGTGCGGATAAATTGACTAACCCCTTGAAAAATGATGCCTCTGCTGTTGCCAATGGCAAAAGAACTTACAAAATGCTTTGTGTGATTTGCCATGGCGCAAAAGGAAAGGGAGACGGCATGGGAGGTGCAGGCCTAACTCCGAAACCTACCGATTTGACCAATACGGATGTGCAGGCCCAGACCGACGGAGCTCTTTTCTGGAAGTTAACTGAAGGGCGTTCACCCATGGCCTCTTATAAAAGTGCATTGCCGGAAAAGAAAAGATGGGAATTGATTAACTATATCAGAACCTTAAAAAAATGAAAAAGCTACTAGTATTTATGACCATTTTGGCGTTTGGGTCTTCAGCATTTGGACAGACCTACAACACCTTTGAACCGAGTAAGACCCAATTTATGCTGCGTGGTTACGGCCACACGGGGTTCGAATATATGGATTCGGGCGACGAAACAGAATCTACTTTTCTGGGATCGGCTTTCGCTCCTATATTCCTATACAAACACTCTGACAGATTGATGTTCGAGGCTGAACTGGAGTTTGTGTTGGAAGGGAATGAATTAGAAACCGGTTTGGAATATGCAGATGTCATGTACGTGCTCAACAAGAACATGACCGTTCGGGCTGGGAAATTTCTTTTGCCCTTCGGCACATTCATCGAAAGGTTGCATCCCGCGTGGATAAATAGATTACCCAATGCCCCCTTGGGCTACGGACACGATGGCATAGCACCCTCCTCGGGTATCGGTGTAGAGCTTAGGGGGGCATTTGATTTAGGTGGCCCCAAATTAAACTATTCAGTGTACTCGACCAACGGCCCAAGAATAAAAGATGGATCTGAAGAACCGGAAGAAGCAGGTATTTTGGAATTTGCGAACTATGAGGATACCAATTTGGCCAAAGCTTTTGGTGGCCGAATCGGGTTGTTGCCTTTTTCAGATTCTTCTACTGAAATTGGTTTTTCAGCCTATTCAACCAGCGGCACAGGGGAAGAGGGTTCAGAATTCGAGGACATTGGTGCTTTTTTATATGCCCTGGATTTTTCCTTGGTGAAACAAATACCGGGATTGAGTGGCATAGTGGATGTAAAAGCACAATATAACAGTTCCAACGTGGATACGGCCACATTTATCGAGATGCATGAAGATGGTGATTTAGAAGAATATTCTTTTGACAATCAAAGTAACTCCTTTTATGCCCAACTGAGCTATAGGCCCACAATGGCCAGCAGTGACTTCGTGAAAAAATTGGAGCTTGTTGGAAGGTACTCAGACTTTAACGCACCTGAAGGCGCTGAGTGGGAAGAGAAATCAACACAATATGCCTTCGGACTCAACTATTGGTTGAGCTGGCGGTCGGTAGTGAAGCTTAGTTATCAGACCACAGAAACTGAAGGAGGCCATGATGGAGATGGAATCACCAATACAAACGGTTTGTTTTTGCATTGGGCCATAGGATTTTAATTAAATCATAAAAATTAGAGAAATGAAAACAGTGTATAAATTATCAATCGCTTTGGGGCTCATGGTTGCATTGGGACTGACGGTCGTCGCCTGTTCATCGACCAAGGACAAAAATACCGATGTGCCAGCAGATTCAGTGGTAGAAGCTTCCGAAGAATTTAGTATAGAGAAATCCGGGGCACAACTATGGGGAGAGACCTGTAACCGCTGTCACATTGCCCCGTCGCCGGCTGATTACAATGATACGGACTGGGAAACTATAAGCTTACACATGCGGGTGAGGGCAAACCTGACCGAACACGAAAGTAAAAAAATAGAAGAGTTTCTCAAGTCAGCTAATTGATAGATGGAAATGCTCCCATAGCCGCTGGGCCATTTTGGTTATGGGAGCAAAATTCCAAGCATAATAAAGGATATCACCTAAGGACATTTACATATTAATTATAAAAATTAGAACCAATGAAAACAGTATCACTAATGCTTTCTATGATTGCGTTCATAGCTCTAGGGAGCTGTAACCAAAGTGTAGATGCCAACGCACTACTTAAAAATGCCGAAACAAGAACTGAAATCATGAACACAATAGCAGGCAATCATAGTTATATGACCGAATTTATGGATGCCATGCAGAATAATGACCATGCTATGCAAATGATGCAGGGCAATACTAAAATGATGGGAAACATGATGCAGGGAGGCGGCATGCAGATGATGATGAAAGACAGTATGATGATGAAGAACATGATGCAAAATATGATGAAGGACGGAAAGATGATGGGCAACATGATGCAAATGATGCACGAAAAAGGGATGATGAGCGAAGACTGTATGGAATCTTGTATGAAAATGATGGGAGATAAGGGAATGGACATGAATGGAATGATGGGTAACATGCCATCGGGTTCTTCCAATACCGATCACTCTGAAAATCACTAAAATTTAATTTAAAAGAATACAGAACCATGAAAAATCACTGGTTATGGATGGTCATCGGATGTGGCCTACCCCTATTGCTTATTTTTTTCGCTCCCGTATTCGGGATCAAAGGTAACCTGACCCTGTTCACTTTTATCGTAATCATGTTTGCTGTGCATTTGTTAATGCCAATGCGACACGGTGGCCACAGTCATGGTCTAACAGAGGATAATCTGAAAAGAAAAAGTGAAGAAAAACAGGACAAGGACAAAGAACAGCACCACCATTGAAAACGAAAAACTTATGAAGAAGAAGTTTCAAATAGACGGGATAAGTTGTGGAGGCTGTATCACAAGGGTCAAGAAGGTTTTGGAAGGCCATGAGGCTATAGATGAAGCGAAAATATTCTTGAATCCAAAAGGAGTTGCCAAAATCAATATGAACGAGAATCTTTCAATAAATGATTTGCAGAAACAACTCGATCAGCTTGGCGGTTACAAAATAACCGAAATAGAATAATTAAGTATTAACATTTAAAACAAAAAAACTATGCATTATTTCGATGGACACTGGGGCGGTATGCACTTTATATGGTGGATCATATGGTTGATCCTATTAATCTGGATATTCTTTGTCCCACACGACATCCCCTATCGGAAAAACGAGAACGAGAACCCAAACGATATTCTTAAAAAGCGATTTGCCAAAGGCGAAATCTCGAAAGAAGAATATGAGGAATCAAAGAAAGTTTTGGAATCTGATAAATAACAAAAAACGAAAATCATGAATCGAATCAACATAAAAAAATTAGGCTTTGCCATGGGGCTTACAGGAGCATTGGTATATCTGGGTTGTATAGTAGTAATGTTAACAGCCGGCCGTGAGGGAACAATAGATTTCTTCAACAGTTTGCTGCACGGGTTGGACACTACAAGTATTATTAGAATGGATATCCCCCTTCGGGAAGCGGCCATAGGCATTGTCCAAACTTTTATCATAGGGTGGCTGATCGGAGCACTTATAGCGGCATTTTATAATGTACAGTTAAAAAACAGAAGAGTGTGAAAAAAATAGCAGTAGTAGGATATGGAGTCATCGGAAAAAGAGTGGCCGATGCCGTTAATGTACAAGAGGATATGGACCTTTTCGGGGTCTGCGACATCATTAGCGATTGGCGTATACAGACCGCCTTGGAAAAAGGTTTTGCAGTATTTGCCGCAACCAAGGAAGCAGATGAAAAAATGCGATCGGAGGGAATATCCGTTGCAGGTTCTATGCAAGAGCTATTGGAACGGGTTGATCTGGTTGTGGATTGTACCCCCAAAAAGATTGCGGCTAAAAATGTTGAAACCTATAGGGAAAAAGGAATCAAATTTATCCTTCAAGGAGGGGAAAAACATGAAACCACAGGCCATTCCTTTAGTGCAGAGAACAATTATGAATCGGCCGTAGGTTTGAATTCGACAAGAGTGGTTTCCTGCAATACCACATCCATTTTAAGAACGCTGACTGCACTAAAAAGAGCCGAACTACTTGACTATGGGAGGGGCACCCTTTTGAGAAGGGCTACAGACCCCTGGGAAAGCCATTTGGGGGGCATTATGAATACGATGGTGCCCGAAAAGGAAATCCCGAGCCACCAAGGTCCGGATGCCCAAAGCGTGGATCCCGATCTCGATGTAATTACATCGGCGGTAAAAGTACCCCAAACTTTGAGCCATATGCACTACTGGAACGTAAAGCTAAAGAGAAAAGCATGCAAAGAGGAAGTGCTAGCGGCCCTTAAAACCTCGACCCGTATCAAATTGATACGCTACGATCAAGGGCTGGTCTCGAACAACACCATTAAGGAAATGTATCTGGATATGGGACGGCCTTGGGGCGATATGTACGAAGTCGCCCTGTGGGAAGACATGCTCAAAGTCGTGGTCGACGAACTGTTTTATGCCTATGTGGTGGATAATCAGGCCATCGTAATTCCTGAGACCATTGATGCGATACGAGCATTGACGGGTATCGAAAATGATGGTCAAAAATCCATCGTCAAAACCAATAAAAGTTTAGGAATTAATTAAAAAATAGAGATGACATTTGAAGAAATAAAGGAACATTTAGGGGACAAGGCATCTTTCTACCTGGAACATGTTAGCAATAAGATTACCAAGGATGAATTGCAGTTACCAGAGAAACACATTGTAGACAAGGTATTCGTCAACACTGATCGAAATACTCGGGTCCTCGGAAGCCTTTCACAACTTTATCGTCACGGAAATCTTGCTGGCACAGGATATCTCAGCATTCTTCCTGTCGATCAGGGTATTGAACATAGCGCCGCTTTTTCCTTCTATAAAAATCCTGACTATTTTGATCCTGAGAACATCATAAAATTGGCTATCGAAGCAGGCTGCAACGGAGTGGCCTCGACTTTCGGGGGCTTGGCCCTTTACGCGCGGAAATATGCGCATAAAGTTCCGTTTATCGTAAAAATAAATCACAACGAGCTTCTGACCTATCCCAACAAATATGACCAAACCCTCTTCGGTACAGTGAAGGAAGCTTGGAACATGGGTGCCGTTGCAATCGGTGCGACCATTTATTTCGGTTCCGATGAAAGTAATCGGCAGTTGAAGGAAATCTCCGAGGCATTTGTGGAGGCGCACAGTCTTGGGATGGCCACCATTCTCTGGTGTTACACCCGAAACGAAGCTTTCGAAACCGATACAGAAGATTATCATTCATCGGCCGATTTGACAGGGCAGGCCAATCATCTTGGGGTTACTATACAGGCGGATATTATCAAGCAAAAGTTGCCAACTACCAATTTTGGATTCAAAAACATTGGATTCGGCAAATACGAAGATGCCATGTATGAAACCTTGACCACGGAACATCCCATTGACCTATGTAGGTTACAAGTGGCAAACTGCTATATGGGAAAAATCGGGTTGATCAACTCGGGAGGTGGCTCCAAAGGCGAATCCGATTTGGCCGAAGCAATTACCACCGCAGTAATCAATAAACGAGCGGGAGGCTCCGGTCTGATCTTGGGAAGAAAGGCTTTTCAGCGGCCGTTCAAAGAGGGGGTAGAACTGTTACGTGGCGTACAGGGCGTTTATTTAGAGAAGAAAGTAACCATAGCATAATGGATAATCAAGAATGTTCGATACGGAAATAAAATCACTGAAATCCCTTAACCACTACCTGCAAAAATTGGTGGAAGATAGGTTATGGCTAAAAGTCATCATTGCACTGTTCCTTGGGGTCGGTCTCGGACTGTTGTTAAGTCCTCAAAATGGTTGGATAACCAAAAGCACTGCCGATGTTCTTGGCAATTGGTTGGCCCTACCTGGCATGCTCTTTCTTAAATTGGTACAGATGATCATGATACCCTTGATCGTTGCCTCTATCATTACAGGTATAGCAAGTAATGACAAAGAGAATCTGAGAAAGCTAGGTGGTGGGGTGCTCTTATATTTTATTTCCACAACAATTATTTCGGTAACTATAGGTACGATCCTTGCCTTAATCTTTCGCCCTGGCAAGTATCTACATCAACAAGCCGCTGTGGATCATGAAGAGGCTTTGACCAGTAATGCCGAAAGCACCGAGCTGTCATTCGGCTTGAACGATATCCCCACTGCTATAACAAATTTGTTGCCCGACAATCCCTTGGCATCCATGGTAAGTGGCGAAATGTTGAGTATCGTCATTTTTACTATTATAATAGGTGTTGCCGTATTGTCCCTTCCCGACGACTTGCTAAAACCCGTAAAATTATTATTGAGTGCCATTCAGGAAATCTGTATGACCGTGGTCAAGTGGGCCATGTTGTTGGTGCCGGTGGCGGTATTCGGCTTGATGGCGCAACTGACCTCTAGCGTTGGTCTAAATTCCCTTTCAGGTCTGGGCTTTTATGTGCTCGTCGTCTTGATAGGGCTATTGTTGTTGGTCATAATTTACCTGATAGGTGTAAGCCTTTTGGGCAAGGGAAATCCGTTACGGTTTTTACGTAAGATCAGGGATGTGCAACTGCTGGCCTTCTCGACCACAAGTTCCGCGGCGGTAATGCCGCTCTCCCTCAAAACTGCGGAAGAAGAACTAAAGGTTGATCCTACAATCAGTAATTTCATAATCCCTATCGGAGCCACCGTAAATATGGACGGCACGGCGCTTTACCAGACCATAACCACCCTCTTTATTGCCCAAGCATACGGACTGGAAATGGGCCTTTTGAATGTCATCGTGGTGGTGGTTACCATCGTTGCGGCGTCTATAGGGACACCTGCAATACCCGGAGGGGGCGTTGTGATTTTAGCTTCCGTACTATCCGGTGCAGGCATACCGGCAGAAGGAATAATCATCATAATAGGGGTGGAACGGTTGCTTGGAATGTTTCGGACGGCAGTAAACGTTACCGGCGATCTTACGGCCTGTATGGTATTCAATCGATTTTATGGAAATATGCCCATCACAGGCTCAGATAAAGTACTAAAAACACAAGAAGAGTGTTCCACTGTTTAAAAACCAGAATATGAAAAGATCGACCGATGACGTGAACGTTAACAACCAAGATTGAACTATGGACACAAATATTAAACATGTTGGGGCATTTATCTCGGTATGCGATTCCCCTGGAATGAATGCAGCAATTTACCCAACCATCTTTACAAGCTTCTTCACCCGCTATGAAAACCTGAAGCAACTTGCTTGCTTTTGCGGGGCAGCCCCCTTTGAGTATACCTACGGGACCAGCCCTCAAAAGTGGGCCAAAACACACCATATGGAAAACCGCGTCTTAAAAAGGCAATTCCACATGTGTGCCCTCTCTGCAATCAATCACGACCCGGAATTAAGGGAATACTACCAACGAAAAGCAGCCGAGGGAAAGAATAAAATGCTGGAGATAAATAATGTTCGGAATAAACTAATCCTGAGGAACTGTACCGTGATGAAGCGTCAAAAACCCTAGGTTCGGGAAGCTGCGTTATGATCAGAATTAGGTTTTGACTGATTCATGGAAATCCGGCTGACACAACATTGACAATTATTGCCGAAACTATCATACACAACTTAAATTGTTTCGAGAAGTGCAACGCTTTTTTAATGAAATGACAGGCAAAAAGGCGACAACGCATATCATAAAGATCAAACATATACTACCTAATAATAATAACAATGAAAAATATACTAGTACCCACAGATTTCTCTGAAAACTGCACTAAAGCTGCGAAACTCGGAATAGACATGGCCAAACTTTTTGATGCCGAGATTCATTTTTTCCATTTGATACAGACCCCTGTTGATTGGGTAAAGCTGGAGAAGGAAAAGGAAAAACGGCATCCTGAAACCTTGAAAAAAATCGGCAGTGCAAAATCCGCTTTACGCGAGCTGGAAAAGAAGGCAGAACAGGAACATTTGAAATGTCAAACCTTCCTTCAATATCAAGTAGGAACCAAGCATATTATAAAACATTCGGGGCATTTTGACCATGATTTCATTATCACGGGCAGTAGCGGCACTAAGGGTGCTGTACGTGAATTGTTGGGTAGTTACGTGGAAGAGATCGTCAGAAAATCGGATGTTCCGGTAATCGTGGTCAAGGAGGACGAGGTTGCTTTCCCTTTTAAAAATATCGTATTTGTTTCTGATTTTGAAGAGGATGTAAGTCAAGCATTTAAGCATGTTATTTCCATTGCAAAAAAATGCAATGCACATATCCATCTATTGCGCGTCAATACGAAAACGGATACCAATAGTATTCAAGCAGGACTAAAACCTATCCAAACATTTGTTGAAAAGTTTCCAGGCCTGAAACATTATTCCATGTTCGTCAATAACGAACCCTCTGTAGAGGTGGGAATCAATACCTTCTTAACGTATGAACCGGCGGATTTAATTGCCATGTGTACGCACGGGAATACGGGTTTCTTAAACTTATTTTCCAAAAGTATCGCTGAGGGTGTAGCCAATCATTCCACACTTCCGGTAATGACAATACGCATTTAGGAATGGGAGTAATACAGGTTAAAAAATATTCGGGCGAAATGGAGGCATTTGATATGAATAAACTTGTCAACTCCCTAAGACGTTCTCAGGTCGATGAAAGTCTTGTACAGCAAATCGCCCATGAAGTAGAAGGAAATATTGAGGATGGAATGACCACAAAAAAAATCTATCAAATGGCCTTCAGGATGCTAAAAAGCAGGGCAAGGGTAAGTGCGTCGCGATATAAGCTAAAAAAGGCCTTAATGGAACTTGGGCCATCCGGTTACCCCTTTGAAAAATTTGTTGGCAAAGTATTGCAGTATGAAGGCTTTGAGGTAGAAGTAGGGGTACTCGTCAAAGGCGATTGTGTACAGCATGAAGTGGACGTGATTGCCCAAAAAGGGAATAGGCACTATATGATAGAGTGTAAATATCACAGCGACCAAGGCCGGTTTTGCAATGTGAAAATCCCGCTCTACATCCAATCTAGATTTTTGGATGTTCAAAAGCAATGGGAAAAGCAAGAAGGTCACAAAAACAAATCACACCAAGGCGGTGTTTACACCAATACCCGATTTACAAGTGATGCCACACATTATGGAAACTGTGTCGGGTTAATGCTGACCAGTTGGGATTATCCCAAAGGAAAAGCACTAAAGAATAGAATAGACACAGCTGGCCTGCATCCCTTAACCTCACTGACCACGATTACCAAATCGGAGAAATCGAAATTGTTGGAACATGGAATTGTACTTTGTAGGGAAATAAAGGACAATCCCGATGTGTTGAAAAAAGTTGGGATTGATGGGGCCAGACGAAAAAAGATTCTAGCCGATTCGCAAAGTCTATGCGAAACCCATCAACCAAACACTTGAATTATGACCGAAAGAACTATTAATATCCATTTTTTAGGAGCGGCTGGTACTGTTACTGGTTCCAAATATCTTCTGGACACAGGGGACAGAAAAATACTTATCGATTGCGGTCTGTTTCAGGGGCTCAAAGAACTACGCTTAAAAAACTGGGAATATCCACCTGTAAACGTCACCGAAATTGATGCCGTATTGCTTACCCATGGCCATTTGGACCATACCGGCTATCTGCCAAGGTTGGTAAAGCAAGGTTTCAAAGGGCCTATTTATGGCACCTATCCCACTTTGGACATCGCCAAGATTATATTGAACGATAGTGCCAAAATACAGGAACAAGAGGCCGAACGTGCCAATAAGGGAGGGTATTCAAAGCACAGTCCCGCAGAACCGCTGTACGATTTAAAAGATGTTGAAAAGACCATTCCGTATTTCAAGGGAATACCACTCAACCAGTGGCTTCCCATTTTAAAAAATGTAAAAGCAAGATTTCAGTATAACGGACATATTCTCGGAGCAACCTATATTGAATTGGATGTGCAGGACAAACGATTTGTCTTTTCAGGGGATATTGGTAGAACAAACGATTTGCTCTTATATCCACCTGCTAAACCAAAAAGAGCCGACGTGCTGTTTATGGAATCAACCTATGGCGGTAGGTTCCATCCCGAAGAGACGGAAGCGCTTCCCGAAATTGAAAAATTGGTCAACGAAACCGTTTCAAGGGGCGGTAGCCTTTTTATACCAAGTTTTTCGGTTGAACGCGCCCAATTGATGATGTTGATATTCTGGAGGCTATTAAAAGAAACCAAAATTCCGAAAGTCCCCATGATAATGGACAGCCCAATGGGTGCCAATGTCTTGGAACTATTTCACAGAACACGTGACTGGCATAGGTTGGAAGATGACGAGTGTGACAAAATGTGCTCCCACTTTACCGTTGTTAGCAGCTACCGTGAAACTATGGAACTGAGAAGTGATGACAAACCAAAAATTGTCATTGCCGGAAGCGGAATGCTCACAGGCGGCAGAATGTTGAACTATCTGGAAACCCAGGCACAAAACCCCGATAACACTTTACTCTTTGTTGGCTATCAAGCGGAAGGTACCCGTGGAAGAAAATTATTGGAAGGAGAAAAGGAAATAAAAGTGTATGGAAAGACTGTATCCTTCAAAATGCAAGTGGCCGAGATTGAAGGTCTTTCGGCCCATGCAGACCATGCCGAATTGTTGGATTGGTTGAGTGATATAAAGATTCAGCCAGAAAAAATATTTATCGTTCATGGCGAAAGAGAAGGGGCCGAGGCCTTAAAACAGGGAATCAAGGAAATCTATGACTGGGATAGTGAAGTTCCCCAACTCTATGGTATCGAAGAGTTAAAGTAGGTAAGAAATTACGAAAGAATAACATGGAAATGGAAGAAAAATCAAACATCCTCAAATATAAATCGCTAGGTATTTACACGCAAAATGAAAACGTTGTGTATATGCGAGAAGATTGTCATGTCTGTATTTCAGAAGGGTTTGAGGCATTGACCCGTATAAGGGTATCGAACATGAGCTCCTCGATAATTGCAAGTCTGCATATCATTACTTCAGAAGTTCTTAGGCAGGGCGAAATAGGGCTGTCACAAATAGCAGCAAAAAAACTCAAAGTATGGGACGGCGAAACGTTATACGTGTCCCATTTGGAACCCATAGAATCATTGAGCTTTGTAAGGGCAAAAATTTATAATCAAAAGCTCGGTTATACAGCTTACAAGGACATCATCACGGATATCATCGAAGGCGATTATTCCAATATCCACTTATCGGCATTTATTACGGCCTGTGCAGGCGACCGAATGGATATCGATGAAATCTCGGACCTTACCAAGGCGATGATATCCTCGGGAAAACAACTGGATTGGAAGAAGGAAATAGTGGTTGACAAACACTGTATCGGGGGATTACCGGGCAATAGAACTACGCCTATCGTTGTCGCAATTGCCGCCGCTTACGGGCTGACCATGCCCAAAACTTCCTCACGGGCCATTACTTCTCCAGCGGGTACGGCCGATACTATGGAAGTATTGACGAATGTTACCCTTTCTGGCGAAGAAATCAAACGTGTCGTGGAACAGGAAGGCGGCTGTTTGGTATGGGGCGGTACGGCACAATTAAGCCCAGCGGACGATATTCTCATTAAGGTGGAAAAAGCCTTGGATATTGATAGCGAAGGTCAACTGATTGCCTCGGTATTGTCTAAAAAAGCGGCTGCAGGTGCTACCCATGTGGTAATCGACATTCCTGTTGGGAAAACGGCCAAGGTGCGCAGTGAAGAGGCCGTGCAAAAACTCAAGGAACATATGGAAGCCGTAGGCAATGCAGTAGGGCTTAAAATAAAGGTGGTCATTACCGATGGCAGCCAGCCCGTGGGCAGGGGTATCGGCCCTAATTTAGAGGCGGTTGATGTGCTAAGTGTTTTGCAGAATAAGAGGGATGCGCCACAAGACCTAAAAGAACGAGGATTATTGTTGGCGGGGCACCTCTTGGAGCTATCGGAAAAAGTGGAAACAGGAAAAGGCCTTGATACAGCGAAAGAATTGTTGGAAAGCGGAAAGGCTTATCAAAAATTCGAGGCCATCTGCAAGGCCCAAGGAAGATTTTCAAAAACCTATGTTGCCCCTTACCAATTTGAGATGCATGCACCTAAACGTGGTAAGGTCAAAAAAATAAACAATCGAAAGATTGCAAAACTCGCAAAATTGTCGGGAGCACCACAATCCAAATTGGCGGGCATTTCGATGAACGTCCGGTTGGGCGATGAGATAGAAAAGGGGGGATTGCTCTATATACTCCACGCAGAAACAAATGGGGAACTGAACTATGCCTTGGAATATTATGAGAATCATGATGATATAATTACAATCCAATAAAAAGAACTTATGCAAACGATATTATTTAGCCTTCCCGGCAACCAAGAATTAACGGAACTCCTAGCAAAGAAAATGAATGCCGAAATCGGGGAATGTGCGATACGAAAATTTCCTGATGGCGAGTCCTATACTCGCATTCTGTCCGATGTAAAAGGAAAATGTGTGGTATTGGTCTGTACCCTTCACGAACCTGATGTAAAGTTGTTGCCTCTTTACTTTTTGAGCCATACGGCCAAATCATTGGGGGCAATGTGTACCTGTTTGGTGGCACCCTATTTGGCTTATATGCGCCAAGACAAGGTTTTTAACGATGGTGAGGGGGTTTCCTCCACCTATTTTGGAAAATTGATTTCGGGCTTTGCCGATAGTATCACGACCGTCGATCCCCATTTGCATCGCATAAGTTCTTTAGGCGAGGTATATGATATTCCGAATAGGGTTATCCATGCCGCGGATGCCATCTCCAAATACATCAATGAAAATATACACAATCCGGTATTAATAGGCCCTGATTCCGAAAGCGAGCAATGGGTTTCCGATGTAGCCAAAAAAGCCGAAGTTCCATTTACCGTATTGCAAAAGGTGCGCCATGGTGATCGTGATGTTGAAGTTTCCGTACCCAATGTAGCGAAATATAAAGTATCCACTCCAGTCCTGGTGGATGATATCATATCTACGGCTCAGACAATGATAGAAACCACGGAACATTTGAAGAATGCCGGAATGAAACCGGCGATATGCATCGGAATCCATGCTGTTTTTTCCGGAAACGCCTATCAAGACCTTTGGGATGCCCATGTGAAAGATATCATTACTTGCAACACCATACCACACCAATCGAACGGTATTGACCTAAGTGATGTCATAGCCCAGGAAGTAACTGAACTGATGTACCATACATGAAAAGTACCATTTACATTTTGACCGTTTTATTGTCATCTTTTTTAGTACAGGCACAAGAAGAAATGCTTATAGGCCAACTCGCCGACAGATTGGTGGTGCGGGAAAATTATGATGAAAATGGAGTTTTTCGCAATAAGCAAACCTTTCAGGCGGGAGGGTTAATAGAAACGGATGGATATTATGAAATTGAGGTAGAAACCGAATTCTTTGATGAAAACGGGAATTCAACGGATAAATACTCCACCACCTATCGCTGTCGGCCAGAAGCATCGAGTGTTATGGTAATGGCATTTCCATTTTCAAATCGAAAATCGAAAGAAACCGAAATAAACACCAGTTCCAAAAATTTCAAAGATTTATACAACATGGACAGTTTGAAAAATGTTGAACTTGAAATTAGTTTTGATTCGGGATTACTGGATTTTTTCGGCTCAAAAAGTAAAATCTACATTTTTGACCGAAAGCTTAATCCTAAAACAAAAGACATTCAAATCAATTCAAAACTTACGGTGAAAGCCTATTCGTGGGGCATACGCATAAAGGAACTTGAATATTCAGTTCTTGAAAAACTATCGAAAAAAGGGCTGTTGTCCTATCAAAAATTTGTAGAAAACGACGGAAGCTATTTTACGATAATCTATAAATAATAGCAAAGAAAATGAAGAGTTACGATACACTTTCAGAGGCGATAAACGCACTTCAAAATAGGGGATATACCTATAACTTTAATCTAAATCCCCATTGTTTGGAATGTGCCGCCTTAAAATTGGAAATACATCCCGAAAATTTTAAGGTGGATGAAATGCACCGCTTTGAAGGAATGAGCAGTACCGATGACAACAGCATTCTGTATGCAATTTCATCCAAAGATGGAATTAAGGGCACCCTAGTCGATGCCTATGGGGTATATGCACAGAACATTTCCGAAGAAATGCGAAAAAAACTACGATAACACTTCAATAAAGAACATGGAAAATCACGAGCATCACAAACACGATCATAGTAAAAGAAGTAAGGGTTCCGCAAAGGAAAAGGCAGTGGATAAAAAGACCGAATTGAAAGATTCACTGGCCGAAAAAACCGAGCATGGCCATACCAAAACCATGGATAAGGAACACAATATGAGCCATGATGAACATTCCGACCATAATCCGAAACATGGGCAGATGGGTCATGACCACCATAAGATGATGATCGCTGACTTTAGAAAACGTTTTTGGGTAACCTTGGTACTGACCATACCCATTCTATTTCTGTCGCCGATGATCCAAGAATTTTTCGGCTATGATTTTTTGTTGCCGGGCAACCCGTACATTCTATTCGCAATATCGTCCATAGTTTATTTCTATGGTGGCTGGCCTTTTTTAAAGGGATTCTGGTCTGAGGTGAAAAAAGGTGCCCCGGGAATGATGACCCTGATTGCCATGGCCATAAGTGTGGCCTATTTTTATAGTTCGGCTACCGTTTTTGGCCTTGAAGGTGTTGATTTCTTCTGGGAACTGGCTACCCTTATAGCCATTATGCTTGTAGGCCACTGGATAGAGATGAAGAGTGTTCTGGGAGCCTCAAAAGCCCTGCAATTATTGGTAAGTATGATGCCCGCCGAAGCACACCGCGTAAATGGCGAAACAATAGAAGATATAGCACTGGAAGATTTATTGAAAGGTGATTTGATCCTGATAAAACCAGGAGAGAAAGTTCCTGCGGACGGTATTGTCGTGGAAGGATCGAGTTACTTGAACGAATCAATGCTTACGGGGGAATCTAAACCTGTAAAAAAAGAACTAAACGACAAAGTGATAGGTGGTTCGGTAAACGGAAACAGTAGTTTAAAGGTCAAGGTAGAACATACTGGTAAGGATAGTTATCTCAATAAAGTGATAACCATGGTCGAGGAAGCCCAAAAAACAAAATCCAAAATGCAGAACCTTTCAGATAGGGCTGCCAAATGGCTTACCTATATTGCATTGGCCATTGGTTTTGGCACATTGGCTGTTTGGCTTGCATTGGGATTCCCCTTTGTATATGCCTTGGAACGAATGGTCACGGTTATGGTCATTGCCTGTCCCCACGCATTGGGTCTTGCCATTCCATTGGTAGTAGCCATTTCCACAGCAGTTTCGGCACAGAACGGGTTGTTGATCCGCAACAGGACGGCATTTGAAGAATCCCGAAAAATATCCGCTCTGCTTTTCGACAAGACCGGAACGCTGACCAAAGGGGATTTTGGTGTTACCCGTATAGAGTCGGTAGACAATAACAATTCCTCGGCCGAAGTATTACGGCTCGCCAGTGCTTTGGAACAAAGTTCCGAACACCCTATTGCAGTTGGCATCATCAAAAAAATCAAGGAGGATAAGGTAATCATCCCAAAACCTAAAAATTTTAATTCTATAACCGGAAAAGGTGTTGAAGCCACTGTTGAGAACAAAAAGATAAAAGTGGTAAGCCCTGGTTATTTAAGGGATGAAAAAATAGATATTCCAAAAGATGCCTATAGTGATGCTGCTGAAACAGTTGTATTTGTTTTAATCGATGGGAAGTTGGCAGGATACATTGCACTTGCCGATGAGATCAGACCGGAATCCGCCGAAGCGATCAGGATTTTCAAAAAGAACAATATTAAAGTGCTCATGGCAACAGGAGACAATGAAAAGACAGCAAAGGCGGTGAGCGAAAAATTAGGACTTGACGGGTATTATGCCGAAGTTTTGCCACACCAAAAGGTTGAAATCGTAAAGCAATTACAGGAAAAGGAGGAATTTGTAGCAATGACCGGCGATGGGGTTAACGATGCCCCTGCACTGGCACAGGCCAATGTTGGCATTGCAGTCGGTTCAGGTACCGATGTAGCCGCAGAGACAGCAGATATTATTTTAGTAAACAGCAATCCACAAGACATCGCTAACCTGATTTTGTTTGGGAAGGCCACCTATAACAAGATGATCCAGAACCTGATATGGGCTACCGGTTATAATGTTGTCGCAATACCCCTTGCCGCAGGAGTCCTATACGCTTCGGGATTTGTCCTTGGTCCGGCCGTAGGAGCCGTATTTATGAGCTTGTCAACCATCATTGTCGCCATAAACGCCCAATTACTAAAAAGGAAAATTGCGAAGAAATAGATGAACAAGCCACAAAAACTTGGCAGGATATTTTTGATTCTGCTAAGTCTATTTGTCGTTATGTTAGGGTATGGGATACTACTGCCCATTCTCCCCTACTATACGGAAAGATTGGCATTAAAAGATAATTTAGATGCCGACCGGATTAACTTCCATATCGGCATGTTGACCAGTATTTATCCGTTGTTCCAACTCATATTCGTAATTGTATGGGGAAGACTTTCCGATAAATATGGTCGTAAGCCCATAATTCTAGTAGGCCTAATCGGATTTATAACAATGAACTTGCTGACCGGGCTGGCTACTTCGCTTACAATGCTCTATTCCGCCCGCATTTTTGGGGGAATTTTCACTTCATCCGTCATTCCTGTAAGCAATGCCTATCTAAGTGACATAACCTCTCAAAAGCGAAGAACCAAAACAATGGCATGGTCCGGAGTGGCCATTAGTTCTGGTGTTATTTTTGGCCCTGTTTTGGGCGGCCTCTTATCGCAGACCAATGTGCACTTGGAACTATCTTTTGGGATATTTCATTTTAACCGATTTTCGATTCCATTTCTTTTTGCCGCCATATTAGGTTTGATCATATTGTTCGTAATTATAAAATGGTTGAAGAACACGGCAATTGTGACCAGGATTAGAGAAAAAACGATAAAATTTGATTTTACCTTAAGTAACTATTTTATCATCCTACTGCTGCTATCCTTTGTAATGCAATTTGTTGTGACCCTCTTTGAAACCGTCTTTTCAATCTATGGCAAGGATGAATTGGCGTTCAATAGTAGTCAAGTGGGTATAGGCTTTATGCTTTGCGGTTCTGTGATGGCGGTATTACAGCCTGTTTTTGCTACTTATGGGGAAAAGATAATAACCTCAAAACAGCAAATAACGTTAGGCTTATTGATAACAGGGGTATCGCTCTTAATGTTCCCTTTTTTACAAAGTGAGCTATCTGTATATGGTATGATAATACTATTTGCCAGTGGCGGTGCCATGGTAACCCCGAATCTGCTTTCGGCAGTCTCTTTGTTATCCAAGGAAGATACGGGAAGAAATATTTCCATTCAAAGCTCCTCCAACAGTATCGGCCAGATTTTAGGGCCTGTGTTGGGAACATGGTTGCTGGCAGGTGGCTTTTATTATCCTTTTATAATTGCAGGATTGATCATTTTGATGGCGATAGGATTGGTTTACTATCTACAAACAAAAAATTAGGGTTTCTTGTTATTGTGAAAAAAAAGTAACCCTATTTTTATGGGGTATGAAAAAGGAATAATCAATTTATTGATAATGCATCAATGAGTTTCGTCGGCCTGCAATCGTGATGACCAAAGCGTTCAAGAAAATAATAATCTTGCTTTATCGACATGAGTTCACAGAATATGTATGTGCGAGATAAAATTAATTGCATCGGTTGAGTCACTAAGTTAAAAGGAGAAGCTAAAGTAGGAGCCTTTTTTTCTTATCACTCCATGTCAAACCTCGAATCAATACAAACAAGTCACCTCTTTTGATAGACCGAAATAGAATTCTCCTTAAAATTTGTAATGTACAGATATTCCATATCCAACAAAACATCCGTAGGATAATTGATCCCTTCTTCCAAAACTTGAAACAATTGCCCATCATAGCCATAAATCAAAACACGATCGTTCTCTTGATCTGTTACCGCTATTTCCTGACTATTCAATTCAATACCAGAGGCCACGTTTATTTGGTCATTGAGACCAATCGTCTTTAAGTGTTTTCCACCAAAACCAAAGACCTGAACCCTGTGGTTATAGGCATCGGCAACATATACCTTGCTGCCTCTCAGTTTTACATCAATAGGATAATAGAGCTTACCATCTTGATGACCTTGCTTTCCAATCGTGACACTCGTATCCGCGGTCTGTATAATAATACGGTGGTTATAAAAGTCCGCTATGGCCACCGTATCCCCATATACCGATACTCCTGCGGGGGCTTGAGGACGTTTTTTTATTTGAAGGGGGTTCAACCTTCCGTTCCGATACTTCCAGATGGTGTCCGTCAAAAATTCGGGGATGTACAACGACTTTTTATCACTGTGGATGTTCATTGGCCGTTGTATGCCAATAATGGAATCCAAGACCCTTCCGTTCAAGTCAATTCTAAAAAGTCGGAAATAATCCGGGTCCGAAAACCAAATGGTTTCCCCGTCCTTGGCCAATGCCAGGGGACGGGATTCTATAGGTAGCATAATTTTCCTTTCGAAATGCCATTGTTTTTGAACCTTTTTACAACTAGATATGAAAAGAAGCAAAAAAACAACGGGGAAGATGTACACCTTTCTAAAATTCATACCAAAAATTTACAATCATAGAAATGAAAACCAGGGATGTAATTATCCATAGAGACCAGGAGTTGATACCACGATGGATTTTACCCTCTTGGCACGACTTCCTCCGGCAAAGCTTCTTTGAGCCTTCAAAATTTTTATAGTGTGCGACCCCAAGGCTGCCAACCGAAAATAGGGTCAGATAGAGCTCAGCGGGGTGTACCCATTGAAAACCTCTACTTATAAATCCCAATCCGGCCACCACCGAAAGCAATGCGGGAATGAAACAACACATCAAGGGAAGAACGGCAGCAAGCAAACTGGAACCCAATAACATTTTGTCGAAAGACTTCATAAAAACTTATTTGATTTTTGTAAGTGTTATGGCCCATCGGCCCGAAAGGTTTCCATCCTCCTCATCTTCTACCGTACCACTTAAAGTTGTCATTCCAGGAGTCAATGCTTGCAGTAGTTCAGTCGGTGAATGCTGCGATATATCAAATAGCTCTTGGCCGGTATCAATTACCCACAGCCCGTTTACCTTCTTCACGGTTCCTGAAATGGTGATTTGGGCTTTCTTTGCTGAAAATCCATTTTGTTTCACTTCTTCCTGAATGCCCTGTAATGTGAGTTTGTTTTCAGTTGCCAGTTCCAAATACGCTTTTCCATCGTTAAGGCTCACCCTTACATTTTGAAGTCCGTCCATTTTTTTTAGACCGCGTTCCAGGCCATAAGCACAAGGCGCACAATCCATCCCATAGACCTCTTGGTCCACTTTTTGAATCTGTGCCTCTGAACTCAAAGTACCAAGTAATGTTATTATCAAAATCAATGCTATTTTTTTCATCTTCTTAATTTTTAAAATTTGATTCTATTATAACCAATAACTTAGATTAATGGATACTCTGTAATTTTCTTCTATTGAGCTTGGGGTCAGGTCCTGCACCACCGGAAACAAGGCTCCAAATGAAATCCCCCACGCTCCGTACAAACCTAAAAATGAAGGCCCCATCAATACTTTTTTGCTTCTTGAATCCCTAAAGTTTTGTTGTTCGTTATATTTATTGTCTCCCGGAAATTCTGCCACGGTTTCTATAAAAATCCTCCAATCGGGTTTTGGATAATCGCCCATAAAGATATTGGGACGATACCCTACCACGACACTCGCGTATGGCAGGTCGCCAAGTTGTTCGTTGTCTTTTTCAAAATAATACTGATAGCCACCGCCTAACCACACATACCAAGTACGTGAGGCGTATCCCGTAGAAATTGCACCGTGGATGGAATTGCCCACATTTACTTGCCCTCGAACATCATCAGTAGGGGCTGATACCCCTAAAATCGCTGTAGATTCAAATCGCTTCCCGACCCCATAGGCATTGGAAAAAAATCGGTACCAAAGAGATGCTTCAATATCACCATTGGCGGGCATATTGCTGTTTCCCCTTGTTCTCGGTGCATTGTCAAGGCGCTCTATCATAGTGGGTGTGGTCAAGTTAATCTGCAAATCTTCTGTGATACCATAGGAAAACAGATAACGCAGCATATAGGATGTTTCGTTCTCGGTGCTCAAACTCATACTTGCGACATTTAAATCCACGCCTCCCTTGGCGAGGGTAGGGGTCTGTAAACCGTATAAGGGCCCGTGTCCCTGTGCATTAACAATAGTTATTGTCGATGAGCAAAGGATAATGATGAGAACGAATCTGAGATGAAAAGTGGAAAAGGACATAATCACTTGTTTTTAAATGTTAAGCTGCTATTTCTTAACAACCCTCGGCACAGCAACAGGATATTTGGTAAAAAATGGCTGTACCCAAATCTTTTTTTTAATTTTGCCCAATACCTGCTTCTATCAACTTTTCTTTGGTAATGGCGGAATCCTTGCAGCAATCCAGTAATTTTCCATTTACGGCTATTGCGGGTATTTTTTGTACCCCATATTCGTTCATCTTGGTAAGACAAGTCTTATCATCGCATTTTTTTACCAAATCGTATGTTGTCACTTCACATCCATCACAGGTCAGTTCCTCAATCATTTTGACCACTGGGTCACAAACGGGGCAGTTGGCTGTAAAGACTTCTACTTGACTTTTCATAATCTATTTTTTAATAAAATTTTATTCATAATGGCTTATTAAATAAGCACGGTACAAAGGTAGGTGGGTGCCTGGGGTGGTCTCCAAACAATATTTCAAAAAAAATGACCCATAATTTTGGGCCATTAACTGGGGTCGTTGTTTCGCTAGTACTATTCCTTGTTGGAGTCTTCCAATTTGGATTTAAGTGCGGCGATTTCTTTCATTTTGTCAGTAAGACTTTCCAGTTCCAAGTCAGGAAACTGTTTCCGTATAAATTCAATACGGTCTTCATTACCACAATCTCCAGGACAAGCTTCCAAGGTTTCTGAAATTTTGATTGCTAAAGCCTTTCTGTAAGTTTCGTCCAGTAACAGAAAATGAGCCTTGTCCAAACCCTTTTGTGCTGCCTTGAACTGTATCAGTATCTTTTCAGGATCTGTATCCTCGTCCAGCATCTTCATGAGGCCGCTAAGTTGCCCATTGATACTTTGCAATCTTGTTTTTATGTCCTTACTTAAATCCCGTGGTATCATTGATAAAAATTTTATTGCAATGTAACTATGCTCTTGGGGTGGTCTCCAAATAATTTCCCGAATTTATTGGCAGCATTTTGAATCTTCCTGAATTGGTGGACAGGATACAGTACCGTAAGAACAGAATACACAGCAATCCCCGTCATTTGGTTTTAATACTTGATTGCAATTATCACATTCATAAAAGAATTGACAGGCCGTTGTTGGCATTTCTTCTTCTTTTTTGTGGCCACATTCTGGGCAGGTAATCGTGGATTTTAATATAGTAGTTTCCATAAATAATAGTTAGAGCATATAGGTTAGGTCAGATACCATTGTAGGATATGAAAATATCATTGTCCGCAAATCACTGATGGTCATCTTGGTCTTTATCGCCATGGCAAAAAGATTTATTGTTTCTTCGCAGTGAGGCCCGATCAGATGCGCGCCCAAAATAGTGTTACTATTTTTATCGATGATTGTTTTAAAAGCATATTCATCCACATTCAGGCGTCTCGCATTAAACCAATTACCCACTTTTTCAAAATTGACGTTGATATCAAAACCTTTTTCCTTGGCCTTATCTTCCAATAGGCCAACCGTTGCCATTGTGGGCAAAGTGAAAACCACGGAAGGCATTGGGGGATAACTGACTTTTTTCTTATTTCCTTTAATGATATTTGAAGCTACGACGTGTCCTTCCAAAACAGCTACGGGTGTTAAGGGCAATCCTCTTGAGTCCGCTGCATCACCAGCTGCATATATGTTCGCGTTCGATATGCTCTGAAGGTATTCGTTGACCGCTATCCCCTTTTTTGAGAAGGATATACCTGCTTTTTCCAATTCTAAATCAAAAATGGCAGGCGGACGACCCGCGGAATTAAATACTGCTTTCGATTTGTAGGTAGTTTCCATTCCTTCAGAAATTCCTGTGGTTACAAAGTGACCATCTTCACTTTCAATTTTAGAAACTTCGGTTTCAAGAACAAGCCTAACTCCTAAATTAATTGTGGCATCAACCAAATGTTTTACAATATCCTTGTCAAAGTTTTCTAGCGGACGTTTCCCCCGGTGTACTATCGTTACC
>Ga0114900_1000333_pt1 | contig 37888 bp, 36 predicted proteins | sample MalvireepMed_231_FD_89685 | JGI IMG/M metagenome (GOLD analysis project Ga0114900, IMG submission 89685) | Marine viral communities from the Global Malaspina Expedition - Malaspina viral metaG DeepMed_231 | ecosystem: Environmental > Aquatic > Marine > Oceanic | place: Mediterranean Sea...
ACTTCTGCCACTCCTGCTCCTGAAGTGCCCGCCACATCAGCTTTCCGGTCGGTGATTTTGGCAACTCATCAACAAATTCAATGATGGTTGGCACCTTGTAGGCCGCCATTTGCTCCTTACACCAACTGATGATGTCATCCTTGGTTGTTGTGCTTTCAGCCTCAGGCGTTAGTACAATACAAGCCTTGACCGTTTCACCACGCTTGGGGTCCGGGGCAGAGATAATGCAGACTTCGTGGATGGATGGGTGACGGTACATCAAACCTTCTACCTCAGACGGCCAGACCTTGAAGCCAGACGCGTTGATCATGCGTTTGACCCGATCCACCATGAAGAAGTAACCATCTTCATCGTAGTAACCCAGATCGCCGGTGCGGAAGAAACGCTTACCATCGATTTCGACGAACGAGGCCTCGGTATCCACGGGTCGATTCCAGTAACCCAGAGTGACCTGAGGCCCGCAGGAAACGATCTCGCCGGTTTCTCCCACGCCTTTTTCTTCAAGTGTGTCGACATCGATAATCCGGCTGTCGACATCAAACACCGGAATGCCCAGACACTGGGGCTTGGGGCTTTTGGTTGGATTGATATGGGTCGCTGCCATGGTTTCAGACAGACCGTAGCCTTCAATGTAATCAAGGCCCGTCAGCTTTTTTAGCTTCTCGGCGACCGCAACCGGCATGGCGGCACCACCACCACCAATCATGTTCAGGCTGCTGATGTCGTACTTGCCCAGATCCGGATTCGACAGGAAGTCCACCGCCATGGTGACGATGTTGGTCCAGCCGGTAACCTTGTAACGCTCAATCAAACGTGCCGCGGTGGTTCTGTCCCAACGGGTCATGATTACGGAAGTGGCACCCGAGAAGATGGGGCCGTTCATGGAGCCCGTCATACCAGTTACATGGAAGAATGGCAGCGTGGAAAGCTGCACACCATCGGGCGTAGACAGGTTCCAGAATACCCGGTGCACGGCTGTCGCCATTACCGACCGGTGAGTGTGCATGCAGCCCTTGGGTGCCCCGGTGGTACCGGAGCTGTACGGAATAACGGCAAGGTCATCCGGGCCGGCAGTATGTTCACCGGGCTTGTGTCCGGCTTCCAGGGCCGCCTCCCAGGTAACCACTCCCGGTATATCCCTGGACCACGCGGGCGCAGCAACTTCAGCCGGCAACGTCAGGTCGGTTTCCGGATTAATGTAGGTGTTGTAAGACGCAACAATCACTTGTTCCAGGTTGGTCTCACCAATCAACGGCGCGATGAAGCCCGCCAGTTCCTGGCCCGCCATGCAAACCGTGGAGCCGGTATCCGAAATATAGTGCTCAAGCTCCGCCGCGCGGTTCATGGGATTCACAGGAATAACCACGGCATCGGCCCGCAGGATGGCATAGTAGGAGATCACATACTGCGGGGAGTTCTGCATATAAAGCAGGACCCGGTCACCCTTCTTGACCCCCTGGGCCTGCAGGTAACCCGCCATAGTATCGACTTCTTGCTTAAGCCGGGCATAGGTCATGGGCGCATCGTAGAAAACGATGGCATTGTGGTCCGGGTAGCGCAGTGCCGAGACTTCCAGGTTGGTGTACAGACTGGTTTTCGGCAGGGTCATGGTTTTGGGCAGATCTTTTGGCCAAACCTTGTAGTGGCGTGTAAACATATTCTTGTTCTCCCCCTGGGTTAATTCAGTCAACCGCTTGAGCGGACAAATCAAAATAATCAACAGCCCCGGGCAAGGGCTCGTCATGGCGTAACGGTGAAATGGCAACGGCTTTTTCACGAAGTACGGTCACATCCGCATCCGGCGCCACAATGTGGCGTGAGCTCCGGTCAAAACCAAGCCACCAGTAAGGCAGGCTGCGCGCATCACGGCCTGCGACCAGTGTTGGCTTCTGGATAGAGCCGTTGGACTGCCGACACCATCGGGCTGCGGTAATATCGGCCGCTTCACAGGCTGGAAAGTTCACATTCCACGCCAGAACCTGGCCGGGGTGGTAAAGCCTGCGAATGACCGCTTCAGCAAAGGTTTCCACCGGCGACCAGCGGACCTCGTCCCGGTTCAGGTAGGCCTGGCTCAGCGCAATGGCCGGAATGTTCATGTGGTGTGCACTCAGTACCGCTCCAACGGTACCCGAGTACTGGACCGAATCACTGATGTTCGCTCCGCAATTCACACCGGAGAGCACCAGGTCTGGCGGTGTTTCCCCGAACCACTCGGCCAGGGAATACAACACGCAATCGGCCGGTGTGCCTGACACCGAATAACGATTAGCCCCAACCTGATAAACCCGTAACGGACTGTGAATGGATATGCTCTGGCCAGCTCCGCTGCGATCATGTTCCGGAGCCACAACCCAGACCTCATCGGCCAACCGCCGGGCAATGGTTTCAAGGATAGCGATACCCGGCGCATTGATGCCGTCATCGTTGGTAATCAGAATTCGATTGGCAATCTTGCCCTGCATAATCGCTTCTCCGCTCATGGCTTGCGGCCTTCACAAGCGATTTGCCAGCCAATATCCGCCAGCAGGCTGGCACGCTTGCCAACTTCCAGCGCATTGGCGTTGGCAGCATTGCCATCCAGGGCCCGCTTGTACACACCCTGAAGAATGGCTGCCAGCCGGAATAACGAAAACGACAGGAATACGTGCCAGTCATCAATGCCGTCTCTGCCGGTTTGCGCGCAGTACCGGGCAATGGTTTCCTGCTCGCTTGGTATACCAAGCTCCTGCAGATCTTCGCCATTCAGGCCACGCATACCGGGCATATCAGCAGGCAGGTGGTATGGCAGGCAGTAATAGGCGAGGTCTGCCAGCGGATGCCCGAGAGTCGACAGTTCCCAATCCAGGATCGCGATTACGTCCGGGCGATCCGGTGCCAGCATCAGGTTGCCAAACCGATAGTCACCGTGGGCAATCGAAGTCTCATCCCTGGCCGGGAGATTCTCCGGCAACCAGGACATCAGCTTGTCCATAGCCGGCAGGTCATCCGTCCGGGATGCAAGATATTGCTTGCTCCAGCGAGCCACCTGACGGGACACATAACCCTCCGGGCGGCCGTAATCTGCCAGGCCAATAGCGTTGACATCCACGGAGTGCAAAGCTGCCAGCGTGTCGATGGCTGAGTGATGAGCCCTCATTCGCTCATCACGCTCCAACTCTTTGAGTGCCGAATGGGAGTAAATCCTGCCTTCCAGAAAATCCATCACGTAGAAGGGAGTGCCAATGACCTCACTGTCTTCACACAGTACGCGAGCATTGGGTACCGGAACGGACGTGTGTTCAGCGAGCGCGCGCATAACGCGGTATTCCCGCTCCACCATGTGAGCCGAAGGCAGCGTCTTTCCCGGGGGCTTCTTCCGCAGTACATAACGCCTGTTGCCGGTATCCAGCAGAAAGGTAGGGTTGGATTGCCCGCCCTGAAACTGCTTCACGTCCATCTGGTTACCGAAGTCCGGCAATGCCTGCTGAAGCCAGTTGAGCAGGCGGGCTTCATCGAATTTGTGGGCTGGCAGAACCGCTACCAGCTCTGGAGTCATGCTCATGATTATCTCTTGTCGTTATGTTCTGATAACCCCTGGCGCCAGACAGGGCCCGGCGGCAGGGGTGTTCCGGTTTCCCGGTATCAGCAGATGGTTTCACCACCGTCGGCAACAATCACCTGCCCGGTAATGTAGGCACTGGCCGGGGTCGCCAGGAAAACAGCCAGGCCGGCAATATCGATCGGATCACCGATGCGCCGAAGCGGGGTTTTGTCTTCTGCCCGCTTTACGCGAACCGGGTCTTCCCAAAGCGCTTTGGCAAAATCGGTCTTGATCAGGCCCGGCGCAATGCTGTTCACACGGATACCCTTCGGCCCCCACTCAACGGCCAGGTTGCGCGCCAGGGCAGCTTCTGCCGCCTTGGACACACCGTAAGTGCCGATAGTGGTGTTGCCGCGAATACCGGCAATACTGGACAGCAGCACCACAGAACCTGAGCCTTTTTCGGCCATCTGTGGCAGCACCATATTGGTGAGCCAGAAGGTTCCCTTGACGTTGGTGTCCATGATCTTGTCCCAGGCATCGTCAGTCATTTCCGCGGTCGGACCATACACCGGGTTGGTCGCGGCGTTGCAAACCAGAACGTCGATGGTGCCCCAGGCTTCGTTAGTTTTGTCGACCAGGTTTTGCAGGTCCTCCTTCTTACCGACGTGGCAAGCGATAGCCATGGCATCAAAGCCCTGGGCCCGCATTTCACTGGCAACCTGCTCACAGGCTTCAGCCTTGCGGCTGGAGATCACAACCCGGGCGCCACAGCGGGCCATTTCTTCGGCAATGGCCCGGCCAATGCCCTTGGTGGAGCCTGTAATAACCGCCACTTTCCCGGTCATATCAAATAATGGATTAGTCATTTCCGAATCCTTATTACTCTGGGTAACAGCTGTTTCAGCGGTATTGACGCAGTTCAAGCTTGGCTACGGAATCCAGGTGAACCTCATCCGGGCCATCGGCCAGGCGCAGGGTACGGACCTTGGCCCAGGCAGATGCCAGGAAGGTGTCCTGGCTAACACCGGCACCACCGTGCACCTGAATTGCACGATCGATAACTTTCAGGGCCATGCTCGGGGCAATCACCTTGATCATGGCGATTTCCTGGCGGGCCACTTTGTTGCCAACGGTGTCCATCATATGGGCCGCCTTGAGGGTCATCAGGCGAGCCTGCTCGATGTCGATGCGACTGCGGGCAATGTCTTTCCGGATGGAATCAAATTCGGACAGCGGGCGACCAAAGGCCTCACGGGCATTCGCGCGCTTGCACATAAGTTCAAGGGCACGCTCGGCGACACCGATGGTGCGCATGCAATGGTGGATACGGCCCGGCCCGAGGCGACCCTGAGCAATTTCAAAGCCGCGACCTTCACCCAGCAGGATATTGCTGACCGGCACCCGCACGTTGTCGTAGTGAATCTCGGCGTGGCCGTGCGGCGCATGGTCATAACCGAATACCGTCAGCGGGCGAATCATTTTCACCCCGGGTGCATCCAGTGGCACCAGAATCATCGACTGCTGCTGGTGCTTGGGAGCGCTGGGATCGGTTTTGCCCATAACGATGGCAATCTTGCTGGTGGTGGTCATGGCACCTGAAGACCACCACTTACGACCGTTGATAACGTACTCGTCACCTTCACGACGAATCTCGCAAGCAATGTTGGTTGCGTCAGAGGAAGCCACATCCGGCTCGGTCATGGAAAAGCAGGAACGGATTTTTCCATCCAGAAGCGGCTTCAGCCACTGTTCCTGCTGCTCCTCGTTACCGTAACGTGCAATGGTTTCCATGTTGCCGGTGTCCGGCGCGGAGCAGTTGAATACTTCAGGAGCCATCTCGGATCGGCCCATAATCTCGCACAGATGTGCGTACTCGAAGTTTGTCAGCCCGGCACCCAGGTCACTTTCTGGCAGGAACAGGTTCCACAGCCCGGCAGCCTTGGCCTTATCTTTCAGCTCTTCAATGATCGGAACCGGTGCCCAACGGTTTTCTGCGGTTGCCACCTGATGGTGATGCTTCTCTTCATTCGGGTAGATGTAGGCATTCATGAACTCGGTTAATTCGGCCTGCAGTTTCTTGGCCTTGTCAGACAGCTCGAACATATCCGTTTCCTCTCTGTTCAGTTATTTGCGACTGCTACTAACGCCGGCAATCGCGTTAGCAGGCATTCAGACGGGAACGCCTTCAGGTTTCTCACTACCAGAACGAATCCGGAAAGTGCCCTCACCGATTGCAAGCAGGTTGCCCAGCTCGTCGTGAACTTCACCGGTACTGTTAAAAATCCTGCTTCCACCCGCGCGCTTACGACCGGTCACCCGGATTACGCCCCCGGTGCACTGCCCGGTAAACGTGGTGGTCAGCGAAAGCGTAATGGCTTTGCGCATGCGCCCGGGGTAGGGGCAGTAGGTGCCGGCTTCGGCCATGGCAATATCCAGCAGGGAGGTCAGTACTCCACCATGGATCACACCACCCAGATTCAGGTGATCCGCCTGGATTTCCAGCTCGATCACGGCTTCATTTTCTTCCCACGATACCTGCCGGTAGCCCAGCATGTTGTGAAAACCCGGCAAGTCTTTGCCACCGGTAATGTGCAGACTACTGTTGTTCATCAGACTTTCATTCCAGGCAGGTTGAGGGACGCTGTGTTGCCGCCATCAACGGCCAGGGCCTGACCGGTAATGTAACTGGCATCGTCACTGGCGAGAAAAAGGATGGCGGCAGCAATTTCCGCGGGATCGCCATAACGGCGCAACTCACAACGGGAGCCGAGCTTGTGGGCCTTTTCGTGTGCCCGGGCATAGTCAAAGACTGTCTGAGTCATACCGGTTTCAACCAGCCCGGGACAAACTGCGTTTACCCGCACGTTGTCCAGCCCCAGGTCACAGGCTGCGGTCATGGTCAGGTTGATCACGCCGGCCTTTGATGCGCTGTAGGCATTGCCTCCAGCCCCCGAACGAATACCGGCAACCGATGCGGTATTGACAATGCTGCCCTTCTTGCGGGCCTGCATGTGAGGTGCAACGTGCTTTATCGTCAGCATGGTTCCCAGCAGGTTTACAGCGAGCACTTTCTCCCACTCGTCACGACTGTTCTCGGTGACCGGCGGATGGGCTCCGGAAATACTGGCGATACCGGCGATATTGCACAGCACATCAATCTGGCCAAAGGTTTTCATGGTTTCGGCTACCAGGGCAGTTACCGCAGCCTCATCCGCAACATCTGCCACCCGACGCAGCACAGATACACCATCGGCCATCTGATTCTCGGTTTCGAGCAAGCCGCCCTCGGCGACATCAACAAGCACAACGGATGCCCCTTCGCGACCCAGCCTGAGTGCGGTTGCCCGCCCGATACCACTTCCGGCCCCGGTGACGATTGCCACTCGCTGAACAAATCGCCCCATGAAATTCTCCCTCGCTAACATGATTTATTTTTGTGTGTTCTATTTTGCTTTCCAGATAATTTGTCACGCACAACGGTTATGAGTCAATATAATTGGAAGTTAATTTCATCTAGCAAAACTACAACATCAAAGGATGACAAAATGAAAACGCAATTTGACGAAATGCCCGTATACGCTCCCACTGACTCCGGCGAAGCCATGGAGGCCATCGGTTTTCGTATTCAGGCCTTTGCCAGCGGACAAGGCGACAAGACCGCGATCATCGACGAAAAGGGAGCGCTCAGCTGGGCCGGTCTGCTGCATGAGGTCAACCGCATTGCCAACAAGCTGCGACAAACCGGCCTTAAAAAAGGCGACTGCGTTGCGGCCTTGTCGGAAAACAGCAGGGAAATGGTGGCCCTCTATCTGGGAACCCTGGTGGCGGGTGGCTGCATGGTGCCGCTTTCCGGTATGGCCAGCGGCGAATCCCTGGCTCTGATGATTCGTGACTGCGGCTCCAGGTTCCTGTTCGTTTCCCGTAAAAACCTCGATATCTGGGCCGAAGCCAGCCTCAGGGCCGGCCTGAATCACGATGAGGTGATCGGGCTGGACAACGATGCTGCCGGACAGCATTTAAAGGACTGGCTGGGCTCGATTCCCGCCGAGCCAGACCCGGCGCCGGTAACACTGAACGATCCGTTCAACATCATTTACAGTTCAGGCACGACCGGAACTCCCAAGGGCATACTCCACGACTACCGGTTCCGCCAGCGGCAAATGGTCAGGATGAGCCGGTTCGGGCTCAACGGTGAAGCCGTTAACCTTGTATCGACACCAATGTACTCCAACACCACCCTGGTATCGGTGCTACCGACCATTTTCTATGGCGGCACCCTCGTGCTGATGGCCAAGTTTGATGCCCGTCGCTTCCTTGAACTGGCAGAACAGCACAAAGTCACTCACGCCATGCTGGTGCCCGTGCAGTTTGAGCGCATATTGGCGGTTCCGGACTTCGACCAGTTTGACCTTTCAAGCTTCAAGCTCAAGCTCTGTACCAGTGCGCCGCTCCGGGCCCATGTGATCGCCGAAACCATGAAACGCTGGCCAGGCAATATCCGGGAGGTCTATGGCCTCACAGAAGGCGGCATTTCCACCAGCCTCGACTGCGCTGCCTATCCGGACAAATGGGATACCGTCGGAGTGCCCACCGAAGGGGCTGAAGTAAGGGTGGTCAGCGAAGATGGCAAGGAGCTGCCTCAGGGTGAGATCGGCGAGATTGTCGGGCGCGCGATTTCCATGATGCGGGGTTACGTAAACCGCCCGGAGCAGACCAGGGAGATGCTGTGGCAAAGCCCCGATGGACTTGCCTTTTATCGCAGCGGCGATATGGGCCGCATTGACGAAGACGGCTTTGTTCATATTCTCGACCGCAGGAAAGACATGATTATTTCCGGCGGTTTCAACATCTACGCCGTAGACCTGGAAAAAGTCGTCCTCAGCCATCCTGCGGTATCCGATGCTGCGGTTATCGGCATACCCAGCAGCCAATGGGGCGAAACTCCCCTCGCTCTGGTGGTAAAGAAATCCGGATGCCAGGAAACAGAAGAGGAAATCCGGGACTGGGCCAACCAGCATCTGGGCAAGACCCAGCGCCTCAGTGCCGTAGAGTTCCGGCAGGAACTGCCTCGCTCTACCATTGGCAAGGTCTTGAAGCGGGAGCTAAGAACGCCTTACTGGGATAACAGCGCCGGTTAACGGCGCTGCATGCGACTCAAAGCATTACGGCAGTCGTCGGAACGCAAGCGCTCACTGAACACACCGCGCTCCCGCTCCAATGCCTGCTGCACCTGGTCGCGCCATGGCGCCTTCATTAAACGCTTGCTGGCCCGCAATGCCTCTCGGGGCTTTTCTCCCAGCCTGCCCGCCAGGGCCAGGGCCGAATCCACAGCCTGTCCATCATCTACCACCCGGCTTACCAGGCCACATTCACCGGCCTGGGTGCCATCCAGGGTTTCACCAAGCAACAGCAATTCAGCAGCCATCCGGGAGCCAAGGTGCAATGGCATGGTCACAGTTGAAGCAGCCTCCGGCACCAATCCCAAATCGACAAAGGCAGTTTTGAACCTGGCCGAGCGCCCCGCAAATACGCTGTCGCAATGGAGCAACATAGTGGTGCCAATACCAATCGCCAACCCTTCCACCGCCGCTATCACCGGAGTATCACACGCCATCAATTCTTCAATGAATGCAAGGCCGGCAGAGGGTTTCGGGTTTTCGTCCGTAGCCCGCGCCCGGAAATCATCAAGATCGTTGCCGGCGGTAAACACACCTTCAGCACCCGAGATGACGATGGCATGCACATGCTGGTCAGAACTTGCCTCCCGCACATAACCTGCCAGCTGCTCATACATGTTTCGGTTCAGGGCGTTCTTTTTATCCGGACGATCTATGACAAGATGGATCGTTTTTTCTTGGCTATATTTCTTGATCATGTACATCTCCTGGGTGTCGCCCTCCCCCTCTGAAACAGGAGAAAAACGTCCTATTGCAAATGGCAAATCTTGTGATAAAGTCGAACAACAAAAGTTCACGGTGCAGTCTTATATTCTGCACTGCGAAACACGAGCAATGCAACTATAACAAATACTGGAGCAAACTTATGAGCTTCCTTGCCACATTCAGAAAAAACCTTACTACCTATGCATCCGCGTTAACACTGGGTGTATCCGCTGTTATCGCCAGCGCACCTGTATACGCTGAAAAAACCTACACCTGGAAGGTTCAGTCCCACTGGCCAGGCTCCAGCAGCTCCTACCAGGACAGCCTTGGTCGACTGAAGGATGTGATCGAAGAACGCTCTGAAGGCCGGATCAAGCTCCAGCTGTTTGAAGCAGGCGCCATGTTCAAGGCCACAGAAACCTTCAATGCCGTGAGTCGTGGCATTCTGGAAATGGGTACGATTTCTCCCGGTTATGCCCAGGACAAGATGACCCTGGCCGGCATTGCTTCTGGCCTGCCCTTCGCATTCCGAAACGTTTGGGAAGCCGCGTACTTCCACCAGAACATGGGCTTCGAACAAATGCTGCGGGATGAAGCCGCCAAGTCTGGCGTTTACTGGGCAACCGACAAGGTTTACCCGACCGAAATGGTTACCAGCAAACCCATCAACAGCTGGGAAGACTTCAAGGGGCTGAAAATCCGTTCCTCCGGTGCGCTTCAGAAGTTCCTGACCGAAGCCGGTGCTTCCGCTTCCTATATCCCGGGCAGTGAACTGTACACCGCACTGGATTCCGGCATTGTAGACGGCGCCCACTGGGGCGCTGCCCAGGGTGCTGCGAGCATGGGCCTGTATGATGTTGCCAAATACCACGTTCAGCCTGCGCTGAACATTGCCGGCACCGATGTCATCATCGTCAGTCAGAAGGCCTTGGACAAACTTCCGGAAGACCTGCAGCAGGTGGTGAAACAGGCTCTGGATGAGCAATTCTGGATCCGCACCAACCAGTATCTGTACAAAGAGCGTATCGCCCTGGCCAAAGCCGTTGCTGATCAAGGTGTTGAAGTAAACGTGATGCCTGAAGATGTTCAGCAGAAGCTTGCCCAGACAGCCCAGGGCATGTGGGATGAAGAAGCCAAGCGCAGCGATGAGGCCAAGAAGGCTCTGAGCCTGCTCAAGCAGTTCCTTGGCGAACTTGGCTACCTCTGATCCTAAACGCAACACCACAGGCCCTGATTAACCCCCGGGGCCTGTTTTCTCAGTTCACACCCAAGTCCCCCGGAGAGTGCCATGAGCGTAGTCAGCGCATTCATGAAAGGCGTCACCAGGCTCAACGAGTACGTTGGCCGATGTATAGCCCTGATCGTCTTTCCCATGTTTGTCTTTCTGATACTTGAAGTAGCTCTGCGCTATTTTTTCAATTCACCTTCGGTGTGGACAAATGAACTGACACAGCTGCTGTTCGGTGTATACGCAGTAATGTCTGGCGGATACATCATGGCCCACCGCGGGCACGTGAATGTCGATCTGCTGCACTCGACGCTTAAGCTGAGGGCCCAGGGCTTTGTCGACATTTTCACCTCTATTCTGTTTTTCATTTTCATGCTGGCGCTGGTCTGGTTCAGCTTTGACATGGCCTCTGAGTCGTTCGAAAGCCGGGAAACCTCCTTTTCTGCCTGGAACCCGCCTATCTGGCCAGCCAAGGGAGCCATCTTTGTTGCCTCTGTTTTGATGCTGCTGCAAGGCATTGTGAGGTTGCTGGAGGATATCGCCATCGCATTTAACCTGAGCTATTACGACCCCGCCGAGCGGAAAAGCCATTCTGAAGAAGGAGAAGCATAATGAGCATTGAAGTCATGACGCTTCTTTTCTTTGGTTCGCTGCTGTTTTTCCTGTTGCTTGGCCTGCCACTGGCATTTGTGCTGGGTGGTGTGTCTGTTGTTTTTCTTTATTTCACCTGGGGCTTTGACTCCTTCTACATGGTGGTTTCCCAGATCTGGGGCACCATGGAAAGCTTTACATTGGTGGCCATACCACTGTTTGTATTCATGGCAATGATTCTTGAACGCACAGGTGTTGCGCGAGACTTGTACCGCATGATGTATCTCTGGTTCGGCGGCCTCCGGGGCGGCCTGGCCATCGGTACTCTGGGTATTTGTGCGGTATTTGCAGCCATGGTGGGCATCAGCGGTGCGGCAGTGGTCGCTATGGGTGCGATCGCACTCCCCTCCATGCTCTCCCGGGGTTACGACAAGCAGATGGCACTCGGGGTTATCAATACCGGTGGCGGCTGGGGTGTTCTGATTCCGCCAAGTATCCTGATGATTCTGTATGCCCTGATTACGGGTGTATCCGTAGGCAAGATGTTTGCTGCAGGTGTTATGCCCGGCATTATGCTGATGGTACTCACCACCCTCTATATTGTTGTCCGCTGCGCCCTGCAGCCAGACCTGGCACCAGCGCTTCCTAAAGAAGACCGGGCATCCTGGCCTGAAAAGTTCCGCGCCCTGCGCTCTGTTCTCCTGCCGATCAGCGTGGTGGGAATGGTACTGGGCTCCATCATGGGCGGGCTCACCACACCGACAGAAGCCGCAGCCATAGGTGTCCTCGGTGCGCTGATTTCAGCAGCGGTCTACGGCGAGTTCAAATGGTCGGTACTGAATGAAGCCGCGATCCGTACACTCAAGCTGACCGGCCTAACGATGTGGATTTTGTTTTCGGCCCACGCATTCAGCTCCGCCTATCAGAGCATGGGCGCCCAGGCTCTGATAGAAAGCATCATGGCCATGATTCCAGGCGGAGCCTGGGGAACCGTCATTGCCATGATGATCATCATCTTCTTTCTGGGGATGGTTCTGGATCCTGTCGGCATCATGATGATCACTCTGCCGGTGTTTATCCCGATTATTACTGCCTTAGGCTTTGACCCAATCTGGTTCGGTATTCTGTTCGTGATCAACATGGAGATTGGTTACAAGACACCACCGTTTGGTTTCAACCTGTTCTACCTGAAAGGTGTAGTGCCTCCGTCGGTCACGATGAGCGATATCTACAAGTCGATCATACCGTTTGTGCTGGTAGAAATTGTTGGGATCATCCTGATCATGATCTTCCCGGAGATCGCAACCTGGTTGCCGGAATTACTCTTCTGAGATATCAAGAAGGCCTGAACGACCTCAGGCCTTCTTGCTTTTATTAATTGCAAATCGACCTGTCAGAGTCGCTCACAAGCAAAGGAACTTATTTGCCCGCTCCAATCCAGGGGTCTTCAAGTTGCCCTGCTCGCTGCAGCCAGTTCATAGACCGATGAACCCGCAGGCTGAGATTGGCGGGGCAGCCGCCTCGCTCATCGCGGTGGCACTGCTTGAGAGTGTCATAATTCATGGTTCGGTCTATCCGTTCATACAGTCCTGGTTTTCGGTTTCAATCCTTCACATATTCCCAAATCAGCTTCAACGCTTCTTCCATATGCTCAACCCGGTGGCTGCCACCCTCAAAGCTATAAACCGGAAAATAATCCCCAAGCGCCCCGACGGTGTCATTCCACGGAAGCAGTTCATCCCCCTGATCCAGCAGCAACAGCCCGCTGCCCCAGCGGGTGAAAGAATAGTAGCCAGAAACCACTTCGTCTGTCAGTTGATAGGCCTACCCTGATGATCGACATCCGGGCCTATCCAGGACGTGAAAGTGTGGGCAGAATCCGTCACAGGATTGATGGCGACAACCGGAATACCGGCTTCGGCTCACAGAATGCCCGCCAGCCATCTTCCCATCGACGTCCCAACCAGAAGATCCGGATTCACTTGCATCAGCTTAGCCAAGCTCTCTTCGATAACGTCTTCCGACCCTTGGGCTAATCAATGTCGTTATGAGGACACGACATACGCATTAGCTTGATGACGATATCTTGCTGTGTTCTTGAGCTCATAGTTTAGCCGGCCGTTGGTGCTGAAGAGTGCCCACCTTTTTGCTAGGTAGTACTGACACCATCGGGAATTACGGCTGGCTTCCGGGCTAAAAGAACGTGTCGAACTCAAGCAGCATAACTATGGAGTGGGCGCCCCAGCGATTGGCAGAGGTACAAACACAAGCTACGGTCGCTAAGCGGACATTCGGGTACGACGTTTGACAAAAAGCGTGAATGCCTGGCGAATGGACATTTGCCAGCCAACCTCTTCAGCGATCCGGCCGCGGCAGTTCAGGTAACATGGCCTCTACGTCAATCGAGTAGGTAGCGAAAAAATCTTCCGCCGCCTCAATGAGAGCTTTCTCGGTTTTGAGTATCCCAAGATAGACCGGCCATTCTGAGTCTATCAGTTCCGTGCTGTAACGCTCCGGATCAATGCCCCCCATCATTGTCAGAAACCGGAACTCCGTTTCGTTCATGACGATGTAATCGCAACGTTTGCGCAAAAACATTAGCAGCATCTGCTGTGTGTTGTATCCGTCATGGCGCACCAGCTGAGTCCCTATCCGCCGCTCGAGCTGGTCACTGTATACAAACCATCTACGAAGACAGATGCTTCCCGAGACATCATCGAAGGAATCCGTTGGCATGCCAGGCTGCGCGAACACCCGGTCGCGCCAGGTCAACACCGGCCCTACAGCGTGCATTTGGTCCGGCAGAGGCATCCACAGGGGGCTGGCGAAAACCGCGTTGGCGAGTCCTCGTTGCAGGGCCCAGACCTGGCGTTTACGGGCCATCGGGCGGAAGTCGGCTTCGATACCAGTCTCCATGGAGAAGTCTTTGATCACCTCGACCAGAATTCCCTCGTTGAGGCCTTTGCCATAATAGTATGGCAGAAAGCCCTCGTTCGAACCCATAATCTGAAGGGTTTGGGAGGAAACCGGGAAGAACCAGAATGCCGTGATGATAAACAGGACTACTCTCATTCGGTCCTCGTTGGACTGATTAATCGGGCAAGGCCGTCGTTTGCCCGACCCTGCCTCGCCAGTTAAAGACAGTTTGGCTCGGATTCTGGCCAGATGCCATGAGAAAGTCGATATCGCGGTGAATCATCCCGGCGGTCGTGTCCGCATCTATTTAGTTGGGGACACCCCAGTTTTTACACAGAAACCTATTCCCAGCGCGCCTGCGAATAGCTGAACACCGGCAGCGACAACTGCCAGCGGATGGCGGCCATGCGCAAGAGCAGGCCAACACTGAAGGCAGCCAGTAACGTGATGTTCTCGCTCAAGCCCTGGTTCAGCAGTTCCAGATAAAGCAAAGCCACCACCAGAGAGACACTGGCATAGAGTTCGTGACGCAGAACCTGCGGCGTGCGGTTACAGAGGATGTCGCGGAGGATGCCGCCGAATATGCCGGTGGTAATGCCCGACATCACCACCACGATGGTGTCGTAACCCAGTTTCAGGGCGACATTGCAGCCAATCACGGTGAAGGCCACCAGCCCGATGGCGTCCAGTACCAGAAACAGCTGGTGCAGGTGGCGCATGAAGCGGGCAATGGCGATAGTGATCAGGCCACCGGTGATGGTCATATAGATGTAGCGAGGATGCTGGGTCCAGGTCACGGGAAAGTTACCCAGCAGGATGTCCCGAACGGTGCCGCCACCTAGGGCGGTCAGGAAGGCTATCAGGGCCACGCCAAACAGATCCATGTTCCTGCGCCCGGCGGCCAGCGCCCCGGACATGGCTTCCGCGGTAATGGCAATCATATAGATAGAGGTCAGCACACAGGTCTCCTGCGTTTCTGTGGCCTCTCCCCCTGTCCCTGATACCTGAGAGTTTACAGAGCCCGGCTCTGCTTGCCCCTTCGGTGGACTGTGTCGACAGTCTCTCTCCAGACGGCGTTATCGAATGCCCGCAGTACTTGTGCCTGAGCGTTTATGGGAGTTTGCGCCTTCGGCGGGGCCTGGCGACCCACTCTCCTGCGGAAGGCGCGCATTATAGGCACACCTTCTGGCTACGTCGAGCGAGCAAAGCTGTGGGACTCCCCGACGCTGCCCGAACCGGCTTGCGCTCTTCAGCCCTTGAAACCCTTGGCCACCAGATACACCTCCCGGGACCGGGCGCGGGACGAATCCGGCTTGCGAATCACCACCTTATCGAAGGACTCGCGCACGGTTTTCACATACTCATCATAGCCTTCACCATGGAACACCTTGGCAACAAAACTGCCTTTGGGTTTGAGTACCTGGCAGGCCATATCCAGGGCCAGTTCCACCAGATACATGGAGGCCGCCTGGTCTGCGGCGTTTACGCCACTGATGTTGGGGGCCATATCCGAAATCACGACGTCGGCACGGGCCCCGTCCAGTATCGCCATGATCTGGTCGAAGACCTCCTGTTCGGTGAAGTCGCCCTGGATGAATTCAACGCCGGCAATCGGATCCATCGGCAAAATGTCAGACGCCACCACACGGCCCTTGTGGCCCACCAGTTTCGCCGCCACCTGGGACCAGCCGCCCGGGGCCGAACCCAGATCGACGACCAGGTCCGTGGGTTTGATCAGCCGATCCTTGTTGTTGATTTCCAGCAGTTTGTAACTGGCACGGGAACGATAGCCATCCTGTTGCGCCTGTTTTACAAAGGGGTCGTTTACGTGCTCTTCGAGCCATCGGTTACTGCTTTTCGAGCGTGCCATCGCCTGCCTTCTGTTCACTGCGGGGAAAACGGCATTGTACGCCGCCGCCAGTGGCGCCGCAAAAACCAGCCACTTCCTGACAAGCCCGCCCCGCCCCCGTACAATAACGGGTCATCACATGCCTCATACAAACCGTCACCGCGCGGCCGCCGGCCGTGCCAGGCACCATGGAAAGCAGATCGTGAAACTGGACGACATCAAAAAGCTGCATCAAAAGAAATACCGCCAGTCGTTCGGACAGTTTCTGGTGGAAGGCGAGCATCTGGTACTGGAGCTGGATAAAGCGGCGAAGCAGGTGCCCCACTGGCGCAACGCCCAACTGTACGTAACCAGCGCCTATGAGCACTGGCCCAGCCCCTGGCCCACGCACGTCATCAGCGACCGGCAGATGGCCCAGCTATCCGATACCAGAACGCCTCAGGGCATCCTTGCGGTGGTGCCACTGCCAGCGGCTGCCAGCGGCCAAACCGCTCCCAAGGAAAAAGCCATCTACCTCCACGAGGTGCAGGATCCCGGCAATCTGGGCACCATCCTGCGCACGCTGGCCTGGTTCGGTGGTTTCCGGTGCCTGCTAAGCCCTGGCAGCGTCGATCCATTCAATCCGAAGGTGGTGCGCGCCAGCATGGGCGCCATATTCCATGTACCGCTGGAAACCGAGGTTGACCTGAACACGCTGGGCCAACGATACGCCCGCATCGCCTGCCTGGACATCGGCGGCGACGCCATTACCACGCCCGAATTCCAGGCCCAGGACTGCTACCTGTTTGGCAATGAGGCCCGCGGCGTGCCGAAGCAAGTCCTGACTGAACTGGGTGCCCACGCCTACACCATCCCCGGTGCGGCCGCTATCGAGTCGCTGAACCTGGCCTCCGCGGTCAATATGGCGGTTTATGAGCTGAACCGCGCCTGAGTCCCCCGGATTAATTCCGGCCTTTACTTGCCAGTCGCTGAACCGGTTACCTATGGTTGAACGTAATCCTGTAGGACATCATTCACTGGAAGGATCGGTTCAGCCATGGAGTTCTCCAACCCGACTGCAATTCTCGAACGCCAACATGCCATCGGTTTAACCCGCACGCCCAATCTGGCCGAGGGAACCCCGGACACCAAGCGCCAGGAAATCGCGCGCTATTTCACAGACACCTTCGACACCTACACGCGCCTGTTCGATTGCCTGGCTGATGACTCCGGCTATTACCAGAAATCTATCCCGCTCCGGCATCCGCTCATTTTCTACCTTGGCCACACCGCCACCTTCTTTGTGAACAAACTGGTACTGGCCAAGATCCTGAAAGAACGCATCAACCCCAACATGGAATCCATCTTCGCGGTGGGTGTGGATGAAATGAGCTGGGACGACCTGAACGACGATCACTACGACTGGCCCGCTGTCCAGGAAGTACTGGACTACCGGGCACAGGTGCGCCAGACCGTGCTGGAGTTGATCGAAACCATGCCGCTGTCGCTGCCGATTGACTGGGACAGTGACTGGTGGCCCATCGTGATGGGCATCGAACATGAGCGAATTCACCTTGAGACGTCCTCGGTGCTCATCCGCCAGCACGCGTTGGAACGCGTTCAACCGCAACCGGAATGGGCGCCCATCCGGGAAACCGGCGAGGCACCGGAAAACGAGTTGCTCACCGTTCCCGCTGGCAAAGTACACATCGGTAAGCCCTACGACGATGCCTTTTACGGCTGGGACAATGAGTACGGCGAGCACCAGGCCGACGTCGCCGAGTTCAAGGCCAGCCAGTACCTGGTAAGCAATCAGGAGTTCCTGGAATTTGTCGAGGCCGGCGGCTATCAGCAGGACGAATACTGGAGCGAGGAGGGCCTGGCCTGGCGAACCTTTGCCGAAGCCAAACACCCCACGTTCTGGCGCTGGCAAAATGGCTGGCAGCTGCGCCTGATGACTGAAGAGGTGGAGATGCCCTGGGACTGGCCGGTCGAGGTCAACTATCACGAGGCCAAGGCGTTCTGTGAGTGGAAACGTGAGCAAACCGGCAAACCCATCCGCCTGCCCACGGAAGACGAGTGGTATCGCCTCTGTGACGAAGCCGGCGTCCGGGAAGTGGGTGAATCCCCGGCCAACGCCAACCTCCACCTGGACCATGGTGCCTCGTCGTGTCCGGTAACGCGCTTTCGCCACGGCCAGTGGTTCGATGTGGTTGGCAACGTCTGGCAGTGGACCGAAACGCCCACCTATCCGTTCGACAACTTCAAGGTGCATCCACTGTACGACGACTTCACCACACCCACGTTCGACGGCCAGCACAATCTGATCAAAGGCGGCTCCTGGATTTCCTGTGGCAACGAAGCAAGGCTGGCCTCCCGTTATGCCTTCCGTCGGCATTTCTTCCAGCATGCAGGCTTCCGCTAAATCACCTCCGAGGCCCAGGCTGTTCAACCCAACGCCTACTACGAGAGCGACCGGCTACTCACTGAATACGCCGAGTTCCATTACGGCGACAGCTGGTTTGGCGTCGCCAATTTCCCGAAAACCATGGCGGCACTGGCCCTGGACGCTATGGCCGGCAAAAAGACCGGGAAAGCGCTGGATCTGGGCTGTGCCTGTGGCCGGGCAAGTTTTGAACTGGCACGCCAGTTTGACGAGGTTGAAGGTGTCGATTTCTCCGCCAACTTCATACGTCTGGGGGTGGAGATGGCCGAGCAGGGCGCCATCCGGTATTCACTGACCGAAGAAGGCGAACTGGTCAGCTACCACACCCGCACCCTGAAAGAACTGGATCTCGAAGATACCGCCGCCAAGGTGGCGTTCTATCAGGGCGATGCCTGCAACCTGAAGCCCCAGTATTCCGGTTATGACCTGGTATTGGCCGCCAATCTGATCGACCGCCTGTACCGGCCACGTCGTTTCCTGGAGTGCATCCACGATCGCATTAACGAAGGCGGGCTGCTGATTATTGCCTCCCCGTATACCTGGCTTGAAGAACACACCCCGAAAGAGGAATGGCTTGGCGGTTTCAAGAAGGATGGCGAAAATCACCGAACGCTAGACGGCATTCGAGAGTGCCTGGGAGAGCACTTCAGGATGGTGGGCGAGCCCCGGAAAGTGCCCTTCGTGATCCGCGAGACCGAGCACAAGTTCCAGCACACGCTGTCTGAAGTGACCGTGTGGGAACGCAAACCCGCCAGGAGCTGAGTGTGATGCCGGCGTTACCAGCTTCTGCTTACGAGGCTGGTAGCGCCGCCAAGGCCGACAGGCCACGCTCGCAACCACCCAGATAGCCACCACCGAACAGGTTGTAGTGGTTGAGGTAGTGGTACAGGTTATAGATTTCTCGCTTGGTGGCGTAGATCTCAGTGCGCGGGTATACGCGATCGTAGGCACGATAGAACGCCGCGCCGAAACCGCCAAACATCTCGGTCATGGCAAGGTCCGCCTCCCGGTCGCCCTGATACACCGCCGGGTCAATCAGCCAGGGGCCATTACGGTCAAACATCACGTTGCCGTTCCACAGGTCGCCATGCAACAGGCTCGGATGTTCGCAATGCCGATCCAGCCAGTTGGCCAGGCTGGCACCACAGGCTTCCAGGGTGCGCTCGAACCTGGCTCGCACCCCGGCATCTGAGATCCGGCTGACCTGATACTTCAGCCGCTGCTCCAGGAAAAACCGGCCCCAGGAATCTGTCAGCGTATTGGGTTGAGGTGCCAGACCAATGAAGTTATCGCGGCGCCAGCCATATTGATCCCGAGCCAGCAGGTGCAACTGCGCCAGCCCCTCCCCCAACGCAGTGAGGCACTTGTCGTCGGGCGGTGCTGAGTCAATCCGCCTGAGGGTAAGTCGGTGCTGGTTCACCTCCATAACTTCCGGAATACGGAGTGCCTCAACTCCTGCCTGCTGCAACCCGTCCCGAAGAGATTCCAGACCCTCAGCTTCGCAAATCAGCGCATCGGCATAGCCCGTGGTATTGGTTTTAACGTGCATATTGACTCCTGATTAGCGCGGGTATGGATCTGTTTGCGCCATAAAACCGTAGCAGGATTCTGCTAAGATACTTTGCATCCTACCCTCACGGAGTCCATTCCCAGTGCCCATCCGAGCTCTTTTTGCCCGCATTAGCCTCTTACTCGTGCTAGCACCCGCTTCCGCCAATGCGGAACAGTTCAACCTTGCCTGGGACAACGATCTATTCACTGGCAGCGACCGGGGCTACACCAATGGCGTGCGCCTGTCTTACCTCACCAATACAGCCGAAGACTCCGGCGGAGGCTCAGCCCGACTTGCAAGGGCAGGCAGAGATAGTCTGTCATTTCTGCCCGGCGTCGGCGACGCCGCCAACAACCATGCAATGAGCGTCAGTCTGCGTCAACTCATGGTGACACCGGCAGACATTAGCCAGGAAGAGCCTCAATTCAATGATATCCCCTACGCCGGTCATCTCTCCCTGAGCAGCACCCTCTGGAGCTGGAGCGCCGACAGCATTACGGGGTACGGCGCTCACATTGGCGTGGTTGGTCCTGAAAGCGGCGCCGAAGCCAGCCAGAAATGGGTACACAAAATCACCGGGAGCGAACGCCCCAAAGGATGGGACAACCAGCTAGGGACCGACGTGGTTGGCGGCTTTCAGGCGGCCCACGGGCGCAAACTGTTGCAAGCGGGGCAACGCGGCGACCTTGAACAACAGTTTTCAGCGGTAGGCTCCGGCCTGCTGTCCAGTTTTCGAACCTCCGCGACCGTTGGCGTGATCTGGCGGATGGGCAGAAACCTTCCGGCCAATTTTATACCGGATTACGCCGGCAGCTCCTCGGCCATCGCGCTACCCGGCTCTTTCAGTGACGCGAAAAGCGCCTGGTCAGTATTCATAGGCCTGGGGGCGGAATACATTGCCTATTCTTATCTTGAGGACAATTCCGGGCCCTACCGGTTCAGTGAAGGCCCCCTGCTCGGCCAGTTAGGCCTGGGCGGCACCTGGCAGTGGGACAACCTGCAAGCGGCGCTGATTTTGCGGGCCACGACGGGGGAAGAACAGCGTAACCAGGATAACTTCAGCTTTGGCACGCTGTCATTCAGCTGGGCACTGTAAGCGCCTAGCCCTCCCGGACTTCAGGCTTCGCCAACCACTCACGCCCTTTGAGCATACCGTGCCAGTACAAAGTGGGCAGCTGCTTGGCCTTGAGCCACCAGGCAGCGCGTGTGGCTTTGGTGCCATCATTCACCCACTGCGGGAAACTGGGCTGAAGCACGCCGTTGTAGCCAAATTCGGCCAGCACGATGCGGCCGTTCTCTACCGTCAACGGGCAGGAGCCGTATCCGAGGTAAGCCGCAGGCAGGGGCTGATTCCGTAAACTTGCAATAAGGTTTTCCGCCACGACCGGCGCCTGCTTTCGAACGGCTGCGGCGGTTTTGGCATTACCGGTGCCGCTCACGTCGCCAAGTCCGAATATATTGACAAAGGTTTTGTGTTGGAGCGTATCGTCCGCCAGATTCAACCAGCCACCGTCGTTGGCGAGGACGGACTCACGGATAAAACCGGGCGCCCGCTGGGGTGGCACCGCGTGCAACATATCGAAATCCAGTTCCCGATCCTGGCTGTTACCTTCAGCGTCCGTAAGCCGGAACGTGGCTTTGCGGGCGGGGCCGTTGACCGCCACCAGATTGCTCTGAAAGTTGACCTGAATACCGTATTTATCAATGTATTCCTGAAGTGCCGGGACATAAGCCGGTACACCGAACAGAACCGCTCCGGCATTATGAAACTGAATATCGAGCTGGCCAAGAACTCCGTTTCTGCGCCAATGGTCGGAAGACAGATACATCGCTTTCTGCGGCGCCCCGGCACATTTGATGGGCATGGGTGGCTGGCTGAACAGGGCCCTTCCCTTTTTCAGGGCCTGTACCGTTTGCCAGGTGTATTGCGCCATGCCTTGACGGTAGTTGGAAGTCACACCATTGGACCCAAGCGCCGATTCCAGGCCATCAATGGCAGACCAGTTCAGCTCCAGCCCCGGCGCCAGCACCAGTGTCTGATAGGAAATACTCGAACCGTCCGCCAGCCTTACCTGATTCTGCTCCGGCATTACGCCCGAAACCGCCTGCTGATACCAGGAGACAAAACCCGGCATCACCTGTGACATGGGCCGGGAGGTAACCTCCGGCTGAAAAACGCCGCCACCGACCATGGTCCAGCCTGGTTGATAGTGATGGGTCGCGGATGGTTCCAGGATCGCGATATCCAGACGGCGGTCCCGTTTGTGCAGGCTGGACGCCACCGAGATACCGGCAGCGCCGCCACCAACGATAACAACGCTGTGGTGCCGATCGGCCCCCGCCGGTTCTGTTCTGCTGTTCATGCCTCTACCCTCTTGTGTTTATTTGCACGGCATTTCATCTTGATACATATCAAATCCTAACACCATTTTAGATATATCGTTATATCATAAAGGAATATATCGCCGCGCAAGGTCTTCCTGTCTCATAGCGCGCAGGGTGGAGAAGAGCCCGGTGACAGACAGAACAGTGACATTGTCACTGAAGCCCAATAGCCCCGCGTCTAGGATTGGCATGTGAACCATCAAAACTCAGGAGTGACCCAATGACGAATGCCATCAAGACTTTTGTACTGTCGCTGTTGTTCGCGGCTCCACTGACAGCCGTTGCGGAGAATCAAAAGGCGAACAACGGCAGTAAAGAAAACACCGTAGACGAGGTTCTGGTGATTCTTTCCAGCGACTCCCCGCAAACCCAGGGTATGGCGATGGTGCTGTCCAACACCATGGCCCAGAAAGGTGCCAAGGTGAATGTGCTTCTATGCGACGAAGCCGGCGCCCTGGCCCTGAAAACTTATGAGGCCAAGCCCCTGGCACCGAAAAACGTCACCCCGGGCCAGATGTTGCGCGGTTTGATGAAAGCCGGTGGTACGGTGAATGTGTGTGCGCTGTACCTGCCCAACAGCGAACACAGCAAAGAAGATTTGATGGAGGGTGTCGGCGTTGCAACCCCACCGTCGATGGCGAACCAGATGCTGGATCGCAAGACGAGGGTTTTTACTTTTTGACTGAAGTGATTGAATTTCTGTCCTGGAGCGGAGTGGCCGCTCCAGGCTGACAGCCGTGTTGGTCAGGTCCCTGATGCCGGGAAACGATAGATTTTCTCGGGGTTGGCCTTGGTCGACCAGGGCAGGCCAGAATTCTGCCAGCCGTTTTGCACACGGAATCCTTTCTTTTCGCCGTCCTTCACAGTACTGCCCTGGAAGCCGTTGTCGATGTACTTCACGTTGGTAAAGCCACGTTCCAGAAGGTAATCAGCACTGGGCTTGCCGCGGGCGGAACCGGAGCGGCACATGGTGATGATCAGGGAATCCCGCGTCAGTCCCTTTTCCTTCAGCGCGGCATCAACCTGGGCAACAAAATCCTCGTTGATATCCATGGCGAAGACACCTTTCTCATCGTTCCAGCGCGTACGATCCACCAGCTGGAACGGAATGTTTCGGTCCACCGCATCGGTAAAGCCGATGAACATGATTTCCACCGGATCCCGGACATCAATGAACAGCAGATGGTCACCTTGCTCCTGAACCGCGTCCCAGGTCTGCTCCGGAGTCACAGACAGTGCATCTTCCGCTTGGGCTGACATGGCAACCGTCAAAAAGAAAAGCACAGACACAACAATCGGTTTCATAACGCGTACTCCTGCCTACTTTTAAATTTCTTCTGAGTATAACTTTATAACCTAAATGAAAACGGGAGAGCACGGCTTTTCTGCGCGACGAAATGCCGCAGAAAGATCCAGAAATTGCAGACCGGAATCAAACTTGATGAACGTCAAGCTCAGAACCAACTCTCGCGTTTTTGCGATGAACCGCGCTGCCACTCTGTTACGTTGGAACCAGATGGATACCAAGTTGTTCTCAAAGGAGAAAGCGACATGATCAAGCATCCACTGGCAAAAGCACTCACCCTGAGCCTGGGCGTGGCAGCAGGCTCCGCCATGGCGGACAACCTGATGGAGCGGGCCAACAGCATGTTCGAGCCCATTCCCAAATACCCACCGGTGATTGATGGCAATGAACTCACTCAGGCCAAGGTTGAACTGGGCAAGATGCTGTTCTTTGAACCGCGCCTGTCTTCCAGCCACCTGATCAGCTGCAACACCTGCCACAACGTCGGGCTGGGCGGTGATGACGAGCTGCCTACCTCTATCGGCCATGGCTGGCAGAAGGGTCCCCGGAACTCGCCGACGGTGTTCAACGCCGTGTTTAACGCAGCCCAGTTCTGGGATGGCCGTGCCGCCGACCTGGCCGAACAGGCCAAAGGGCCGGTACAGGCGGGTGTCGAGATGAGCAGTACGCCGGACCGGGTGGTGGCTACCCTGAAGAGTATGCCGGAGTATATCGAGCGCTTTGAGGACGCATTCCCGGGCCAGGAAAATCCGGTCACCTTCGACAATATGGCTGTTGCCATTGAAGCCTATGAAGCAACACTGATCACCCCGGAAGCACCTTTCGACAAATATCTGCGCGGCGACACCTCCGCGCTGAACGAGAGTGAGAAAGAAGGTCTGGCGCTGTTCATGGACCGCGGCTGTACCGCCTGCCACAGTGGTGTGAACCTCGGCGGTCAGAGCTACCATCCATTCGGGCTGGTTGCCAAGCCGGGTGCCGAGATCCTGCCAGAGGGCGATAAAGGCCGCTTCTCTGTCACCGAAACCGCGTCTGACGAGTATGTGTTCCGCGCCTCTCCGCTGCGTAACATCGAGCTGACCGCGCCCTATTTCCACTCTGGCGCCGTCTGGAGCCTGGAAGAAGCCGTTGCGGTGATGGGTACGGCCCAGCTGGGCACCGAGTTGAACGACGATGAAGTGAAATCCATCGTCGCCTTCCTCAAGACCCTGACCGGCAATGTTCCGGAAGTAACCTATCCGGTACTGCCACCAAGCACCGCCAATACGCCCAAGCCGGTGGACATGATCCCGTAAGTCACGGGCTCTGCGTTCACCCTCAAAGGCGCGCTTTCCCGGCGCGCCTTTTTTGTTGAGGTTGGTCATACTATCCGGACAACTACCCACCTTTGTCCGCTTGTGCGGTTGCTGATGAGCAAGCTATCGTCTGTTTTCTCTCTTAAAAGACAGGCTAGAGGCTATGAATCCGACCATTGAACTTCTGAAATCCCACCGCTCTATCCGCAAGTTCAAGGACCAGCAAATCCCACGGGAACTGTTCGAAGAGCTGATTCGTGCCGGCCAGAGTGCCGCCACCTCCAATCACGTTCAGGCCTATTCCATCATCCATGTGGTCAACCCGGAGAACCGCCGTAAGATCGCCGAACTGGCCGGCGGCCAACCCTACGTGGCAGACAGTTCCGACTTCCTGGTCTTCTGTGCCGATATGAAACGCGCGACCGAAGCCGCAGAGCGGGCCGGTGCCGAGGTGATACGAGGTATGACCGAGCAACTGCTGGTTGCCACCATCGACACCGCCCTGATGGCACAGAATGTCGCCATTGCCGCGGAATCCGAGGGTCTGGGACTGTGTTACATCGGAGGTATTCGTAACAACCCGCAGGACGTGAGCGAGATTCTGAAACTGCCGGAACATGTCTACCCGGTATTTGGCATGTGTCTCGGCTACCCCGATCAGAACCCCGAAGTTAAGCCCCGGCTGCCACTTTCCGCGATTCTGAAAGAAGACGCCTACACCGATGCCGATGACACCGCACTGGTGACCCGTTTCGACCAGACCATGAATCAGTATTACCAGGCCAGAAGCAGCAGCAACAAGGACACCACCTGGTCCGAACAGCTGAAGCCACTGTTTACCTCAAAACTGCGCCCGCACATAAAAGCTTTCCTCAACGGTCGCGGCTTCGGCACCAAATAGATCGATTTTTTCGATGCATTTACCTCAGTAAATACGATTCTTGGAGCAACCGCCTTAGACTAAAGTATGCCCCCTTTGTTCGTTTGCTACTGAAAGGGGCATACCCATGGCGGGCTTTGACACCGATATTCTTCTGATTGGCGGCGGCGTTATGAGCGTCACGCTGGCCTCTCTGATTCAGCAGCTGGACAGCTCCCGGTCGATCACCCTGGTCGAACAGGGACAACAGTTGGCCGGCGAAAGCTCGGACGCCTGGAACAACGCCGGCACCGGTCACGCCGGTTATTGCGAACTCAACTACACCCCCGCCAACCCCGATGGCAGCGTTTCCGTAGAGCGGGCGCTCGCCATCAACGAGCGCTTCGAGCTCTCACTTCAGTATTGGAGCAGCCTGGTTGAGAAGGGGCTCTTGCCCGCACCGGCCAACTTCATTCGCCGGGTGCCACATCTGAGCTGGGTTGAGGGTGCCAGGGCCTGTGAATTTCTGAAAACCCGCCACAGAGCCCTCGAGGGCCAACCGCTGTTTCAGGAGATGGAGTTCAGCGATCAGCCAGACACCCTCGCTCGCTGGCTCCCGCTTATCCACGGTACCCGGCAAGCCTTTGAGCCGGTCGCAGCTACCCGCGTCGCCCACGGCAGTGACGTCAATTTTGGCGCACTGACGCGCCTGCTGGGGCGCTCCCTGGCCCAGCACGCCTGTGATATTCAGCTCCAGTGCCAGGTAACCGATATCAAGCGCGAAGCCGGCGGCTGGCGCGTGAGCCTGCATCACCTGGGCAGCGGCGAGAAACGCAGCATTACCAGCCGTTTTCTGTTCATTGGCGCGGGCGGAGCGGCCCTGTCATTGCTGCAGAAGACCGGTATTCCGGAAATTCGCGGCTACGGGGGGTTCCCGGTATCCGGCCTGTGGCTGGCCTGCGATAACGAAGACATGGCCCTGTCACACAACGCCAAGGTCTATAGCCAGGCACCGGTTGGCGCCCCACCCATGTCGGTGCCCCACCTGGACACCCGGTTTATCAATGGCAAGGCGGCGCTGCTCTTCGGCCCCTTCGCTGGCTTTACCACCCGCTTCCTCAAAAGCGGCGATCGATCGGACCTGATCCGCTCAGTTCGCAGCCACAACCTGCGGCCGCTGATCGACGTTGGCGTGCACAACTGGCCGCTGACCCGATACCTGATCAAAGAAGCTCTCAGCCCCAAATCGGCCCGCCTCGGCGAACTGGCGCGCTTTATGGAGGACCCGGATCCGGCTCAGTGGCAATTGGTGCGGGCCGGGCAGCGTGTTCAGGTTATCAAGCCAACGGCCTCGGGCCGGGGCAGTCTGGAATTCGGCACCGAGGTTTTGAGCACTGAGGACCGATCCCTGGCAGCCCTGCTGGGCGCTTCACCGGGCGCCTCCACCTGCGTCTCCGCAATGCTGGAGGTTATAGAACGTTGTTTCCCGGAACTGATTCAGGGCCAACCGCTGCAAACCCTGCAATCGCTGATTCCGAGCTACGGTCAATCGCTTCAGGCCAACCGCCAACTGCTAGCCGATGTCCGCCGCTACACCCTTAACACCCTGGGACTGAACACCGGGGCAGAACAAACTCAAACTGAACGGAGCCTGTACGCATGATGATAGGGATTCCCAGAGAACGACAAGACGGTGAAAACCGTGTGGCCATTATCCCATCCGGAGTTTCCACCCTGCTGGAGGCCGGCTACGAGGTGGTGGTCGAGAGTGGTGCTGGCAGTGCCGCCCATTTCACCGATGACGACTATCGCCACGCCGGGGCCATCATCGCCGACAATGCCGACGCTCTGTATCGTCAGGCCACAGTCATCCTCAAGGTTCGGGCGCCCTCATCAGAGGAAGCGCGACTGATTCAGCAAGACGCCACCCTGATCTGCCTGCTCGATCCCTGGTTCAACCAGCCGCTGCTGGAACAACTGGCCGGGCAAAACGTGCAGGCATTTGCCCTGGACCTGGTGCCCAGAACCACCCGGGCCCAGTCCATGGACGTGTTGAGTGCCATGGCGGGCATCAGCGGGTACCGCGCCGTCCTCAGCGGCGCCATGGCCCTGCCCCGTTACTTCCCCATGCTGATGACCGCCGCCGGCACCATTCATCCGGCCCGGGTACTGGTTATTGGCGCCGGTGTTGCAGGTCTGATGGCCATTGCCACCGCCCGCCGTCTGGGCGCAGTGGTCGAGGCCTACGATCTTCGCCCTGAGGTGAAAGAGCAGGTGGAGAGCCTGGGCGCCGATTTCATTGAAATCGAAGTGCCTGCATCCGATACCACCGGAGACAGCGGTTATGCCAAAGCGCAGAGCGAAGCGTTCTACACCGCCCAAAGACAGCAACTGGCAGACTGCGTCGCCCGCGCCGACCTGGTAATCACCACGGCGGCGGTACCCGGAAAACCGGCTCCCAAACTGATTGACCAGGAAATGATTCACCGAATGAAGAGCGGCTCGGTCATCGTGGATCTGGCGGCCGACAAAGGAGGTAACGTGGAAGGCACCGTTCTGAACCAGAAGGTGGATGTGGACGGCGTTACCCTGGTCGGCCATGCCAACCACCCCTCCCGCGTACCGGTGCACGCGTCCCAGCTGCTCACCCGCAACATTACCGCCTTTTTGCTCAACATGACCGAAGACGGTCGTGTGGTACCCAAGCTGGAGGACGAGATTGTTGCGGCCACACTGGTGGTCCAGCACGGCAGCGTCCGCCACAACGCCGAGACTCGAGACACTCCGCAAACTTCAACCCAAAAGGACACGGACTGATGGAACTGTTTGCACTCAGCTTTACCATTTTCATTCTGGCATTGTTCGTCGGGGTAGAACTGATCAACAAGGTTCCGCCCACCCTTCATACCCCATTGATGAGCGGCACCAATGCCATCTCCGGCATCGTAATCGTCGGCGCGATCATCAGTGCGGGCAGCACAGAGCTGTCGCCTAATGTCGCCGGCGTTCTGGGCTTTATCGCTGTCACCCTGGCCAGCATCAATATCGTAGCTGGCTTTCTGGTGACGGATCGCATGCTGAATATGTTCAAGCGGAAGGGATAACCATGTTTGCATTGATCAATCTGTCTTACCTTGCAGCTGCTGTCTGCTTCATTCTCGGCATCAAGGGCATGACCCGCCCAAAAACAGCGGTACGTGGCAACCAGCTGGCCGCCATCGGGATGCTGATTGCGGTCGTCGCCGCCCTGTTGCACCAGGAAATCATCAGCTACGCGGCCATCATCGCTGGTATGCTGCTGGGCGGCTCGATCGGCGTCTGGCTCGCAAAACGGACCGCAACCACGGAAATGCCGGAACTGGTGGCGAGCCTGAACGGTATCGGCGGGGGCGCCTCCGTTGCGGTGGCCGCCAGTACCTGGATGCATGCGGTTAACGCCACGGGTGCCGGAAGTAGTGGCTGGACCGCCGCTATTCTGGCCTCCATCGTCATCGGCTCAGTGACCCTGACCGGGTCGGTCGTAGCCGTTCTGAAACTCAAGGGGAATATTGGCGACAGCCGGAACAATCGCCTGTGGCACAGTGTCACGCTGGTTACTCTGATTGCCGCCGTGACCGGAGCGGTGCTGTTTGCCACCAGCGGCAGCACCAGCCCGCTGGCCCTCGCGGCCCTCGTAGGGCTCTGCCTGCTACTTGGCATTGGACTGGTCCAGCCTATCGGTGGTGCCGACATGCCGGTCGTCGTCGCCCTGCTTAACGCCTATTCCGGCCTGGCGGGTGCGGCCACCGGGTTCGTGCTGGGCAACCAGGGGTTGATCATTACCGGTTCCCTGGTGGGTGCCTCCGGCCTGATTCTGACCGCCATCATGTGCAAGGCCATGAACCGGTCCCTGCCCAACGTTCTGTTCGGCGGTGTACTGGGCGGATCAGACAGTACGGCGAGCCAGCAGGATGAAGGGGAGTTCTACGATGGCAAGGTGAAATACGCCACCCCTGACGATCTGGCCCTGTTGCTGGATGGTGCCCGCAAGGTGGTCATGGTGCCCGGATACGGCCTGGCGGTGGCTCAGGCCCAGCATGCGGTGAAAGAACTCGCCAACCAGCTTGAGGGCCGTGGTGCCAAGGTCAGTTACGCGATTCATCCGGTGGCAGGCCGGATGCCAGGGCACATGAACGTGCTGCTGGCCGAAGCTGAAATCCCTTATGACCAGTTGAAAGACATGGACGCCATTAACCCGGAACTGCCGCAGGCGGATGTAGCCATCGTGCTCGGCGCCAACGACGTGGTAAACCCGGCCGCCGCCGAAGACCCGAACTCGCCCATTTTTGGCATGCCGATCCTCGATGTGCACAAGGCGAAAACCGTGGTGGTGGTCAAGCGCAGCCTGTCCGCTGGCTTCGCCGGCATTCCCAACGGTCTGTTCATTCGCGACAACAGCCTGATGGTGAAGGGCGACGCCAAGGAAGTCCTGCAAGCCACCACCAGCGCGATCAAGGAACTCTGATCAGCCGTCCTCAAGGATGAGGACCACCAGTTCCTTGGGGCCATGGGCCCCGTAGGCAAGCACCTGCTCAATGTCCGCCGTCTTGGACGGACCAGAGACCAGCAACAGGTTCGTGGGCAGACCCGCGGACCAGTTGTGCTTCTGCATCATCCCATACAGGTTGTCTTCCACCTCACTGGCCTTGAGCAACGCGATATGCAACGGCGGCAGAAGACTCATCAGCCGCGGCTCGTGACGATCCGGCCACAGCACCAGTGAACCGGTGGCAGCAATCCCGCCCACCGTGCCCGTCACGCTGGCATCCACCTGCCAGAACAGCTCCTCCTTCCATTCCTCAATGGGACGGTCATAGACCAACAGCTCCGGTCTGGGCTCCGCACGCTGCCAGTGCTCCGCCAGCTGCTTGCCGTGCCCGGTACCCGGGGCATAAAGCACATTCTTCAGGCCGCGGCTCTCCAGCAATTCCTGAACCTTTGAGGGCCATTGCTCGGTCGTCAACTGGTGGATTTCGGTGTGCACCGCTTCCATCAGGGAGCGCAGTCGGGTAATCCGGTCCTCCGGCGCATACTGCCAGGGGCGGGTCACCAGAGCCTCATCGAAATCGTCCGGCCGGGGCGTGGTGCCGGCCAGACCGGCACGGAGCTTGTTGAGAATATTGCTGCGGGCACTCATCACCGGTCTCCCTGATTCAAATGGGCTTTGGCCAGATCATGCAAAGACCGCCGGGCCGGTACCGGCGCCGAGTGGTTCTCGGTCCAGGGGCCGACGTTTTTCGGTGCCAGTTTGCCAAAACGGGTCGCGCCCCACAGGAACAGGCGGTAAAACACCGGCGCCGTATTCAGGCTGGCCCAGAAGCGCCAGATTGCCCGCTCCTTGCGGGAATACTTGGCGCCGCCATCTTTGACTTTCGGCTGTTCGGCGGGGCTTTTCACGTTTTCCTGACGCAAGCGCTGCAGCATTTCCGGGATCGGAATCTTCACCGGACACACTTCGCCACAGGCGCCACACAATGAGGACGCGCTGGGATGATCCGGTACCTTGTGCAGGCCAACCATATGCGGCGTAATAATCTTGCCGATCGGCCCCGGATAAACCTCACCGTAGGTGTGGCCACCCACACGGGTATAGACCGGGCAGTGGTTCATGCACGCACCGCAGCGGATACAGTTCAACGTCTGGCGCAGCTGGGCATCGGCGAAAGCACCACTGCGGCCATTGTCCAGCAGCACCAGATGCACTTCTTCCGGACCATCCAGTTCATCCGCCTTGCGCGGGCCGGAAATCATGTTCACGTAAGTAGTGATCGGCTGACCCAACGCGGATCGGGTCAGCAGCGACAACAGGGGCACCACGTCCCGCAGGTTCTCCACCACTTTTTCGATGCCGGTGACGGCAATGTGCACTGGCGGCGCCGTGGTGCTCATGCGGCCATTGCCTTCGTTCTCCACCAGCAGCAAGGTGCCGGTTTCGGCAATGGCAAAGTTGACGCCGGAAACCCCGACATCCGCTTCAAGGAATTTCTGGCGCAGGGTGCGGCGACCAATCTGGATCAGTTCGTTCACATCCTCGGTCTCATCCACGCCCAGTTTGTCGTGGAACAGTCTGGAGACCTGAAAGCGGTTCTTGTGAATCGCGGGCATGATGATGTGGGAGGGCTTTTCACCATCCAGTTGAACAATATACTCGCCCATGTCCGACTCCAGGCACTCGATGTTGCGTTCGGCCAGGTAGTCGTTCATTTCCATTTCTTCGCTGACCATGGATTTACCCTTCACCACCTGAGAACCCTGCTTCGCCTCAATGATGGAGTGGACAATCCGGTTGGCCTCTTCGGTAGTCTCCGCCCAGTGGACCTTGACACCGTTGGCGGTCAGCCTGGTTTCCAGTTGTTCAAGCAAATCCGGCAACCGGGACAGCGCCCGGGCCTTGATGTGGTTGCCGAGTTCCCGCAGGCCCTCACGCTCCTCCTCGTCCGGAAAGGCATCGGCCCGCTTCTTCATCAGCGAGTCCATGGCGACGCGGAAGTTGGTGCGCAGCTGGTCGTCGGCCAGGGCGCCCACCGCGCGGCCACGGAAGCTGTCGGTGAGTTCTTTTACCGGTATACGCTGGCTCATGATTTCACCTCTCCGCTCACCCGCTCCCACAGAAAACTGGCCAGATGCCGGCCCCGGAAAGCTTGTTGCTGTTTTTCCAGGGAGCCGTTGATGTTGAGCAGGCAGCCACCATCGGCGGTCACCATTTCCACCGCCCCGGATTCCCGCAGCGAGCGGGTTTTATCCAGCACCATGGCGCCGGAAACTTCCGGCATGCGCACCGAGAAGGTGCCGCCAAAGCCGCAACATTCACTTTCGTGGTCGTGATCCAGCCGCTCGACGTTCGCCAGCTTGCCCAGCAACTCCCGGGCGTGCAGGTGGGTGTTCATTTCCCGACGGGCGGAACAGGACGTGTGCAGGGCAATCTGCGTGGGCTGGCCGAGATCCTGCCAGTCCACCTTGCATACGTGCAGCAGAAACTCGGTCAGTTCAAAAGTACGCTCGGCCAGGTTATCCACACGTTTCAGGGTATCGGGTTCTTCCGCAAACACTTCCCGGTAATGCTGCCGGAACATGCCGGCACATGAGCCGGAGGGCACCACCACCGGCAAACCATTATCGAGCAGATTGAGCTGTGCACGCGCTACGTCCCGGGCCTCATTCACGTAGCCGGAAGTCCAGGCCGGCTGGCCGCAGCAGGATTGTTCCTGTGGAAAGTGCACGCGAATGCCTTCCCGCTCCAGCAGGCGGATCGCATCCAGCCCAGCTTCGGGAAAAAACAGATCCACCACGCAAGTGCCGAACAAAGTTACCTCCGCCGGCTTGTCCGGATATACCCGGGGCTTGGGGCGCTCCGGGGCCACACGGGTGGCATTAGGGGCGGCATCGTAGAACAGCTCACTCATCAGTCATTGCCTCCGGGCGGTCCGGCCAGCAGCCGGCCACCCGTTGTGGTTATCCCAGTGTTATCAGTTCAGCAGCGGGTCCGTCAGCCCCAGGCCGTAGGCGGCCAGAAGCGCAATCGAACCGGTCATCACCAGGTAGTATAGGGTCGGCCAAACCGTCTTGCGCAGTGTCTGGCCTTCCCGGCCCAGCAACCCGACCGTTGCAGACGCCGCCACCACATTATGGATGGCCACCATATTGCCTGCCGCAGCACCCACGGCCTGCACGGCTACCATCAGGGCGGTGGACAGACCAAGGCTCTCGGCAACGCCAAACTGGAACTGGCTGAACATCATGTTGGAGACGGTATTGGAGCCGGCCAGGAACGCACCGAGTGCACCCACGGAGGGGGCCAGCAGCGGGTATATGCCGCCTACGGCATCGGCAGCCCAGGTGGCCATGGCCAGCGGCATGCTGGGCAGATCCGACAGGTTCACGCCGGAGTTGATCAGTATCCGCACCATGGGCACGGTGAACAGCAGCACGAAACCGGCACTCAGCAGCACGCCACCGGATTCTTTCACCGCCGAATTCAGCGCTTTCAGGTTCATCCGGTGGATGAAGAAGGTCGCCAGCACCACCATTACCAGAATACCGCCCGGAAGATACAGTGGCTGGATACCGGCGTTGATGCCGGCCTCGCCCAGGATATTGGAAAACGACACGCCAACGCTGGTGAAGGCTTGTTTGATCGGCTCAACGGTGCGGCTCAGAACCAGTACCACGCCAACCAACACGTAGGGCACCCAGGCCCGGAAACCACTCATCGGCTTGGCAGCGATGTCTTCCAGCTTCATCTCGATACTGCCCAACCACTCACTGGGCCAGTCTTTGCTGTCGGCAAAATCCCAGGTGCGTTTCGGAATCAGGAAGCCTTTTTTGGCGGCGGTGGTCACAATCGCCAGGCCAATCAGGCCGCCCAGCAGAGACGGGAATTCCGGCCCCAGGATCACCCCGGTCAGGGCGTAGGGCACGACAAACGCGATGCCGGCAAACAACGCAAACGGCAGAACCTCCAGCCCCTCTTTCCAGCTTTTGTTCTTGCCGAAGAAGCGGGTCATCATCGTCACCATCAGTACCGGCATAACAACACCGACAATGGCGTGGGTGATGGCCACTTCCGAGGTGATCAGCTGCAGGTAGGTATCCCAGTTGGAGCCCAGGGCTTCCAGTCGCTCGGTAATGCTGGCCCGATCCAGCCCCGTTGTCACCCCCACCACAATCGGGGTGCCCACGGCACCAAAGGATACCGGCGTGCTCTGCACCATCATGCCCAGCATGACCGCGGCCATGGCAGGAAAGCCCACCGCAACCAGCAAGGGCGCGGCGATGGCCGCCGGTGTACCGAAGCCAGACGCACCTTCAATAAAGCTGCCGAACAGCCAGACAATGATGATGGCCTGAATACGGCGATCCGGGGTGATGTTGGTAAAGCCAGCCCGAATCGTGGTGATGGCACCGGAATGTTTCAGGGTGTTCAGCAGCAATATCGCGCCGAAGATTATCCACAGCAGGCCAATCGTAATCACCAGCCCTTGCAGGGTGGAGGCGAGGATACGGTTCAGGGTCATATCCCAGGCGCCGTAGCCGATCAGCGCGGTGACCAGAAATACCACGGGCATGGCATGGCGGGCGGGCCAACGCATGCCAATCAGCAGCACTCCAGCCAGGAGAATGGGCGTAAACGCCAATAGGGCGAGCAATCCGGACGACATCATGTTCTCCAGGGTCTTGTTGTTGGATTCTGTTTTTGGATAATTGGTATTACCAATTTACAAACCTGTGCCGAGTACGTTATTTGAGCAGGCCTTGTGGTGTCAAAACCGCCCACTCATACATTAGTCGTATTGCCTTGAAGTTTTGTTGTAAAAACAAGCGTAGACGCAGGTAAGATTTATTGGTATGACCAATTTTTAGACACACAAGTGAGGCATCATGCCCATCAATCAGATTGCTCCCAAGCGGCTGGCCGACACCATTGTCGAGCAGCTGGAGACCATGATTCTGGAAGGAACCCTGGAGCCGGGGCAGCGCCTGCCGCCGGAACGGGTACTGGCGGAGCAATTCGGCGTATCCCGCCCGTCACTCAGAGAAGCCGTGCAGCGCCTGGCGGCCAAAGGCCTGCTGAAAAGCCGCCAGGGCGGCGGCAATTATGTGGCGGAGAATCTGGGAAGCAGCTTCAGCGACCCACTCATCCCGCTACTGGAAAAGCACCCGGAAGCACACCGGGATTTGCTCGAGTTCCGTCGCACACTGGAGGGCGACTGTGCCTTCTACGCGGCCCTGCGCGCCACGGAAGTGGATCTGGCACGGCTGGGCAAAGCCTGGGAAGAGCTCCACGCCTGCTACCAGAATTCCACTGCCCACAATCTGGAAGAAGAAGGGGCTGCCGATGCCCGCTTCCACATGGCTATTGCTGAAGCCAGTCACAACGTGGTGCTGCTGCACACCATGCGCAACCTGTTCAGCATGCTCAAGAACAACATTGTCACCAACATCGGTGGCATGTACTCCCGCGAGGTTCAGACCCGCCAGGGCCTGATGGACCAGCACCAGAAGCTGTATAACGCCATCGTTGAAGGCCGGGAAGAAGACGCCAGGGCCATCGCCGGGGAACACATACAGTTTGTGCAGCAAACCATATCGGAACGCAGCGAAACCGCGCGACGGAGTGAACGGGCGTTGAGAAGGGAAGGGAGCGGCGAACACCGGGCTCCATAAAAAAGCCGGGGCAAGCCCCGGCATAAGCAATCACACGATGCATCAACACAATGCATGTCGTCCTGATGAGCCTTCACACTAACCGGAAGAGATGACGCTTGTGTGACAGGGCACGCTAATCCGGCAACTTCTCCCAGATTGTGAGCTCCGAAAAACTGTGCTGGAACTTGTTGCGGGTCTCCCGGATCACGAAGGGCAGGCTCCGGGGCTCTGCCAGCAAGCGGAAACGGGGGGATAACGCCGCCTTGAGCCCATCCAGGGTGGTGAATGGCTCACCGTCTTTCAGGAAACCACCGAGCCAGTCCTGCCTGGGCGTGTACTCCTCCAGCCAGGTATAGGGTGAAGCAATCACCAGCAGCCCCAGCGCATTGATACGCTCATGGATCTGTTCCAGAAACAGGCATGGGTTGTAGAGACGGTCAATCAGGTTGCCGGCCAGCACCAGATCGTAGTCCCGGTAATCAGCGCCGAGATTGCAGGCATCGCCCTGATGGAACGCCACGCGGCGGGCAGCCTCAGTCAGACCCAGGGCTGCCAGTGACCGCTCCTGGCAGCTGACCAGCTCGCCCTCTTCGGGCCGCGCATACCGCGCAACCCCCTCCCGCACCACCTCACGGCATTTGCCGATAAAGGTTTCCGAATAATCGACCCCATCGACATGGTCAAACTGGCGGGCCAGCTCCAGCGAGGTACGTCCTACCGCACAACCGATATCCAACGCCCGGCAGGTGGCGCGGCCATCCAGCGCTCCAAGCGCGGCATCGGCCAGTTCTTTCGCGAAGTTGGCTTCACCATGCCAGCTTTCACCGAAGTGAAACTCCAGATACTGGGCCAGGGTGGTGTTGCTTTCGTAGTAGCCGGACGGCTCATTCATGATTGTCTCCTGGCGCCGACAGGCCTTTCCCTTGTTCCGTCGACCTTGGGTAAAACGGTTGTACCAACGGCGCAAGCCCTTTGGCATCATCTATGAACAGTTGCAGGTGCGGGAAAGGTATTTCAATGTCCGCTTCGTCCAGGGCCTCTTTAATCTTCTCAAGCACATCAGCCATAATTCTGGGCTGAACCTCCAGATTGTCCGGTGTAATCCAGATCTTGACCTCCAGATCGACTGAAGAGTTGCCCAGGGTCTTGACCACCACTCGCGGCTCCATACCCGACCCCTGCAAGACTTCAGAGTGCGCCAGCAGAACCGGCATTATCACGTCCCGCGCTGCCCTGGCAGACTCCTTGTAGGCAATGCCAACTGGAATGTTCAGGCGCGTCGCCCCTTCGGCGCTGTAATTGATGATCTCCGAGGACGCCACGTTATCGTTCGGGATCATGGTAAAGATATTGTCCCGGGTACGCAGCCAGGTGGTCCGCAGGGCGATCTTCACCACCTTACCATCCTGGCCGTTGATGGTGACCCAATCGCCAATCCGGAAGGGGCGCTCAATCAGCAACGTAATACCCGCAATAAAGTTCGACAGCGTGGACTGGGCCGCAAACCCGACGGCAATCCCCACGATCCCCAGACCCGCGACGATGGAGACCACATCGAAACCGAACTGGGACAGCACCGTAACGGCCGCGAAGGTAACGGTGAGCACCGAGAACAGATTCTCGACCAATTGGCGGATAGAGGGTTCCAGACGGTAGCGATTCATCGTCTCCCGCAGCAGACGACCAATCGCCAGCCAGCCCACAAAAAAGCCCAACGCCATCAGGCCCGCCCTGGCCATGCCCTTCAACAGCTCCGGCGAGGCCTCGAATTGCGCCATAATCACCAGCAATCCGCCCAGCCCGAACAGATAACGGATGCCAGTGCGCAACTGACCAAACCAGGGCTTCGAGCTGCGTCGGCTGCCGACGACAAGGCGTACCAGGCTGATCAG
>Ga0114900_1000341_pt1 | contig 37283 bp, 32 predicted proteins | sample MalvireepMed_231_FD_89685 | JGI IMG/M metagenome (GOLD analysis project Ga0114900, IMG submission 89685) | Marine viral communities from the Global Malaspina Expedition - Malaspina viral metaG DeepMed_231 | ecosystem: Environmental > Aquatic > Marine > Oceanic | place: Mediterranean Sea...
CATCAATATCGTAGACACCCCGGGCCACGCTGACTTTGGTGGTGAAGTAGAGCGTGTAATGAGTATGGTGGACAGTGTGCTGCTGGTGGTGGATTCCATCGACGGCCCCATGCCGCAAACCCGTTTCGTGACTCAGAAAGCTTTCGCAGCGGGCCTGAACCCGATTGTGGTCGTGAACAAAATTGACCGTCCGGGTGCCCGCCCGGATTGGGTGGTGGATCAGGTGTTTGACCTGTTCGACAACCTTGGTGCCACCGATGAACAGCTCGACTTCCCGATAGTCTATGCCAGTGCGCTGAACGGCATCGCCGGCATGGATCATGAGAATCTGGACGACAACATGGACGCTGTGTTCCAGGCCATTGTTGATCATGTGCCAGCGCCTTCGGTTGATCTGGATGGCCCGTTCCAGATGCAGATCTCCCAGCTGGACTACAACAGTTTCCTGGGTGTCATCGGTATCGGTCGCATTATGCGCGGTAAAGTGAAGACCAACACCCCGGTGGTGGCTATCGGTGCCGACGGCAAGAAGCGTAACGGTCGTATCCTGAAGATCATGGGCCATTCCGGCCTGCAGCGTGTGGAAGTTGAGGAAGCCCAGGCTGGCGACATTGTGTGCGTGAGTGGTCTGGACCAGCTGTTCATATCTGACACTCTTTGTGATCCCTCCAACGTAGAAGCCCTTCCGGCGCTGACCGTTGACGAGCCCACCGTATCCATGACGTTCCAGGTAAATGATTCACCGTTTGCCGGTAAAGAAGGCAAGTATGTGACCAGCCGGAACATCAAGGAACGCCTGGAAAAAGAGCTGCTGCACAACGTAGCGCTGCGGGTGGAAGAAGGCGACTCGGCCGACAAGTTCAAGGTATCCGGCCGGGGTGAGCTGCACCTGTCGGTTCTGATCGAGAACATGCGCCGCGAAAACTTCGAGCTGGCCGTGGGCCGGCCGGTGGTGGTAATCAAGGAAGTCGACGGCCAGAAGCAAGAGCCGTACGAAAACGTGATCATTGATATCGAAGAGCAGCACCAGGGCCCGATTATGGAGCAGATGGGGCTGCGCAAAGGTGACATGACTAACATGATCCCGGACGGCAAGGGCCGTATCCGCCTGGAATACACCATTCCGGCCCGTGGCCTGATCGGTTTCCGGAACACCTTCCTGACCATGACTTCCGGTACCGGCATCCTGACCTCCACCTTCAGCCACTACGGCCCGGTGAAGATGGGCGACGTAACCAGCCGTCAGAACGGTGTCATCGTTTCCATGGCCACCGGTACTGCGCTGACCTATTCGCTGGAAACCCTGCAGAGCCGGGGCAAGCTGTTCCTGGACCCTGGCCAGGAAATCTATGAAGGCCAGCTGTGCGGTATCCACAGCCGTGATAACGACCTGGTGGTTAACCCCACCAAGGGCAAGAAGCTGGACAACATGCGTGCCTCCGGTAAGGACGAAGTGATCGGCCTGGTGCCGCCTATCAAGTTCACTCTTGAGCAGGCGCTGGAGTTTATCGACGACGACGAACTGGTTGAGGTAACGCCCAAGTCCATTCGTCTGCGCAAAAAGCTCCTGACCGAAAACGAGCGTAAGCGCGCTAACAAGAAGTAACTCTTCCGGGGCCAGGAAATCGTTGTGAGGCAGTAAACGCTTCCGTCTGTTTTCCTGGCCCCTGTATTTTCCTCGCCCGTCTCAGCTAGACTGCCGTTATCCCCGAAACGGAGTTTTCCATGCTGACCCTCTATCCTGAAATCGAGCCCTACGCACGCCACCGACTGGCGGTGGATCATCCCCATGAGCTGTACCTCGAGGAATCCGGCAATCCGGACGGAATTCCGGTGATTGTCGTTCATGGCGGGCCGGGTGGCGGTTGTGAGGATTACCACCGGCGCTTTTTCGACGCCGAACGTTTCCGGATTATTTTGCTGGATCAGAGGGGCGCCGGACGATCGACCCCGTTGGCCGAGCTGGAGGGTAACAGCACAGACAAACTGGTTGAGGATCTTGAGGCGGTTCGGCATTTTCTCGGCATCGATCGCTGGTTGCTGTTCGGGGGAAGCTGGGGCTCCACGCTAAGCCTGGTCTATGCCGAAACCCATCCAGACCGGGTTCTGGGGTTGGTGTTGAGAGGTATCTTTCTGTGCCGGCCCCAGGATATTCACTGGTTTTATCAGGACGGCGCCAGCCGGGTATTCCCGGATTACTGGCAGGACTACCTTGCCCAGATTCCGGAGGTGGAGCGGAATGATATGGTGTCGGCCTACTACCGGCGCCTGACCAGTGCCAATGAGCTGGTGCAGATTCAGGCCGCGAAAGCCTGGTCCGTCTGGGAAGGGCGGTGCGCCACATTGCATCCCAATCCCAAAGTAGTAGAGCATTTTGGCCACCCTCATGTGGCCATCGCGCTGGCCCGGATTGAATGCCACTATTTCATGAATCATGCGTTCCTTGAGCCCGACCAGATCGTGCGTGATGCCTCGCGGCTAAAGGACATTCCGGGCGTGATTGTTCACGGCCGCTATGACATGGTTTGCCCGCTGGATAATGCCCTCGCGCTGAGTAAGGCCTGGCCGGAGGCGGAATTTCAGATTATCCGGGATGCTGGCCACTCGGCATCCGAGCCGGCAATTGTGGATGCCCTGATGCGGGGCGTTGAGAATGTGGTTGCCAGAAGTCTTCCCTCTGTTGGCTGAGAATGCGACTTTTTATTGATCTGACAGGGTTGCGGTGGTCTTGCGGGCTCTATACACTTTTCGCGTTTCAGAAATTTAACCCTCGGTGTTAACGCTCAAGGGAATGAATGAAAGGACTGATCCAGCGCGTTTCGGAAGCCAGTGTAGCCGTGGATGGTGAAACGATTGCCCGTATTGGTCCCGGGTTGCTCTTGCTCCTCGGCGTAGAAAGGAACGATACACTGAATGAGGCAAAGGAACTGTGCCGAAAAATCCTCTCCTATCGGGTTTTCCCCGATGAGCAGGGCCGGATGAACGTGAATGTTCAGGATGCCGGTGGCTCATTACTTGTAGTCCCTCAGTTTACGCTTGCTGCTGACACGTCCTCTGGCACGCGCCCGGGTTTTTCCCTGGCGGCCGCACCGGAGCTGGCGAACCGGCTTTATGGTGACTTTGTGGCTGAAGCAAGTAGCCAGCTAGGCGTCGAGCGTGTAGGTACGGGGAAGTTTGGTGCAGATATGAAAGTGGCACTGATCAATGATGGCCCGGTTACCTTTATGTTGGAGTCTGCCCGGAGAGGGTAGTGCACAAAAATGTGACGCAGTTGCCAACAGTGCCTCACGAAAGTGCGTGATTTGGGGTATTGTTTTGTGGCCTCAGAATGTGAAGGCCTCGGTTGGAAGGTAACCGGTTGTTTTGTGGATTTTTTTCGTTATCTGGCCCTGAATTTGTTGTGGAAACGGGAGAGGTTGTTAGTCCAGGCTGATCTAACGACAAAGGTTACGAATGCAAATGGGGCTAAAAAATGGCCATTAAAAATTTGCAAAAAATGGAACATTGTATTAAAGCAGGTTCATCACGCAGAGCTTTAATAAAGCTGTGTAAGTGGTTGAGATCTAAGGCAAGCGTGCTTGTCTTATAAAAAGAAGAAAAGCTGTTCCCACAGGAATGACAGGGGCAGTCAGATACCCGGCAGGCAGAGCCAAGCGTTGTGCCGGCCAATAAAAATCGGGATTTAGACCCGTCGAAAACCTGAGTTAACTCAAAAAGGAAGACGCAACATGAAAAAAAACGATTCTTGCTTCTGCTATTGCAGCTGCAACCTTCTCTGGCGCTGCGCTGGCAGAGCCTACTCTGTCTGCTTCCGAGCTGGCGGCGAAGATGGATTCCATGCCGAGCGTGTATGGTAACATTCAGTACGTTGTGACCCACGCAAACGTAGACGGCGGTGGTTCTGCTCTCGAGCACGCGGACAACGGCTCTACCCTGGGCGTTAAGCACGATCACGAAATTGCCCCGGGCGTCACGGGTTTTTTCAAGCTTGAGCTTGAGGGTATCAACGCTGACGATATAAGGCAGCAGCAGCGGTATTGATAAGCTTGACGAGGCTTACGTTGGTATTAAAGGCGACAGCTTTGGCCAGGTTTGGGTTGGTTCCGACGATTCAGTATACGAGAGCGCCATCGTAAAGATTGGCAACTTCCATGAAGTTGGTTCTGACATCTTCGGCAACTACTCCACAGGTGAAGGTGATCTGGTTCAGTATATGTCCCCGTCCTTCGGTGGTTTGACTTTGGCTGCTGCTGTACAGGTTAATGGTGACAATGATACCAAGGGCGGCAACGACAAGTCTTATCCTTACCAGTTGGTTGCAACTTACTCGGTCGATGCGCTTGAAATCTCCGCAGGTGTTGATTCAAATGACGGTGGTAGTGCGTCCGACAACAACGAAAACAGTTATGGCTTGAACGTTACTTACAATGCTGGTGACTTTAGCCTGATTGGCGAGTATCAGGCCCGTAAAGACGTCAATGACATCATTGGTGTGATGGGCGTCTACACCATGGGCAAGAATCAGTTCGCCCTTTCCTACCAGATGCTTGATGACGATGCTTCTGGTGACAAGAACGACACCATCATTCTCCAGGCTTTGCACAACCTGTCTCACCACATGTATGTATACTTCGAAGGCTATCTGAGCAACGCTGACGAAGAGATCTACAGCGTTGAGAACGAGCCGGGCACTGGCGACGAGCAGTCCATCGCCGCTATCGGTGCTGTTTACTACTTCTGATCAGCTAACAAGCTAATCTAGTAGTTGTAAAAGCCGGTGACTCTGTCACCGGCTTTTCTGTTTTGGCAGGAAAAGAAATCATCAGGAGCGCTCCAGTGGCCACGGAACTTGAAGTAAAGCTGACCCTATCGGAATCCGCACAGTCCCGGGCCTTCGAGTGGCTCAAAGGTCAACCGGGTGCAAGCGAAGGTCCGGTTAAAACACTGGTCAATCGCTACTACGACACCCCGAATGCTGCGTTGAATCAGGTCCGTGCCGCGTTGCGAGTCCGTCAGGCCGGTGATCGCTACATCCAGACCTTGAAAACCCAGGGCGAGTTCGTAAACGGAGCCCATCGCCGCCAGGAGTGGGAGTGGGATCTGCCGGGGCCGGATCTGGATCTTGAGCTTCTGGAACAGACTCCGTTGAGATCTGAGGTCGACCTTGGCGAACTGGAGCTGGCATTCGAGACCAACTTCCAGAGGCGCATTATCATGCTGGAGCAAGCAGAGTCCGTCATTGAGGTCGCTCTGGACTCCGGTGAAGTGGTGGCAGGAAAGCAGGCAAGGCCCCTGCATGAAGTGGAATTTGAGCTCAAAGCGGGCGAGCCCACGGCTCTGCTTGAAAATGCCCGCGCTCTCGCACAAGCCGTTCCGGTTTTTCTTAACCTTGTTAGCAAAGCCGAGCAGGGCTACTACCTTGCCGGAATCTACCGCCCGTCGCTGGCATTGCCAGCTTCAGGATTCAGCTCGCTATCCTTTCTGCATTACCTGAGTCTGGCCTGGTTAATCGGTGATACGGTGTGTCTGCCCGCAAGTGCGCTTGCGGAGATTGAGCAGCAGGCGGAAGCGGTCGGGCTAGTGCCGGTGTGGAGGCCGGTAGCCAGGGCACTGGAAGACGGTATTGCCGTGGCGAGCCTGGTTGAGCAGTTTCCTGAGTTCGGCCAGTTGCAGTTAGCGCTCGCTGCCGCCGGCTGAAGGATTTTCTTCAGGCTTCTCAGTGGCGGCTTTCTGGTTTTGCTCATGCATGGCGCGCCACTGCTTGAGAAACTCCCGATACCGGTCAAGTGCTTCCTCTACCACTGACACCTCCGGCGTCTCGCTGGAGCGCACCAGAACAATCAGCCCCTTGCCCTCAACTTCGGCGTTGGTATCCGGGTGGCAGATTACCTCGTTGTCGTGATCAATGTAGGCCAGGGCGGTTCCTATTCCGTGGCGAACCAGAGCGCTGACAATATCCGCCCAGGTAAGGTCGTCGAGCTTGAGATCATAACGATGGGGATGGTCCCGCTCGTAGTTGAACATGTCTTCCAGAACTTTTTCGGAGCCCGGAGCCACTACCGCCCGAACCATGATTTCAGGGTAGGTGCGTACGGGACGAATGGTGGTGCGAATGCCCAGTGCTTTAAACCGGGCGCGGTTATGGTCGCCGACACATTCAACGGTGGTTCTCCCGCCCAGATTGGATTCGGCCAGCCGGTGGGCAATATCGAAGGTCAGGCTGTCGGACATCGGGTCCGACTCATCCGCTGCCAGCACGATGATGTGCTTGGCGCTGCCAGCATGCACCGACTTCAGCGCTTCCGGGTCGTTCCCTGCGCCGTGAAAATGAACGACGCCGCAGTCGGACAGTTCTGCTGGCAGCCCTCCCGGAAATTGTCGCGTAAGCAGCATAATCGGCACTGTGTGGTACTCAGGGACCGAGCGAATCTGCGAGGCGAATCGCATGAAGTACTGCTCGCCGCCGCTTCGAGGGGTGTTGATGATGACAATGTGGTCTTTCATTTTGTAAATCCAGCGTCCAGTCAGTATGCGTTCTCTGCGGTAGAAACGGTATTCGATGTAATCACTGACGATCAGGGTCAGTAGCGTAATGGCGGAGATAAACATCAGCAGGATGGTGCTGATGCGGCCAACGGGCGTTACCGGTGAGTAGTCACCATAGCCAACTGTGACTAGCGTCGTCATGGTGAGCCACACGGCTTCGAAGAATGAGAGCGGTTCTGCTGCCCAGAGGATCAGCGTATGTGTGACAACGAGTCCGCCGAGGATAGTAAAGAGTCGGTTTATCCGACTTCGTATAAGTCCGCCCATAGGGAGGTGGGATTGGGTATGTTCCGGATTCAGGGGGCGTTTATTTCGCATCATGGAGAGCGGGTGCCTGTTCAGTCCTTGGCGAGTTCGTTATACAGTACCTGAAATATATCAGAGAGACAGAGGGTTGCGTTATGTCTGAGCCATGGGCTTCACTGCCGGGAGCGCTCAAGGAGGAGATTTCCGGATGCTGGCCATCGGTATTCCCGGAGGGGCTGCCAGGCTGGCTGGCCGGTGACCATGTCTCCGAGGCCGATGTGGCAGAGGCTGTTTCCCGGAGCCTGTTTCTCCGGCAAACCCTTGAACGACATCCGGAGCAGATTCGGCCCGCCGTTGCTGCCCGGCCTTTGACTGAACCAACCACAGAGGCCTGGCTGGCTGATCGCTGGCGGGATTACCTCCAGAACGTTGACTCTGAGCCGGCCTTGCATGCAGCACTTCGTCAGTACCGGCGGGAAGTGCAGTTCAGGATTATCTGGCGGGATCTGATGAAGTGGGCAGATTTGCATGAAACCATGGCCGCTACCAGTGCCTTTGCGGATACCGCCATTGATGGTGCCTTGAATTGGCTCTACGAGCGAGCCTGTGAAGACTTCGGTACTCCAATGGGCGATGATCCGGTAACAGGGCAAGAGGCACCCCAGAAAATGGTGGTGCTTGGAATGGGCAAGCTCGGCGGCCGGGAGCTGAACGTTTCCTCCGATATTGATCTGATTTTTGTCTTTCCCTCAAAAGGCGAAACCCAGGGCGGCCGGCGTGCCCTGGATAACCAGCAGTTCTTTATCCGGCTTGGCCAGCGGCTGATTCAGGCGCTGGACCAGATTACTGCCGATGGTTTTGTTTTCCGGGTGGATATGCGCTTGAGGCCATACGGCCAGAGCGGCGCGCTTGCCCTGAGTTTTGCCGCCCTGGAAACCTATTACCAGGATCAGGGGCGTGACTGGGAGCGTTATGCCATGGTCAAGGCCCGCGTCGTGGCGGGCGATCAGCGCGCCGGTGAGGTGCTGATGGCTAGCCTCAAACCCTTCGTTTACCGCAAATATATTGATTTCAGCGCCTTTGAATCGCTTCGCAGCATGAAAGAAATGATCAGCCGGGAAGTCCGCCGGAAGGGGCTGGAGAATAATATCAAGCTCGGTAGTGGCGGCATTCGGGAAATTGAGTTTGTGGTGCAGGCGTTCCAGTTAATCCGCGGCGGGCGAGACCGGGAGCTACAACAGCGTGAGTTGCTACAGATCTTGAAAGAGCTCCAAGAGCTGGAGTTGCTTCCGTCCCGGGTAGTCAGCGAGCTGCGAGACGCCTATGTGTTCCTGCGCAATCTTGAGCATGCCCTGCAGGGTATGGAAGACAAGCAGACCCAGATTCTGCCTGAGGATGCGCTTTCCTGCGCTCGGGTTGCGAGGATTATGGGGTTCGATAGCTGGGAAGACTGCCTGTCTGCGCTGAATGAACACCGAAGCCGGGTGGCTCGTCATTTTGCGGATATCATTGCCACGGAAGATCAGGATGATGCCGATGAGGGGGGTGTAGATGATGGCTGCTACGAGCTGTGGCTGGCGGAAATGGATGAAGCCACTGCCCTGGGCTGGCTGGAGCAAAGCGGGTTTGAGGATCCGGATGGCAGCTATAAGCGCCTGACCAGCCTGCGCGACAGCCGCACCGTGCAGACCCTGCAGACTCAGGGGCGCAAAAGACTGAACCAGTTTGTGCCGCTCCTGATTAGCGCCCTGATGGATGTGGAGAATCCATCGCAAACGCTGGGCCGTGTGCTGCAACTGGTTGAAGCCATTCTGCGCAGAACCGCCTATATGGTTCTGTTGATGGAAAATCCAGGAGCCATGACGCAGTTGGTGCGGCTGTGCAGTGAAAGCCCCTGGATTGCACGCCTGCTGGCGGATACGCCCTTGCTCCTGGACGAACTTTTGAATGCGGAGAGCCTATACAGTCCGCCGGCCAAGGAAGAGTTGCAGGATGATTTGCGTCAGCAAATGCTGCGGATTCCGTATGAAGATCTGGAAGAGCAGATGGAGGCGTTGCGTTACTTCAAGAAAGCCCATGTGTTGCGGGTGGCGGCCTCAGAGCTGAAGGGCACGCTGCCGCTGATGAAAGTGAGTGATTACCTGACCTGGATCGCCGAGGTGGTGCTGGATCATGTGGTGGATGTGGCATTCTCGAATCTGGTCAGTCGGCACGGTTACCCGCGGCGCGCCGATGGCTCCGCCTGTGATACCGATTTCGCCATCATCGGATACGGCAAGCTCGGCGGTATCGAACTGGGCTATACCTCAGATCTGGATCTGGTGTTTGTGCACCAGGCTGATCCTCAACTGGCCACCGATGGCGAAAAGCCTATTGATAACGCCGTGTTCTATACCCGGCTCGGCCAGCGAATCGTACACATTCTCAGTACCCAGACACCCTCCGGGCAGCTCTACGAAGTGGATATGCGATTGCGCCCGTCTGGTAACTCCGGCTTGCTGGTGAGTACCTTGCAGGCGTTCGAGAAATACCAGCAGGAGGATGCCTGGACCTGGGAGCATCAGGCGCTGGCCCGCGCCAGGGGAGTGGCAGGCTGCGACGATACGCTCAAAGCGTTCGAGGATATTCGCCACCAGATACTGTGCCGACAACGGGACAAGGCGTCGCTTCGGCAGGAGGTGGTCGATATGCGTGAGAAAATGCGCAGCAACCTCGGAACACCCGCAGCCCGGCAGAATGACGTTTTCCACATCAAGCATGACAACGGTGGCATCGTAGATGTCGAGTTCATGGTGCAGTACCTGATGCTGGCTTGGTGCCCGGAACACCCGGAGCTGACCCAGTGGAGTGATAACATCCGCCAACTGGAAGAATTAGGCCGCGCAGGCGTTTTGCCAGTAGAAGACACTGAACGGCTGCGGGAGGTGTTCATCACACTGCGCTCCACCATCCACCGCAGAGCTTTGCAGAATCTCAACAGCCAGGTCGAGGGCGGAGCCTTCACAGAAGAGCGTGACTACATCCAAAGTATGTGGAAAAAAGTGATGATTCAGTAGCAAGCTAAATTTATTTCTGTCCGGCTTTCCTGCTAGAATGCTGGATCCCCGAAAACCGCTTATTCAGGAGCACTGTAAAGATGTCGATGGCTGATCGCGATGGCCTTATCTGGCTGGATGGTGAAATGGTTCCCTGGCGGGAAGCCAAAACCCACGTCCTCACCCACACCCTGCACTACGGCCTGGGTTGCTTTGAAGGCGTGCGTGCCTATAACACCGCGAATGGCCCGGCGATTTTCCGCCTGAAAGAACACACCGACCGCCTGTTCCGTTCAGCGCACATCCTGAACATGAAGATGCCGTTCTCCAAGGACGAGATCAATGAAGCCCAGCGTGCCGCGGTGCGGGAAAACAATCTCGATGAGGCTTACCTGCGCCCCATGGCATTCCTGGGTTCCGAAGGTATGGGCTTGCGTGCCGACAATTTGAAGGTTCACGTGATGGTAGCCGCCTGGAGCTGGCCGTCTTACATGTCACCGGAAGCGAAGGAGCTGGGCATCAAGGTGCGCACCTCGTCCTATACTCGTCATCATGTAAACATCACCATGTGTAAGGCGAAGGCTAACGGTAACTACATCAACTCCATGCTGGCCCTGAACGAAGCTATCTCCGGCGGTGCGGAAGAAGCCCTGCTGCTGGATAACGAAGGCTACGTGGCGGAAGGTTCCGGTGAGAACATCTTCATCGTGCGTGATGGTGTGTTGCACACCCCTGAGCTGACATCCTGTCTGGAAGGTATCACCCGCGCCACTATCATCGATTTTGCCCGAGATCTTGGCCTTCAGGTCAAAGAGCGCCGTATTACCCGCGATGAAGTTTATGTGGCCGAGGAAGCCTTCTTTACCGGTACGGCTGCCGAAGTGCTGCCCATCCGCGAGCTGGATGGCCGCCAGATTGGTGAAGGTAAGCGCGGTCCCGTTACCGAGAAGCTGCAGAGCATGTATTTTGATGCGGTGAAGGGGAAGCTGGCTGCGCATCAGGAGTGGCTGACGGCAGTTCGCTAACCGGGTAATCGTGCTCGATCAGTGTAGAAGCCGCCCCAAGTTTTCCGTGGGGCGGCTTTTTTATTAAAGTTGTTGGTGAATGGCCTTGTGAGAGGTTCAGTGGTGGGCTCAGATACGGAAGTGCACATAAAACGCGATGGCATCAACGCACTGGTGGTGCCTGAGTGGGCAGAGCAGTTCGACCCTGATTGGTTTGACCCTGATTATTGGGGTGAGCGCGCGGTGCCGGTTTCTTCGGGGGGGCGTGGGAGCGCCTGGTTTATTGAGCGCAGCCCGGAACATTGGGTGCTTCGCCATTACCGTCGGGGAGGATTGGTCGGAAAGCTGATACGTGATCGGTACCTATACGCAGGCGAGGTGCGCGTGCGCGCGTTCGTTGAATTCCGACTGTTAGTCCAGCTCCGTGTTTTGGGGCTTCCTGTTCCTAAGCCCGTGGCTGTTGTGTACCAGCGCAAGGGGGTACTTTACTCCTCGGCCATTATCATCGAACGCTTGCAAGGTGTTCGCCCATTAGGGGATGTTGCTCTGTCCCTGGACGCAACCCGTTGGCGCGAAATCGGGCAAGTGATTCGTCAATTCCATGATGCGGGTTTGTATCACGCGGATTTGAACTGTTTCAACATCCTGGTCGGAGAGACTTCAACCCACCTGATAGACTTTGATAAAGGTGAGCTGCGCTCCCGAACCCCTTATCGGACTTCCTGGAAAGGTAATACGCTAGATCGGTTGAAGCGTTCCCTGAATAAGGCTTATGGCGAAGAGCTGGAGCGTGAATGGCAGTTTTTCCTTGAGGGGTACAACGCCTCCACTAACGTTTGATGAGAGAGCTCAATAGATCCGCCATAGCCTGTTTTTGGTTTACCATTGAATACTGTTGGGCAAGACTTGCCGCCGCCTGACTAGCTCGCTTTCCTGCGTCAGGGTCTGTCAGCATGTTCTGCGCGGCTTTACCCCACTCCTCCAGGTTGTAGCCACTGATTACCTCTGGCACTGAGTGATCCTGCATCAACTCAGCGACGCCGACGTTGTCACTTGCGATTGTAGGCACTCCACAGGCCAGCCCCTCCAGAACTACACGGCCATATTCTTCCAGTAAGGCGGGGAATATGTGCAAATCCAAGGCATGAAACAGTTCGTGGACGTTTGGTACCGGGTCGATAAATCGAATCCGGGACTGCAGGCCGTTTACTGATATCTGGTCGGCAAAACGAGTACTGTTGGATTTCCCCACGACAAGGAATTCAATCGGAAAGGATGTGTTTGCTGCAAGAAATCCGGCGACCTCCAGAAAGAAACGAACGTTTCGTTTGGTAAAGTCTCCGGAGGTGATCAGTCCAACAACCTTGGATGTTTCAGGGAGCTGCAGTTCTCGGCGAGCTTTACACCGGAGTGCTTCTTTGTCAGACACGTTGAACAGACTGGTGTCAACGCCCTGATAGAAAACTCGTAGTTTGTCGTTGGGCACTGAATATCGCTGCTGGAAATCATCGGCCATAAGCTTGGAGTTGGTGATGAGCGCCCGATAATCTCCTGCCGAGATGACGGAGTCATGGAATGCTGCAACATCAAGTTCAGGTGTGCCGCATGTTTCTTCATGCAATCTGACACAGTTGTGCATCACCAGGATGTCATTGCTGTGGCTGTCACCATGACTGAAAAAGAGGTCGTAGGGGTTTGCTCTCAGCCAGTGTTGTACACGCTTATCAAACCAGGTTCGGCGATAGGCGCCTTTGATGGGCCACCGCATGATGCGAACAAAATCCGCTCCACACTCATCCAGGATTTCCCGGTTATAGCGTTCTGCAATAATCGTAATGTCATAGCCCATAGCCTTGAGGTACTTGCAATGTTCAATCACGCACCTAACCGCACCGGTGTGTCTTTGGATTTGTCTGATAGCGATGATGGCTCTCAATGTGGACGCTCCCTATAGGTGTTACAGATGAACCAGGCTGCGACAGCATAATACAACCCAAAGTTCTGAAGAATTCTCCTCTGATCAAACAGAGTGATGGTAAGTCCAAAGAAGATGAACGATAGAAAAATCACAGCCAGCGTAACACGCAGAATATGGTGGTTCAGATGGCTGCCAGGGCGAGGTGTGGCCAAGTAGAACAAGGGAAGGGTCAGAATCAAAAGTAGAAGAAACAGACCTATCAGGCCGTGAGAGGCAAGCTGATACAGGTATTGATTGTGTGGCTCGGAAGAGAAATCTGACATGAGTGGTTTTAGTTGCCCTTCGGAAATCCGGGTCAGGATTTCCGTTCGGTATCCCGAGAAACCTGAGCCAATAAAAGGGGCCTCGGTGACAACGTTCATCGCGGCATCCCACATGAGTAGGCGCATTCCCATGGAGGTATACATCTGACCTTCTGAGAGCTTATCAATCTCATTCAGGGTTAACTCGTATCGTTCGGATATTGGGTCAACAAATTTGACTGAGACGATGGCAACCGAAGCGACGAGAGCGAGTGTAATGACAAAGTAACGGATTTGGTTTCGGGTAACACTGAACCAGAATCCAATGGCGAGAAGTGCCAGAAACAAAGCAACCAGGCCGCCCCGGGATCCGGACTCCATAAAGGCTATCAGCGCGCCAACACTTCCCATCGCGGCTATCACATACCAGTGACGCTTGCTCTGGGTGAGTAATCCTCCAACGCAGAGTATCAAGGTAATAAGGGCGATATTGCCAAAATGGATGGCATGAACCAGTCCGTCTAACCTGCCCTCGCCGTCGTGCACAATCCAATACGCCAGAAACACCAGACCGCTCAGCGAAAAACTCAGTAACAGATCCTTTGCCCGGAACCGCGCGTGAAACAGGAGTGCGATGACAGGAATGCTGATCAAGAGCAGGGCGTGTCGCTCCACACGGGATTTTGCGAAATCGCTGGGATCAACGAGCCAGTAAATAATGATTGACCACATAAAGAAGAGAAAAGGTGCGGCAACGAATAGCAGGGCCTTTGGTTCAAAGCAAAGTCTCCTGCGAACGTTGGCGCTGATCGCAAATGAGACGATTCCGGCGAGCCCCAAAAGATACCAAAGGGCACTGCCGTATCCATCAACGATGACGCTGAGTGCAGGGAAGGTGCCAATGACGATAAGCAGTAAATACTTGAGGGCGGATGCCAGGCCATGTTGTGCTGGGGTCATTTGATGCCGCCTGACTCACTGCTGCGTCTGTTTTTGTAGAGCTTGACGATGGTCTCCAGCTTGACAGGATGCACATGGACCAAGCGTTTCAGAAACAGGTTTGCCTTCACTGAAGCCGGTGCTTTAGGGAAATCCGGGTCGCAGTAACGGCGATAAATCTCTTGCCACTCCCAGTGTTGCCACTGGGCGCATTGCCCTTTGGTACGTGAGATTCGGGCGGTTCCGAGAAACTTCTGGCAAAGCCCCAAGCCGAGGTCGGCAGGGGAGGCTATTACCAGGTTGTTGGCGAAACAAAGGTCAGACTGCTCCAGCCGGCTGGCTGATCGATCAAGTAACTCGTTGACATGTATTGAAGTGTCAAATTTCTGCAGGGCCTTTATCCAGAACATCTGAGTGCAATCGGGCGGATAACTTTTGTACAGGGCACCTTCATTATCGTGAATAGGGTCTTGGGCATCCTCAAAAAGATCGAGATCCCAAAGGGTTCTCAGGTCTTCGGTTAAGCCAAAATAGAAAAAGTCAGAGAGATGGAAGGGTACCCGGAATCCTTTAGCGTACTGTCTGGTGAATACGTTTGAGACGACAACTCTCTCTTTCAGAAAGCAATGCGTTGAGGTTCTTTTGGGGTATTCACGTTGCAGAGCTACGAAGTTGTTTCCCGTCAGATAGTTGTCACTACGTAATTTGACCGCGTATTTCGTGGTGACCTCTCTCAAGCCCTCACGTGTTGATACTATCTGCCTGTTATTGTTGAAGCGATGTGGCGCGCCGTCCCTTCCAAAAAACCTGACATTAGACCCGGGATCTTCAGATATGACGAGCCGATCGTAATCGAGCCCAGCGAGTTCCTGGCCGGGCCATGTTGAGAGAATCAGCGTGCTACCAGGAAGGTGCTGCCGAACTGACTCCAGGCATTTCTGGGTAATGCCTGGTTCTTGTTCACGGTCCTGAAAGCTCTGCACAGGGCCTTGGACAACCACGCTAATGTCAGAAAAGTCGCTCATTCGAATGCTCGTATCAGGTTTTATATGCCAATATCAAAGCCAATAGACTCTTCAAGCATTTCTTTTAGGTCGTCGCTATTACGTTTGATATTTATCGCGTCGCAGCTCTTGAAAGGGTTTGTTCGGGCGTAATCGTTGATTACGATTCTTCGGCCATGCACCAGGCCAAAAATAATATCGTCGTAAGGAATATTTAGGCGCTCAAGTTGCTTGATGGTTGCTTCCCGAAAGCTTTCCTTCCGCGATGTAGTGATAATTATCTGGACCTTTCCAGATTTGTGAAGTTTGTTCAGGACCTGAATGTTCTTTGTTATGCCATCGGTTTCACCCCAATACGGTGAGTTGTATTGAGCCGAATTCTCTACCAAGGTTCCATCAAGGTCTACGAAGAGCGTAGAGTATTGAGCCTTATATTGATTCCATTCGCGAATCGTTCCCCAGTCACAATAATCTTCACTATGCAGGGCGTTGAACGTATGGCCGTCCAGGAGCATCTGATAGATAATATTAGATATGTAAAGGTCGGGCGAGTCGCTGCTCAGCTTTTCATAAGTGTCCATAAAGGTTTGGGCTGACTCAAAAACGTAGCCTCCCACACAGAATGTTGAGCTAACGATCTTTTTCTCAACAATATTTTGCACAAAGCCATACTCATCAATGTCTATATAGCTTTTGTTTCGTGCATTAACGGTTTCTAGCTCGTGGAGGTCCAGACAGCAGACGTGGTTTCCCTCCTTAACGGGAGCAGAAAACTGGTTGTCAGAGTCTTTAATGAATATTGGACCGTTGATGCCCGCAGCCTTGAGTCCTTGATAAACCGTCTCGGGCTGGTTCCGTGTGCGTTCTTCCAGCATGATAAAACGAAGTTTGTCTCTGTGGCCAATTTCATCAAACTGAGTCTCAATCGCGACTCTTACGGAATGTTTGTCTTCATGCTCCTGTAAGCAGATCAAGTTGATACTTTCAAATTTATCCAGATCCAGTTTTTTGATTGCTTCAACAATCATCATGTGGCCCCTTGGGTGAGTAAGGAGCCATTTGGGTTTCATGTCTGGGAACCGTGATGAGCTTCCAGCAACTGGTAGAATTAGATGCATTTAGTCCTCCAGAGTCTTCAGGGATGTTTGAATGAAATTTAAAGTGGTTGTGTCGTTGGCGTATGGCAAAATTCTTAGAACGTTGACAGATTGGAGTATGTTGTACTCTTTCCCGGAGATTCCGAGAGCTGATAGCTTACGTTTTGCGAATATATCCAACTGCCGAAGCCCTTGGCAGACTCGAAGATGAGAGATCGGTTTTTTGGACTTGGTGAGAGACCAGTGAAGGTGCGTATCCTGCCGGAGCTTGACTAGGTCCATGATTGGGGAGTCGATATAGCTGTCCAGGAAATCGAATAGGCCGATGCAATTACCATTGGCAGAAAAAACGATGTTGGACAGGGTAAAATCGCCGTGACACCAACCATTCGGAATATTAATTTCTTTTTTTGTTAATCGGTCTCGCAATTTATTCCCGAAGAGCTGGTCGATCTCTTGTTTTTGAGGCTCCCCTGAAATGTTGCGAGAGATTTCATCCAGCTTTAACAAAGCCGACGTATTAACTGTTTGGTAGTCGGTTCGCAGGTTGTGATCGATGAAGCCTTCGATTGCTTTGATACTTTGCATTAACGCAGGTACGGAACAAACGCCAAGGAAGTCGATGAAGTTCAGGTAGGGTAGAAATTCCATTCGTGCGGAATAGAGGCCGGGATTATCCGCTTCATCATAGAGTTCTGGGACTATTATGGCAGGGTTCGTAAGTGCGTGTCGGAAGTCGTTTTGTTTGCGAATTTGTGCCTGGAGACGCGGAATATACGACGGGAGTGCGCATTCTTTTTCAACCATGATTCGCTGGTCATGAGTAAGCAGCCTTACGGTGCATCCCGAATTGCCAGAAATCTCAATTGAAGGCTGATGTAGCATTCCCGCTCCTTAGCTTTCTATTTGGTCTTATGTAATCACACTAGACCGATGATCTATCGTGGATAATCTGGTCAACATGCGTTAGCAGAGATAGTGAGGCCTCGTTGTTCGGCAACGTCACAAAGAGGCTGCCGGTCAACACCCTTACCTTTGTGCCGATACCGGCTCGTTCCGCTGCTGCAACGTCACTTGGTTTATCCCCGACCATAATGCACTCCGCCGGGTCCAGCTCAAACTCCTCAATCCCCCTCAATATCATCCCCGGCTTCGGCTTCCTACAGTCACAGTCTCGTTCACCTGCAGGTTCGAAATCCGGATGATGCGGACAATGATAAACCTTGGAGATGGTCACGCCCTGTTCCTTGAAGCGTTCCACCATCCAATCTGTGAGTTCCTGGAATTGGGCTTCGGAGTACATACCTCGGGCAATGCCGGATTGATTGGTGACGACAATCAACAGGTAGCCCCTTTCCTGAAAATGCCGGCAGGCTTCAAAAATCCCGTCTACAAACTCGAAATCTTCTTTGCGATAAACATAGCCGTGATCCACGTTGATCACGCCATCGCGGTCCAGAAATACGGCTTTGTTGGTCATAGGTTCTGTTCCTGAATACAGCGGTCCAACATGTCGATAACCTGTTCTGTCGTGATGTTTTCCATCAACTCTGCGCCCTTGAGCCTCTGGCCCCAGCGGCTTTGTTCCGGCGTTTCCCCTCGCATCTGCTTCAGTGCGGAGGTATAGGCATCTACCACGTATTCCTGCCACAGGTAGGGGCCGGTGCGTTTCGGGTTGCTGTGGGCATAGAGGCCAATAACCGGCGTGCCGGCGGCAACGGCCATGTGTGCGGGGCCGGTGTCTGGTGCCAGTACAAGGCTTGCTTCGCCAATCAGGGCGAACAGCTGCTTCAGGCTCGACAGGCCAACCATGTTGCGTATGGGGTGTTTGGCGTGGGCCTGAATGTTGGCAGCCAATTCCTTCTCACGCTCTCCCGGGCCGCCACAAAGATAAACCGAAAAGCCCAGGCTGGCGGCGTGGTCGGCAACGGCCGCGTAGCGCTCAGGCAGCCAGTTCCGCTCGGCGTTCGAGGCGGCGGGGGTGATGATCAGGTGTTTGCGGGTACCGGGGTCGAGCTGGGTTTTGGCCCAGTCCCGGTCTTTCGCATTCACCGGAATGTTCCAGGCGGGGGCTTCAAGAGGAATGCCCAGCGATTTCTGGAACTGTCGAAAATTATCTAACACATGCACCTTGTCGGTCGGCTCAACCCGTTCGTTGATAAACAGGCTGTGCAGCTCTTTGCTTTTGGCTTTGTCGTAGCCGATTCGTCGCTTGGCGGAAATACACAAGCTGGCGAGATTCGCTCTCAGGGCGACTTGCATGAGTAGAAGGGCGTCAAATTGTTTGCCCTGGAGCTGGCGTCGAAGGTTGCGGTACGCGGCCATGCCCTGCTTCTTGTCAAACACGACAAAGTTGACGCCGTCCATGCCCGCCATCAGTGCGGCTTCAGCCTTGCCGATCACCCAAGTGATCTCAGCTTCCGGGTAATGCTGCCGGATAGCATGAACTACTGCAGCGGCGTTGCAGGTGTCACCAATGGCCGACAGGCGCAGCAGGCAGATGGAGCGTGGCGCAGACAAATCAGCCTCGAACTTTCTTGATCAGCCCGGTGGTGGAACGGCCTTCAACCGTGGGCAGAATGGCAACCTCACCGCCGTTTTCCTGAACAAAGTCCGCGCCGACGATGGTGTCGATTGAGTAGTCGCCGCCTTTGGCGAGCACCTGCGGGTTCACCCGTTTGATGAGTTGCTCCGGGGTGTCGTTCTCCTCAGTGTTGTCACCGAAGGGGATGACCCAGTCCACACAGGCCAGGGCGGATAGCACTTCCATCCGGTCTTCCAGCGAGTTCACCGGGCGCTCCTCGCCCTTCAGGCGACGCACGGAGGCATCGGAGTTCAGCCCGACAACCAGTCTGTCACCGAGCGCCCGGGCCTGGGCCAGGTAGCGCACATGGCCGGCGTGCAGGATGTCGAAGCAGCCGTTGGTAAAGACAATCCGTTCGCCCTGTTGTCGGGCGTAATCAATGTGCAGCAGGCTCTGCTCGACGCTGGGGTGGTAGCCGCTGGTCTTGGCCGACCACTGGTGGCTGGCGCGGGCAGCCAGTTCCTCCGGGGAAACGGTTGCGGCGCCTAGTTTGGCGACCACAATGCCAGCCGCAAGGTTGGACAGCCAGGCGGCGTCTTTCAGATCAAACCCGGCGCTCAGCAGGGTGCCCAGTGTAGCAATCACAGTGTCACCGGCGCCGGTGACATCGCTTACTTCCAGGACTTCCGCCGGGAAATGGTGGTGCTCCGTCGGGGTGATCAGACTCATGCCTTGCTCGCTGCGGGTCAGCAGCATGGTATCGATGCCCGCGTCGGCCAGCATGGCGCGGGCCGAACTCAGCATGGCGTCATCTGAGGAGGCATCTCCGCCGGCGGCCTTGAATTCACTCAGATTCGGGGTAATGACGGTTGCGCCACGATACAGGGAGAAGTCTTTGCTTTTCGGGTCCACCAGAACTTGCTTGCCGGCCTTTCGCGCAGCCTTAATCAAGTCGCCAACACAGGCGAGGGTGCCTTTGGCGTAGTCGCTGATGATGACGGTATTGTATTGCTCAACCAGTTCGCCGTAACGCTGCTTAATGCTTTCGGCCTGGGCGACGGGGAAGGTGTCTTCCATGTCGAGCCGAACCATCTGTTGATGGCGGGAGATGATTCTCGTTTTGGAAATGGTGCGTGCGTCGTCCAGTTCCAGGAGCTCGGAATGGACCTTTTCTTTGACCAGAAGATCTTTCAGCAAACGACCGTCTGTGTCGTTGCCGATGATGCCTAGAATGGCGGCCTGGCCGTCAAGGTGGGCAATGTTTCTGGCAACGTTGGCGGCACCGCCGGCCCGGTCTTCTGTGTGTGCGACGCGTACCACCGGCACCGGTGCTTCCGGTGAAATGCGGTTGGTGTCGCCAATGAAATAGCGGTCGAGCATGACATCGCCAATCACCAGCACAGAGGCGTTCTGAAGCTGGTCCAGCCGGGCCAGATCAAGCATCAGTCAAGGCCTCCGGACAGCACCACCTCATCCATCGCTTCACACAGCCAGTGGCCGATGAACATATGGGCCTCCTGGATGCGGGCGGTTTCGTCACTGTTGATGATGATGGACAGCCTGGCGATGTCTTTTACCTTGCCGCCATCCCGGCCGGTCAGAGCAACGGTTGCGGCGCCCATGTCGTTGGCAGCTTTCAGGGCCCGGTTGATGTTCTCACTCTGGCCGGAGGTGGTCAGGCCGATCACCAGGTCTTCAGGCTTTCCCAGGCCCAGAACTTGTCGCTCAAATACGGTCTCGAATTCGTAGTCGTTCGGGTGTGCTGTCAGAATGGACGTGTCTGTGGTCAGGGCGATGGAGGCCAGGGGGCCGCGCTCTTTTTTATAGCGGACCATGAACTCGGCCGCCAAATGCTGCGAATCTGCAGCACTGCCGCCGTTGCCCAAGAAAATGATCTTGCCGCCCCGTTTCAGGCTTTGGCGCGTCAGCTCCAACAGTTGCTCGACGGCTTCCTGGTGTTCTTCCATCACTGCAAAGGTTTTGCGGTGCCGTTCCAGGGTGGCGAGGTAACTGCTTTGCTGGGACATGTGAGCCTCCGGTATGAACAATCCCAAAGTCGACCCGGTGCGGCAGCACCAGTTCCAAACGCGAAGTGTACCATGGCCGCAACAGGCGTCCCATATGCTTTTTCACAGACTAACCGCCCGTTAATCCAGTGTTCATCATGGTTCTGGCCGATGGAGACTCGGGCTCTGGTTGTTTTAGGCAGGTACAAAAGAGGTTAGTATTACGGCTGAACACAGCGGCCATCTTCTGGCCTGTCCGCACAGAAATTTCAGGAGCCTTACCATGATTGTCGTCACTGGCGGTGCCGGTTTCATTGGAGCCAACATTATTCACGCCCTTAACTCGCGTGGCGAAACCGATATTCTGGTGGTGGACGATCTGACCGACGGTACCCGTTTCCGGAACCTGGCGGAGCTGGATGTCACGGATTACATGGACAAAGGTGAGTTCCTGGAGCGGGTCAAAGCGAATGACCTGCCGGTGGGTATAAGGGCCATCTTCCACGAGGGGGCCTGTTCAGACACCACCGAGTGGGATGGCAAGTTCATGATGGAGAACAACTACACCTACTCCAAGGTGTTGTTGCACTGGTGCCTTGATCGCAAGGTGCCGTTCCTCTATGCGTCCAGTGCCGCCGTCTACGGAGCCAGTGATGAATTTCGGGAAGAGCGCGAGTGCGAGCGACCGCTTAATGTTTACGGTTATTCCAAGTGGCAGTTTGACCAGTACGTGCGCAAGATTCTGCCCTCCGCCCGCAGCCAGGTTGTTGGTTTCCGCTACTTCAACGTGTACGGCCCGAGGGAGCAGCACAAGGGCAAGATGGCGTCCGTGGCCTATCACCTGCACGAACAGATCAAAGCTGGCCAGAATCCCAAGCTGTTCCAAGGTTGGGATGGCTATTCTGACGGTGGGCAACAGCGTGACTTTGTATATGTAGACGACGTGTGCAAGGTGAACCTGTGGTTCTATGATAATCCGGACCAGTCCGGCATTTTCAATCTGGGCACTGGCCGTGCCCAGTCGTTCCTGGAGGTGGCCGAGGCGGTCATCCAATACCACGGTAAGGGCAAGGTGGAGTTCATCCCTTTCCCGGATGAGCTGAAAGGCCGTTATCAGAGCTTTACCCAGGCGGATGTCAGTGCGTTGCGTGATGCGGGCTATACCGATTCGTTCACCGACGTTGCCAATGGTGTAGCGGCCTACCTGGCTTGGCTGGATCGATGAAATATCTGGTGGTTGGCCCGTCTTGGGTGGGTGACATGGTTATGGCTCAGGCGCTGTTCATGTCCCTCAAACAACAGGACCCGCAAGCAAAAATCGACGTGCTGGCTCCCGGGTGGTCGCTCCCGATCATCGCCCGTATGCCTGAGGTCAACACAGGCATTGCGGCACCCTGGAAAAGTGGCGAGCTGGCCCTGAAGGCTCAGTGGCGACTGGCCAGAACGCTGAAAGGGTATGATAAAGCCATTGTCCTGCCACGTTCGTTCAAGTCCTCTTTGATCCCTTTCTTTGCAGGCATTCCCGAGCGAGTGGGTTTCAGTGGGGAAGGGCGCTCGATTCTACTGACCGATGCCCGGCGCAGACACCCGACTCGAGACGGCTCTACCATTACCGACAAAACCGTTTGGCGCTACATGGGGCTTGGGGTCAGCAAGGCGGATTACGAAACCTATCGGTTTGATGTGCCACAACCGTCACTGACGATTAACAAGACTAACCTGAACGACGTGATGGGCAAACTGGGCCTGGACCCGGAACGCCCCGCCATTGCCATCTGCCCCGGTGCGGAGTTTGGCCCGGCAAAGCAGTGGCCTCTTGAAAACCACCGGGCGCTCGCTGAAAAACTGGTGCAGCAGGGCTTTCAGGTCTGGGTTATGGGCGGTCCGAAAGATGTGGAGCCGGGTGAGCAGATTGCCAATGGTCAGGAGGGCGTGTTCAATCTTTGTGGCAAAACCCGCCTGGAAGATACCGTGGACCTGTTCAGTCATTGCCGCAAAGTGGTCAGTCACGATTCCGGCTTGATGCACGTGGCCGCCGCTTCTGGTGCTGATGTGGTTGCCATCTACGGTTCCACCAGCCCGGATTTCACACCGCCACTGACGGATAAGGCGACGATTGTCCGGCATCCGGTGGAGTGTAGTCCCTGCTTTGAGCGAACCTGCCGTTTTGGCCATTACAACTGCTTGACCGGTATTTCCGTGCAGCGGGTTCTGGAGGCGTGCCAGTGAAACTGAGCGCGGTACTGATCACTAAGAACGCAGGGCCTGAGTTTGCCAAATGCCTTGAGAGTCTGGCGTTCGCCGATGAGATTGTGATTCTGGATTCCGGTTCGACAGACGATACGTTGTCTGTCGCCGAGAGATTCGGCGCGCGCATTTTCCAATCGGACGACTGGCCAGGCTTTGGTCCGCAGCGTCAGAGGGCCCAAAGCCACGCGCAGGGCGAGTGGTTGTTCTGGATCGATACCGACGAAGTGGTCACCCCGGAACTGGCCTCCTCCATTCAGCGCGCCATCGAACAGGCTCCGGCGAAGAAGGTGTTTCAGGTAAAGCGGTTGTCGTGGTTTTTTGGTCGTTTCATCCGGCACTCTGGCTGGTATCCCGACAAAGTGGTCCGGTTGTACCGCCGTGAAGAATACGGGTATGACAATGCTCTGGTGCATGAAAAGGTGCACTGTCCCGATGCCAGCGTAGAAACGCTTGACGGGGATTTGTTGCACTATACCGCGACCAATTTCCCGGATTACATGGCGAAATCCGTCCGCTATGCGGAGGATTGGGCCGAGGGGCGGGCCCGCCGTGGCAAGAAAGCCTCACTGTTTTCCGCCTGCACCCACAGTTTAGGCGCATTTGTCCGGAAGTATCTGCTTCAAAGGGGTTTTCTGGACGGCCGGCATGGGTTTTTGCTGGCCGTCACCACCGCCATTTATGCCTTCAACAAATACGCAGCACTCTGGATTAAAACTCGCCGTTGACGGTTTCCCTCAGCACCTTCAAAAGGGCTTCAGACGAATGCTGTACGTGAAAGTGCGAGGCGATTCTATCTCGAGCGCTTTGGCCCATATTTGCGCATAGTTCTGGGGATTCATGCAGCCGCTGAATGCCTGCAGCAATTTCTTCAGCGCTACCGGGCGTTACGCGTATGCCGGAAACGCCATCTTCAATGAGCTCCGCACTTCCTCCGGTATCGCTGACGATTGGTGCAACGCCATAGGCCATAGCTTCAATCACCGTTTTTGGAAGCCCCTCGCGTTTGGTCGAAGCCAGCACGGATACCTGGCAGGACGCAATGATGGCTGGCGCGTCTTTTCTGAATCCAGTCAGGTGAATTCTGTCGGCCATCGGGCTGGCCTGGATTAGAGCCTGAACCTCTGGATTGTCCATTCCCCGGCCCACGAGCAATAGGTGGATGTTGCTGTCCGCGGGTAAAAGGTGTGTGGCTTTCAGCAGAATTGGCAGTCCTTTTCTGGGGCGGATATTTGCCACCGACCCAACCACAAAGGCGCCATCCGGTACGCCGAATTGTTTGAGGTCTACCGGAGTATCCTGGTACCAGTCGAGATCGTGGCCTTTATAGACCGTACAAACTTTGTCTTTGTTGCCCCAGACGTGCTTTTGTAGGTCATCGCGGGTTGCTTTGGAAACGCAGATAATTCGATCCACCCGTGGGCTTAAGTGGGTCAGGTAGCCACTTGGGTCCCAGCGGCTGATATTGCCGGTTTGGCCTCGATAGGTCATAACTTTGACTGGCAGGCCGATTGCCGCAAGGTTGGTGTTAGCGATGGCTTTGTTGTTAAAGCAGTACACGGCGTCAAACTTGCCTTCGATCAGGAGGTGACGAATTCGACGAATGGCTTCAGGCTCTATTTTCTTTCGGGGATGGAAACCGTGTACCTTGATGCCGTTTTCTTCAAATCGGGAGCGGTACTCCGCATCCGGTTGTGTCATCAGCTCAACTTCGACACCCAATTTTGCCAGCCCGATCAGCATTTCGGCTTCTGGCCGAACAGAGTTCCAGGTATCTACATAGGAGCTGATTACAAGTAGCTTCACAGTGTTATGTCCTTTTCATGGTCGATCTCTTACACTGCCGCCATTAAAACATCGACGGGGCCGAGTTGGTATGCACATTTGCCACGTAAATCTGGCCGGAGGTTTTTCCGGTGGTGAGCGACAGACCGTAAACCTGATTCGGGAGCTGGCGAAGCGTGGCATTCAGCAATCGCTGGTGGCCCGGCCGGGGAGTCGTCTATGGGCTGAGCTGGAAAGCATCCAATCGCTCGGTAGGCGAGAGACTGCACATTTTCTGCTGGGCCACGGCAAGGGGGATTGGGACCTCGTTCATTGCCACGACGGTAAATCAGTCTACTGGGCCTGGATCGAGTCCCGCCTGCGTAGAACGCCTTACGTCGTCACACGGCGAGTCGATAATCCCATCGGAACCGGGCGCCTGACGTCTGCGGCCTATGGCGGAGCCGCGACCGTCGTCTGCCTGAGTTCGGCCATTGAATCAGTTGTACAACAGCGACTGGGCCGCGTGGACACTGTCATCATTCCCTCGAGTTTCTCAGGCTTTCCCGCCGCACCAGACGCCGTCGAAGCTATCCGGCAGCAGTATCCCGCCAAACGCCTGGTTGGCCAAGTGGGGCGCCTCCTGAAGCACAAGGGTTATCACATCACGATTGAGGCAGCGCGTTTGCTGGGCAGCCTCAGGCCAGACGTGCAGTTCATTTTCCTGGGAGAAGGGCCAGATGAACAGTGGCTCAAGTCCCAGGCACAGGGTTTGCCCAACGTCAGTTTTCTGGGGCATAAAGATAACGTCGGGGATTGGTTGGCAGCTCTGGATGTCTTCGTGTTCCCCTCACTCTCCGAGGGGCTTGGCTCAACGATTCTTGAGGCCATGCAACATCGTGTGCCGGTGGTTGGGGCCAAAGCCGGAGGCATTCCTGATCTGATCTCCGATAAAGCGAATGGTCTTCTGGTATCTCCGGGTGACCCGGAGGCTTTGGCTTCGGCGATTCAGTTTATCCTCGATAGCCCTGAGCAGGCCGCCGCTTTCGCAGACGCTGCCCAGGCTGGATTAACAGCGTTCAGCCCTGCGTCGGTAGCGGAGCGTTACCTGGGACTCTACTCCGCAACCTTGCAATCCTAAGGTAGTTCCTGGCAGCCGGGCGGTTAGTCGCAAATCTGCCCGGGCTTATAAGGATTCGGGTTCCCCGGCGGCCGGTGCCGCATACGTTTGTACTCCCACTGGTACTGTTCAGGGGCCATTCGTACCACCTTTTCCACGGATTGATTCAATGCGGTGGCGCCGGCCACTGCATCATCGGCACCAATGCCAGGCTCCGCCGGAGTGACCAGAATCTTGAAGCCTTCGCCGTTGGGCAGGCGCTCGGCGTAGGTCACCAGAACATTGGCCCCGGTTTTCTGTACCAACTTGCCGACCAGGGTCATGGTCATCACGTCCATGCCAAAAAAGGGCGCGTAGGCGTTGGTTTTGCCCCGGGGAGACTGGTCGGGAAGAATGCCGGCTACGCCACCTTCCTTCAAAATGCCCATCAGGCGCATCAGGCCTTTACGGTCGCCGCGTACCAGTTCGGAGCCCAGGCGCCCCCTCACCCGAATCATGTAATCTTCGAATTCCTTGATGTGCGGAGGGCTATATAGCGCGGCCATCTTATAGCGGGAAGAGAAAAACAGGCCGGCCAGCTCCCAGTTGCCAAGGTGGGGCGCGAGCAAGATCAATCCTTTGCCGGTCGCCAGGGCCTCATCAACCAGCTCCAGGCCTTCCGTTTCCTTGATCAACCCAAGGCACTTATCTACGGGCCACTCCCACATCAGCGGAATTTCCAGGGCCGTCATGCCGGTGTGGGCCAGGGAGTCTCTGGAAAGGTCCCTGCGCTGCTCTTCGGTGAGTTCCGGCAGGCAGATGTCCAGATTGATGTCGGTGATCTTCTTTGGCCTGCCGCCCAGTTTCCAGGCCAGGAGCCCCAGCCATTTGCCGATGAACTGTGCGGCTCCCAGGGGTAAATAGCTAACCATCCGCAACAGGCCGGCAATCAGGTAATACTTGAATTTGCTCATGATCTGCCGTACCGGTCCTCGAATCGTACAATATCGTCTTCGCCCAGATAGGATCCGGACTGCACTTCAATCAGTTCCAGATCAATAACGCCGGGGTTTTCAAGGCAATGGATCTGGCCGACCGGTATGTAAGTGGACTGGTTCTCGGTCACCAGGTACGACTCCTCGCCATTGGTTACCTTTGCGGTGCCGCTGACGACAATCCAGTGTTCTGCCCGGTGGTGGTGCATCTGGACAGACAGCTTGGCGCCGGGCTTCACGGTGATGCGTTTCACCTGGTAGCGGTGGCCATTATCGATGGAATCATATACACCCCAGGGCCGGTAGACTTCCCGGTGATTCATGTGCTCGTGTCGACCATCATTCTTGATGCGTTCAACCACCTTTTTGACATCCTGGACCTGATCTTTATGGGCGACCAGCAAGGCGTCTTTGGTTTCAATGATCACCAGATCTTTCACGCCAACCGTGGCCACAAGGCGGCTGTCTGCCCGGACCAGAGTGCTCTCTGTGTTATGGGCAATGACATCACCGCTGAATGCGTTTCCGCAGCTGTCTTTCTCGGAAACTTCCCACAAGGCGGACCAGGAGCCGATATCGCTCCAGCCGGCATCGAGCGCTACCACGGCGGCGTTATCGGTCTTTTCCATCACGGCGTAATCGATGGAATCTTCCGGGCACTCGGCGAATACGCTTTCATTCACGCGGGTGAAGTGCAGATCCTCGCTGGCGTCGTCCAGCGCTGCCTGGCAGATCGCAAGAATGTCCGGGCGGTGTTTCTGCAGTTCCTGAAGGTAGGTGCGGGCGCCGAACAGGAACATGCCACTGTTCCAGAGGTAATCACCGGATGCGAGGTATTCTTCCGCGGTAGTCTGGTCGGGCTTCTCTACAAACCGGCTAACGCTGAAGCTGTCGTCCGCCAATTTCGGGCCTTGCTGGATGTAGCCGTAACCGGTTTCCGCATGGCCGGGTACTATGCCGAAGGTCACCAGCTTGTCCTGCTGAGCCAGGGGTATGGCTTTCTGGATGCCGCTCTGGAACGCAGCGATATCTTTGATCAGGTGGTCTGCGGCCAGAACCAGCATCAGCGGGTTCTGGTTTTCATCGATGTTCTTGACCAGTTGCAGGGCTGCCAGAGCGATGGCCGGTGCCGTGTTGCGTCCACAAGGCTCCAGAATAATTCGGGCATCTTTGTAGCCCGCCTGGCGCATTTGCTCAGCCGCCAGAAAACGGTGGTCTTCATTGCAGATCAGGAGTGGATCGGCGGATTCCATACCATCCAGCCGCGCCACGGTCAGCTGCAGCATGGATAGATGTTGGTCCGTCAGTTTCAGGAACTGCTTGGGGTTCAGTTGCCTGGATAACGGCCAAAGGCGAGAGCCGGTGCCTCCGGCCATAATGACGGGGTGAATCATGTGCGCGCTCCAGGGTGTTGAATTGTTGCCAATTCGGCTAAGAATCACTGACACTATATGTTAACACGCAGATCTTAACGGTTTTATCTTAGGCGTTGGAAATCTTCCCAGGATAGACCTTCGCCGTTTTGTTCCCAGGCCAGTCGTTTTCTGAACCTGTCGATCTTTCTATCTATGTAATGTGAACTCCAGCCCGGTAGCGGCGCCAGCGCCTGGGGGATCGTTGGCGCCCCGAGACCATCCACCAGAAACAATTGAGTGCGGCCAATCCGATCCGTGACGACCAGGTTATGAGGGAGCAGGTTTCTGGTGAGTATTCGGGTTTGTTTCAGCCAGTCGAGAAATTCTCTGATGCCTGTTTCCAGTTCCGGTGTCAGGCCATGGTCTTGCATCAGTGTTTCGAGCGTTGGCGCAACATTGCCATCAGCACAACGAATCAGTTCGCTTTCATTGGCCTCGCCAAGGGAAGTTTGCACGCTTCCATAGAACCTTGGCAGATGCGACCAGACAAGATCTTCGCGACCTTTAGCGAGCAGTTCTCGTATGGCACGCTGATTGTGCGCGATGATCTCCTGGGTGTTATCGTTGAGCCGATTGGTTCCTAAAAGCTGCTTGAGGCGTGATTGCCTTTGGGTGCGGGCTGCAATATTTTCGGGGCGAACGATCTTCAGGCAGCGGGCTGAATCTAACGGGTGTTCGTAACACAGGCGATTGTAGCCCTGCGCGAACGGCAACTTGTCAGACAGGTCTAGCATGGTTTCATTAGTTGAGGCGAGAGAGTGAATCGGGCAATAGCATACGGGGATTGCAACACAGAAGGGCTTAAAGGTGAATGTTTCCCTTTATGGCCACAGATTGTTTGTGAGTCGGAAGCGCTTGAGCTGACCAATTGCGGACACACTATGAGCACGACTCGTGAACTGCTTGAGTACAATCGTGCTTTCCCCGCGTCACAGTACGCTGTTGCTTTTGTCCAGTATGGTCTGGTGGACTCCTGGCTAACGTTTCGCGGGGCACCCTATGTGCTTTATTACCCTGATTTCCCCTTGCGTAAACTGGCCAGAAAGCTGGTTAAGAAGCTCAAGAAACTGGCGCGTGTATGGCAGCTGCAAAAGCGTTTGGGGGCTGTTGAACAGGTACCGTTATCAGAATACGTGGATAACCTTCATCAGGTGATTGTATCGGCGCCCAAGACCCGTTTTATTCTTGTTGCAACGGCGCCCAACCTGGATGAGCCACGCAACCCAAGGATCAAAGTCTACAACGAAGCATTAGCGAGGATTGCGGAATCCCACGATAATGTGATGTACGTGGATGTTTATGAGGATATCTGGGCGCATCGCGACCTCACTCTCATGGAGGACGGTACTCACCTGACAGCCGCAGGGCATGAACGGATTGCGGCGAAGATTATTAGTGTATTGAAACAAGGTTAGCGATAGCTCTCTGATAGACATTCAGCGTTTGGCTAGCCATGCTGGAAAGCGATAGTTGATCAGCAGCAAATGCTTGTGCTTCTGCCTGCTCGGCGACCAATGTTGAAGTGTCTTGGCTTAGATAAGCAGCAAACCGCTTTGGGTCTTCACCACGAAAGATGTGTTTTTCAGGCAAGATTTCGTTGGCTATCGGTACGTCGGTTGAAATGACGGGCTTACCGAGCAAGAGCGCTTCTGCACACACATAAGAAAACCCTTCTCTTTCAGAGCTGATCACCACCCCATCTGCCGCAGCCATCAGTGCGGGAACGTCTGAGCGGAAGCCAAGCAACTTCACCGTCTCAGACTGATGGGTTGAGCTGATGAGATCCGCAAGTCGCTGCCGCTCAGGCCCGTCACCCGCTATGAGCAGGGTTCCCGGGCAATACTGAAAGGTTCTGATGAGAAAGTCGAAGCCTTTGACCGACACCAATCTGCCCACGGCCAGCCAAACCGGCCGTTCTGTTTCCTTGGGAAGCAGGGCTGGCGCCTGAGGAATAACCGATACGCCATTGTAGATGACCGTAACGCCCGGTTGGGCGATGTCCGTTGCAAGGGCCTGACTGACGGCGATCAGTTGGTGAAACGCAGCGGCTTTAGGGTAGCGCGACTTGAAGCCGTGAATGGTCGCTACTCGCATCAGGCTTCTCGTAAAAGGTGTCAGCCGCTGAAGAACGAAGGCCGCTTTCGTGCCCTGTGCATGAATAACATCGAAACCGTTGGCTCTGATTAGACGAAGGACGGTGAGCAGTAAAAAGGGAGAGTTGCGTGAGCCACCTGTATCCAATGCTCGCGCTTTTACCGCTGGTTCAAGGTCCGAGAGATGCTGTGATGCAGCCGCCAACGTCACCGTGTGCCCCAGTCGTGCCAGTTCGCTGGAGAGTTCACGGGCGTGTTTTTCCATGCCGCCGGTATCTGGATTGTCCGAGAGCATCAGCATCAGAATATTCACGGGGTGAGATCCTGCCGCGCTGCCATCAGTTTTTGATAGATGGCGAGCGTGGCCTCCGTCTGCGCCCGCAACAAAAACCGCTCTGGCAACTCAATCTCTGGCCGGGGCTTATCCAGCAGCCCCAACACCGCACTGGCGAATGCCCCGGTATCATCCGGAGTCACCAGTCCGTCCCGAAAGCATGCCTGCAGCGTTTCCGCCGCACCGCCCCGGTTGTAGGCAACCACTGGCGTGCCGGACGCCAATGCTTCGGTCACTGTGCGGCCAAACGGCTCAGGCTTGGTGGACATGTGGCAAACCACATCGGCGAACAGGTACAGGTTGGTCATGTCGTTGCGCTGGCCGAGGAATGTGACTTTATCGGTCAGGCCCAGCCGGCTGCGCTCTTTTTCAAGCTCCTGCAGGAATCGTTCTTTTCCCGGTTCGGCCCCGCCTACGATGATACCGTGACAATCCGGCCGCTGGCGGACAATGCGGGCCATGGCTTCAAGGTAGTCCAGTTGGCCTTTCCAGCGGGAGATGCGGCCGGGCATCATAATGATTTTCTTGCCGGCCAGTTGGGGGAAGCGGGACAGGAGAATGTCCAGCCACTGATCATTTATGGCGCGGTTGCGGAAGGCGTCGATGTCGACGCCGCGCTGGATCACCGTCAGCTTGTTTTCCGCTACCTCGAAATTCTTCAACACGTAATCCCGCACGCAATTGGAGACGGCAATGATCTGGTCCGCCCTGGTCATGATGGCGCTGTAGGGATTGACGGAATACATACCGTGAAAGGTTGAGACAACGGCGGGCTGTTGGTCGGCAGGCAGGGTCTTCAGGGCCAGGTGGATAATCCAGGCGGGCATGCGGGAGCGGACATGAACAATGTCAGGCCGCAGCTCCTGTAACAGCTTTCGCATGGGCAGGATCTGTCCGAAAGACGCGGGCGTTTTCCGGTGAATGGGCATGTGGATATGAGTCGAGCCCTGGCCGCGAACTTGTTCGGCCATTGGGCCTCCGTTGGAGACCACGAATGACTGGTGGCCGCGCTTGACCAGCTCGGCGGCGAATTCCACCGTGCCTCTTTCCACGCCACCGCTATAGAGCGCAGGAAGAGCCTGGAGAATCTTCATTGTCTGGCCTCCTTTCCTGATTTTTGAAAAGCAGCCAAATAGTTAGCCGCCACCCATCGGGCAGCCCGGTCGGCTTCCCAGAGTCGTTCATGCCTTTCTGCTTGTTCGGCCATCACGCTGGCATGGTCTGCCCAGTGGGCAATCAGCCCCCGCTTTGTCAGGCGTTTTACTCCGTTCGCAACGCGGCTGTTGGCACGCGCATTCAGGTTCAGCAGGCCGGTGGGCACGCCGGAAGTGGCGGCTTCGCACACCATGGAAATGCTGTCCGGCGTTACCCAGACGGCGCGGGAAGCAGCGAGCTGGTGGCTGAGCCAGTCGTCGTGGGTACGGGTGTGATGCACTACGGAGATTTTCGGGCTCTGCAATTCGGCCAGTCGCTCGCTGGTCATTTCCGGCGTGCGACGGGAATCGGTGATGGTCCAGCGCCACTGAGGGTAGCGGGCTATCAGGTCGCTTATCTGATTCAGAATGGCATCTTCGTCCCAATCGAAATGTTCCGAACGCCCACCCACCAGGATCAGGGCTTCCGGTTTGCTGGTCAGCCGGGCGAGGGGTGTGATGGTGTTGATCACGCCTTCGGTGTGCAGGATATTGTTAGCAGGCTTTACCTCATCATGGGCCGGGATAATCGCGCCATCTACCCAGCCCAGTGGGAAGGCCGGTTTCATCAATATCAGGGTTTTGGCCTTGCCCAGGCGCCGAAGTGCCAGCAATAAACGGTGAGTACCGGTGCCTGCGGCCACGATCAGGGCCGGTTTGGGCAGTGCTGTATCCATGGCTGGGGCCACACCCAGCAGGGCTCGCCACAGAGGTACCGGGTATTCTTCGGCACTGATCCAGTAGAGCGCCGCGCCGGTCAGCACCCGCAGGCGATTGCCCAGCCCCTTGAGTTGGTTTTTGTGGCCGGGCTTGTTGTCTGTCAGCAGCCAGACAACCGGTGCTTGCGAGTGATTGCTCACGAGTTAGTCCTTGCGCTTTCGCCCGTAGAAACCAGGGTCATCCCTGTCTGGGCGGGTCTTGAAGCGGCGGTGCATCCAGAGGTACTGATCTGGGGCCTTTCGGATTTCCCTTTCAATGATGGCATTGATGCGGGTGGCATCTTCCTGATCGTCGCCGCTCGGAAAGTTATCCAAAGCCGGATGAAAGTATATGTCGTAACCAGGTTTGCCATCCCGGCGGAAATGGCTGAACGGAACAACTTTGCAGCCGCTGCGTTCGGCGATTCGCGACGTGGCGGTAATGGTGCCGGCGGGGATGCCGAAAAACGGCGCGAACACGATATCCTTACGGCCGTAATCCTGATCGGTAGCATACCAGACCGCCCGGTTTTTCTTCAGACTGCGAAACAGGCCCCGGAGGTCCCGGGCGCCCAGCACGGTGCCGTAGCGGCGCTCCCTGGCTCTTGTCATTACCGCGTTCATCAGCGGGTTGTTATGATCCCGCTGCATGACATCTGCTTCGATGAACTGTGTAACCAGGCTGCCGCCCAGGTCCAGGGTGCTGTAATGCCCTCCCAGTAATAAGACGCCTTTGCCGCCAGCCAGGGCCTGTTCGAAATGCTCAAGGCCATGGACTTGTGTGATGCCCGTGAGCCTGGCTGGGTCACGAAACCAGGCAATACCTATCTCCAGCAAACCAATACCGTTGGCGATAAAGGCATTGCGAACCAGCGCAGCCTGTTGCTGCTGGTTCAGCTCCGGAAAACACAGGCGAATGTTCACTTCGGCAATATGGCGTCGGCTTTTCGCCAGCCGCCAGGCCAGTAGGCCAGCAATTTTGCCCAGCCACCATTGCAGGCGCAGGGGCAACTGGGCCACCAGCCACATCGCCGCTATGCCAAGCCAGGTTGGCCACCACCGAGGATGGCGATAGGCTGAATAGTCTGTGTTTCGCGGTAGTTTGCGGTACTTCTTCTTCAAAATCGTGAATCCTGCATCGACAAACGGTTTTCCGGGGGGCAAGATGCCCGTCCACAACAAATTTATCCCTATGATAACGCACTGTTTTGCCGGGAGTCCTGCGTGTTCCAGTTTATCTATTCCCTGCTGATCCGGCTCGCCCTGCCGTTTATCCTTGTCCGGCTCTGGTGGCAGGGCCGCAAGGCGCCGGCCTTGAGGCAGAACTGGCAGCACCGGCTGGGACTGGTGCCCGAGATGCACGGGCCGGTTATCTGGGTTCACGCAGTTTCCGTGGGTGAAACCATTGCCGCCGGCCCCATGGTCCGGCGCCTGCTGGCCCGTAACCTGGGTGCGACCATCCTGATGACTGCCATGACTGATACCGGGCTGGCCCAGGCCCGGAAGATGTTTGGTGACAGGGTAGCCTATGCCTACGCCCCTTACGACACGCCCGGGGCTATTCGGCGCTTCCTGAATCGGGTTAACCCCCGCATCCTGGTGATCATGGAAACGGAAATCTGGCCCAATATGATTCGCCAGTGCCGACACCGTCATGTGCCTGTTTTTCTGATCAATGCCCGTCTGTCTGAACGATCTGCCCGGGGGTATGAACGGGTTCGGGGCCTGGCAGCACCTATTATCAAAAGCATCAGCTGGGTGGCTGCGCAAGCCGAAAAAGACGCAGAGCGGTTTCGCCGCATCGGAGTGGCTCCGGGTAATGTTGAGGTCACCGGCAGCGTAAAATTCGATGCGGATATTCCTGATGATGTCCGTGCGGCCTCTGTCAGCTTCCGAAAATCCCTGGGTGAGCGCCCCGTTTGGATTGCCGGCAGCACCCACACCGGAGAAGACGAGCAATTGCTGGCGGCTCATCGCCAGATTCTGGCTCAGCACGCCGATGCCTTACTCATCATTGTGCCCCGGCATCCGGAGCGGTTTGATTCGGTAGCTGAGATGGCTCAAGGCGAGGGCTTTTCCGTGGTTCGCCGGTCAACAGGAGCATCTCCCGCTGGTGCGGAGGTGTATCTTGGCGACACCATGGGAGAGCTGATGATGCTTTACGGAGCCAGTGACCTCGCCTTCGTGGGCGGCTCACTGATCGAGCGGGGAGGGCACAATCCGCTGGAGCCTGCGGCCTGGGGCATTCCGGTATTCTCCGGCACTCATGTGTTTAATTTCGAGACAATCTATCAGCGCTTACTGGATGATCAGGGTGTCCAGCTGGTCGAAAATGCGGATGAGCTGGCGCGGGCGATCTGTTCACTGATAGACGACCCGGAGGCGCTGAAGGCATACGGTGAGCGGGCTCTGGCGGTGGTCAACAAGAACCGGGGTGCGCTGGATAAGGTCGTGGAGGGTATTACGGAGCGGTTGTAACTCCGGGTGCCGCACTGGCACCCGGAATATTCTGCAAGCTGCCCGACTTACTGCACCGGATCGTCCAGTGTCTTTCCTTCTTCGGCCAGGGCTTCAATGCCCCGTGCGCCTTCGCTGAGCCAGTTGTTCAGGTCAATCAGATCCTGCGGGCTCAGGGTGCCTGCCGCCTGCTTCAGTTTCAGGGTGTTGATCACGTAGTCATAGCGGGCGTTGGCGTAATCCCGCAGCGCCACGTAGTACGCACGTTCTGCATCCAGCACTTCCACAATGTTCCGGGTACCTACATCATAGCCGGCGCGGGTTGCATCCAGTGCACTGCGGCGGGAGATGATGGTTTGCTCAAGGGCAGAGGCTGTCTCCACGTTGTTGTTCACGGTCAGGAACAGGCTGCGGGTGTTCACCTGTACATCCCGGCGCACCGTATTCAGGTCCTGTTCGGCGGCGGTGACCAGCGAACGCTGTTCCCGGGCGCCGGCCTGGGTGCCGCCGCCCGTGTAGAGCGGGATGGTCAGTGACAGTGAGGCAACGGACTGGCTGCGCTCCTGCTGGGTAAAAAGGGCGTTCTCCAGACTGGTTTCCTGGTAGGAGGCGCTCAGCTCAAGGGTTGGCAAATGACCGGACTTTGCCGCTTTCAGGCTGGCTTCGCTGGCATTGAGTTGCCTCAGGGCCGCCTGAATAGACCAGTTTTGCTCCACCGCGGTTGCTTCCCACGAAGTCGGATCCATGGGCTCCGGGCGCCCGAGCGGAAAATTCTGCCTGAGATTTTCCATGGCGTCCGGATATTCTCCGGTTAACCGGGCCAGTTGTTCCCTGGCCACATTCAGGTCGTTGTCGGCGGCGATGCGCTGGCTCCTGGCATCGTCGTAGCTGGCACGCGCTTCATAGACTTCGGTGACGGCAATGAGCCCCACGTCAAACCGTTCCCGGGCCTGTTCGTACTGGCGCTGGATGGCCGTTTCAGTCGCTTTTGCGGTTGTGACGGTGTCCTTGGCGCGCAGGACATCGAAGTAGGCGGTTGCCACATCCAGAATCAGTTGTTGCTGGGCCAGGTTGTACTGGGCCTCGGCCGCCTCGGCCTGGAACTGGCTGGCTTCGTAGCTGAACCAGTCTTGAGCCCGGAACAGTGGCTGGGTCAGCTCGACGCCGTAGCGGTAGGTTCGATAACTGTCTCCCGAGAAGAGTTGCCGCGTCAGCTCATCGGCGTTTGCCCCCCCGGGTATATTCCTGGGCTCGAAACGTGTGTAGCTTGCTGACCCAACCGCCGAGATTTTGGGCAGCAGGGCGCTCTTGCTGACATCGCTGGTTGCCTGCTGGGCCTGGAACTGTGCCATGGCAGAGGCAATGCCGGAGTCATAAGACAGGGCTTTCTCGTAGGTTTCCATCAGATCCAGAGCAAGCGCAGGCTGGGCTGCGAGCAGGGTGATCAATCCTGGAAGTAAACGTTTTTTCATTGGTTCTCCTGAAATACTGACTCCGGGAATCTGCCCGGCAATGACCCAAAGGTATTGGTTGGCCATTATGGACAATAATCGTTCCCGTCTCTAGACTTGCTAAGTCCACGTATTTTGTGGGCAAACCAATTCAGAATCGCGTCTTGACGGGGTGCTGATTCGCCATAAACTGGCGATCGGCTGAGATTGCAACGCAGAACCCGCGACCTGATCCGGATAATACCGGCGTAGGGATTAAGGCCAGATGAACCGCGACACCATGCCTGTAGGGCTATTTGTCGCAACTCCGTCATACGCGACCCGATACCACAAGAGCAACCGGGAGCATTTCATGACGGACTTACCAGCATACCTCAGCGACTCCGCAAAAGTAGACTCCGCAGCAATCAAACCATTACCAAGCTCACGAAAAATATACGTGCAGGGTAGCCGACCTGATCTGCGGGTGCCAATGCGGGAAATTACCGTGGGCGACACCCCCACTGAAATGGGTGGCGAAAAGAACCCGCCAGTGGTGGTGTACGACACCTCCGGGCCCTACACAGACCCGGAAGCCACTATTGATCTGCGTAAGGGCTTGCCGCCGGTTCGTGCCGCCTGGATTGCCGAACGGGGCGATGTAGAGCAACTGGACGGCTACACCTCCGAATTCACCCGCCGCCGCATGAAAGACCCTCAGCTTGATCCCCTTCGGTTTATGGACGAGCGAAAGCCACTGCGCGCCAAGCCCGGACGAAACGTATCCCAGATGCACTATGCTCGCCAGGGCATCATTACACCGGAGATGGAATACGTTGCCATCCGGGAAAACATGAAACTGCAGGAAGCCCGGGCCAACGGCTTGCTGGCGGACCAGCACCCCGGCCAGTCCTTCGGTGCTAACCTGCCGCCTGAA
>Ga0114900_1000349_pt1 | contig 36969 bp, 31 predicted proteins | sample MalvireepMed_231_FD_89685 | JGI IMG/M metagenome (GOLD analysis project Ga0114900, IMG submission 89685) | Marine viral communities from the Global Malaspina Expedition - Malaspina viral metaG DeepMed_231 | ecosystem: Environmental > Aquatic > Marine > Oceanic | place: Mediterranean Sea...
GAAAATGTGCCAGGCCTGCCCGCTCTTTCGGGTCGTTACCGCTGCCCACGGCGACGTTCATGGAGGCGGCGGCTTTGTCGGTTTCCGGATCCGAAGCGAGGATCACCCGTAAGCCATTGTCGAGTTCGATGAACCGGTACTGGTTCGGATCGTTGGGACTCTGGGTGGGTGACACACTGGCGGCTGCCAGCGGTGCCAGTAACACGGTGACAATCAGCAACAGCATCTGCAGCAGAGCGTAGCGAGATCGAACAGGTAACTGATGTTTCGCAGTCATAGGGCCTCGGATTCCAGAATAGCGTTCAGGTCGGAAAAGGATCAGTGCATCTGGTTGTTTTTGGTGCTGTCAGGCTTCTGCTCTATGGTTTGGCGCGCGAGTTTGGCCGCCTGGTCGGCGTCGAGTTCACCAGAGGCGATCCGTTCCAGCACCGTCGCCATGATTGCGACGGACTGTCGGTAATCGGCAAACTCGGCCTGAAACGCCTTGTCGATGGCCTGGTATACGGCCTGAATCTTGTCTTCCCGGGAACCGCTGTCGGCGGCGGTGTCATTGATGGCCTTCAGGCAGGCCCGGGCAATGGCAATGTAACGTTCGGTGTTCGGATTGTCTTTCGGCATGGGAGTCTGTTAAACCTTGATGTCTGGCTCGATTAGTGACGCCGGTTGGCGCTGGAAGTTCCCGATTATGTCATTGGTAAGAACCTCTTGCATTGCCTGGTCGTAATTAAATGACCCAATGCGGTGGTCACGGGTTCTTGTGCTAATCTCAATCACATTGTGTCGATAATCCGGACAGAGAGTGACGTGAGTCTAGCTATTTCTAGAGTAATGGCTCTATTAAAAACAAGAGGTTACAGAGTAAAAGCTCTAAAAAAGTTCGATACATGAGAGTTGCAATTAAGTAGAATTGCCGACCGATGGAATCAGCTACGACTTTAGTCGTATCTGTGTCGGTTAAAGACAAAAAACACAACAGGCAGAATGGAGTACCTATGAATTATTTCCTGACAGGCGGCACCGGTTTTATCGGTCGTTTTCTGGTTGAGAAACTCTTGGCGCGCGGCGGCACCGTGTATGTTCTGGTTCGCGAGCAGTCCCAGGACAAGCTGGAGCGGCTCCGGGAGCGCTGGGGTGCAGACGACAAGCAAGTGAAGGCTGTGATCGGCGACCTCACCAGCAAAAACCTTGGTATTGACGCGAAAACGCTGAAATCACTGAAAGGAAATATTGACCACGTATTCCATCTTGCCGCGGTCTACGACATGGGCGCAGACGAAGAAGCCCAGGCGGCCACCAATATCGAAGGCACCAGGGCGGCTGTTCAGGCTGCAGAAGCCATGGGCGCCAAGCATTTCCATCATGTGTCATCCATCGCGGCAGCGGGTCTGTTCAAGGGTATCTTCCGGGAGGATATGTTCGAAGAAGCCGAGAAGCTTGATCATCCTTACCTGCGCACCAAGCACGAATCCGAAAAAGTTGTGCGTGAAGAATGCAAGGTTCCGTTCCGCATCTACCGCCCTGGTATGGTCATTGGCCATTCGGAAACCGGCGAAATGGACAAGGTGGACGGGCCCTATTACTTCTTCAAGATGATTCAGAAGATCCGTCACGCGTTGCCCCAGTGGGTACCCACCATCGGTATTGAAGGTGGCCGGCTGAACATTGTACCGGTGGATTTCGTGGTCGACGCCCTGGATCACATTGCGCACCTGGAAGGTGAGGATGGCAACTGTTTCCATCTGGTGGATTCTGATCCGTACAAGGTGGGTGAGATTCTCAATATCTTCTGCGAGGCCGGCCATGCCCCTCGCATGGGTATGCGCATCGATTCCCGGATGTTCGGTTTTATTCCGCCGTTTATTCGCCAGAGCATCAAGAATCTGCCTCCGGTCAAACGCATTACCAGTGCGGTTCTGGATGACATGGGCATTCCGCCCTCGGTGATGTCCTTCATTAATTACCCAACCCGTTTTGATACCCGGGAGCTGGAGCGGGTTCTGAAGGGCACAGACATTGAGGTGCCGCGTCTGCCGTCCTATGCCCCGGTGATCTGGGACTACTGGGAGCGCAATCTGGACCCGGACCTGTTCAAGGACCGCACTCTCAAGGGCACGGTTGAAGGTAAGGTTTGCGTGGTCACCGGCGCGACCTCGGGTATTGGCCTGGCAACGGCAGAGAAGCTGGCAGAGGCCGGTGCCATTCTGGTCATTGGTGCGCGCACCAAGGAAACTCTGGATGAAGTGGCGGCCAGCCTGGAGGCCAAAGGCGGCAACGTGCATGCGTACCAGTGCGACTTTTCGGACATGGACGACTGCGACCGCTTTGTGAAGACGGTGCTCGATAATCACGGCCACGTGGATGTACTGGTGAATAACGCGGGTCGCTCCATCCGCCGCTCCCTGGCGTTGTCTTTTGACCGCTTCCACGATTTTGAGCGGACCATGCAGCTGAACTACTTTGGCTCCGTTCGGCTGATCATGGGCTTTGCGCCAGCCATGCTGGAGCGTCGCCGCGGGCACGTGGTGAATATTTCTTCCATCGGGGTACTTACCAACGCTCCGCGTTTTTCGGCCTATGTCGCCTCGAAATCCGCACTGGACGCGTTCAGCCGCTGTGCCGCTGCGGAATGGTCGGATCGCAATGTGACCTTCACCACCATCAACATGCCGTTGGTGAAAACGCCGATGATCGCGCCCACCAAGATCTACGATTCCGTGCCGACGCTGACACCGGATGAAGCCGCGCAGATGGTGGCGGATGCGATTGTGTACCGGCCCAAGCGCATTGCCACCCGTCTTGGCGTGTTCGCGCAGGTTCTGCATGCGCTGGCACCGAAGATGGGTGAGATCATTATGAACACTGGCTACCGGATGTTCCCGGATTCTCCAGCAGCTGCTGGCAGCAAGTCCGGCGAAAAGCCGAAAGTCTCTACCGAGCAGGTAGCCTTTGCGGCGATTATGCGGGGGATATACTGGTAATCGTCGTTATAGGCCAAGAAAAAACCCGCCTCGGCGGGTTTTTTCGTTTCGGGTTGGAGATTTCATTCCTGGGGTTCTTCGGCAATTTCGATTGGCGGCGGCGGAAACCCGCCCAGTTCACGCCAGCGATTGACGATGCCGCAGAACAGGTCTGCTGTCTTTTCCGCGTCGTAGGCGGCCGAGTGGGCTTCCTTGTTGCTGAAGGGAATGCCCGCCAGTTTACAGGCCTGGGCCAGCACGGTGTGGCCGTAGGCGAGGCCCGCCAGGGTAGCGGTATCAAACGTCGAGAATGGATGGAACGGGTTGCGTTTGATATCGGCCCGCAGCGCTGCCGCGAAAACGAAATTATGATCAAACGTGGCATTGTGGCCCACCAGTACCGCTCGCTTGCAGTCGTGTTCTTTTACCGCCTTGCGGATGGGAGAAAAAATCTCGCTCAGACCTTCCCGTTCTGGTACCGCCTCCCGCTCCGGGTTCCAGGGATCGATGCCGGTGAAATCCAGGGCCGACTGCTCCAGATTGGCGCCTTCGAACGGGTCGATTTGCTGCACGTGAGTTTCACCCCGGCGCAGCCAGCCATCCTCATCCATGGTCAGCATTACGGCGGCGATTTCCAGCAGAGCATCACGTTCCGGGTTGAAGCCGGCGGTTTCCACATCGACCACCACCGGCAGAAAGCCGCGAAAGCGCTGGGACATGGGGTGGGGCTGTTTGTTTTCGTCTGACACTCGAACTCCGATGTTCGTGGTAGTGAATGAATAGGGTTTACGCCAGGCGCCAGTTAACGGTTTCGCCAGCCTTCAACGGAACAATGCCGCCGCCGGCCAGAGGCAGGTTCTCCGGCATGGTCCAGGGTTCCCGCACCAGCGTCACGGTGTCGGTGTTCCGGGGCAGGCCATAGAAATCGGCGCCGTTGAAGCTGGCAAAGGCTTCCAGCTTGTCCAGAATGCCCAGTTCCTCGAAGATATCGGCATACAGGCCGATGGCGCCGTAGGCGGAGTAACAGCCAGCACAGCCGCAGGCGGCTTCCTTCTTGTCTTTCGCGTGTGGGGCAGAATCCGTGCCCAGGAAGAAGCGGGGATCGCCGCTGGCCACCGCCTCTCTTAGCGCTTCCTGATGCTTGTTGCGCTTGAGGATGGGCAGGCAGTAAAGGTGTGGGCGAATACCGCCGACCAGCATGTGATTGCGGTTATACATCAGGTGCTGCGGTGTGAGAGTTGCCCCGAGGTTATTGCCCTGGTGGCTACGGACAAACTCGGCCGAATCGGCCGTGGTGATATGCTCAAGAACCACCCGGAGCGACGGGAACGCCGCCAGCGTTGGTGCCAGAACCCGCTCCAGAAACACCTTTTCCCGGTCGAAAATATCGATGTCGCTGTCGGTCACCTCGCCGTGTACCAGCAACAGCATGCCGCAATCCGCCATCGCCTCCAGCACCGGGTAGATATTGCGAATGTCCGTTACGCCGGAGGCAGAGTTGGTGGTGGCGCCAGCCGGGTACAGTTTCGCTGCCACTACGCCGGCGGCTTTGGCTTCACGAATGGTCTCGGCGGTGGTGCTCTCGGTCAGATACAGGGTCATCAGGGGCTGGAAGTCCGTTCCCCGGGCCGCGGCCTGAATGCGATCCCTGTACGCCATGGCCGCGCTGGCATCGGTTACCGGCGGTACCAGGTTAGGCATGATGATAGCGCGGCCGAAGCAGGCGGCGGTGGCGGGCACCACATCGTTCAGAATGTCGCCGTCGCGCACGTGCAGGTGCCAGTCGTCCGGGCGTGTGATGGTTATCTGTCGGGTCATGAGAAGGTATCCGAAAGCGAGCGCAAAATTTCGCGGATTATATCAGAAGCGAAAAGCAGATGTTTTTAACCTGATCGTAAGTTATCCGGCTCAAGTTCCCGGTCGGGTCGCCGTTAACCGTTTAGTTCACTGGTTTAAAGGCTCCACGGGGCATTCCTATGGTTTCACCCAATTGGTTCTTCAGGCAGAGCAGATTGCTGAAATTGCTGGCGACGGCAGGGTTGATGTCATTGCCCTCTGCGCCTGTGCTGTCATCCAGTTATGGTGCCGGTATTGAAAACAGCCAGTGGTATCTCTCCGAGTCGGTCTTTGAGTGTTCCCTGGTCCATGAGGTCCCTGGCTTTGGTCGTGCCGTGCTCAGGCATCGGGCAGGGGAAGACCTGAGTTTCTATCTCGAATCGGATCTCAGTGTGATGCGCCCCGGCCAGGGCCAGTTAGTGGTCGAAGCTCCGCCCTGGCGGCCAGGAGTTCCACCGAGCCCCATTGGTGCCGTGCAGGTAACGGATAGTCCCCGCTCGGTGAACCTGGGGAATCGGGAAGCGGTGTTGATTGCCCAGGGGTTGTCCCGAGGTATGCAGCCGACAGTAACCCGAGCCGCGGTATACAGCGCCCAGCCCGTGCGGGTGCAGTTGTCGAATGTGAATTTTTCCGGCCCGTACGCCGGCTATCGTGAATGCGTGGCCAGTCTGCTGCCGGTTAACTTCGACCAGGTTCGGCGCAGCCGGGTTCCGTTTGCCAGCGGGAGTACCAGCCTGTCACCGGCAGACATGAACTTGCTCGACAATATTGTGACCTACGTGATGGCCGACAGCACGGTAGAAAGAATCTTCGTGGACGGCCATTCCGACAGTATTGGTAGCCGGATTGATAACCGCGCGCTGTCGGAGGAAAGAGCCAACGTGGTGGCCGAGTATCTCAAATCCAGGGGAATCGATGAGACTATGCTGACAGTCCGGGCCCACGGTGATCAGTATCCAGTTTCCCGCCGGCCGGCTGATAACCGCCGCACCACCATTCGTTTGCAACGCCAGGGTGAGCGCCCGGAACTGCTGCAGGCTAACGGTATGGGGAGCGAGTTTTCGGGATAGCCGGAACACGCCATCCCGAGTTTCAATATACTGCGTTCAGGACTTCCAGGTGCGCGGCCACACCCTCTGCCAGGGCTTTCAGGTGATACCCGCCTTCCAGCGTGGAGATGATGCGGTCGTTGGAGTGGTCATGGGCGACACTCACCAGCATTTCCGTTAACCATCGATAATCCTCGGTTTCCAGATTCAGCTCCGCCATGGGGTCCAGCCGATGCCCGTCAAAGCCTGCCGAGATCAACACCAGTTGCGGACGAAAATCCTGCAGTTTCTTGAGCCAGGCGGCTTCAACCGTCTTGCGGTACTCAGCCGCTGAGCAGTCGGCTGAAATCGGCGCATTGACAATATTGTCGGCCTGCCGGTGCACGTGGGAGTGCGGATAAAACGGATGCTGAAAGCTGGAACACATCAGTATGCGTTCATCACCACTGACAATATCGACCGTGCCGTTACCCTGATGCACATCGAAATCGACAATGGCCACCCGCTCAAGGTGGTGGAAGGTGAGCGCCCGCATCGCCGCCAGGGCGATATTGTTATAGAAACAGAACCCCATCGACTTGGCACGTTCGGCGTGGTGTCCCGGTGGCCGGGCGCAGACAAAAGCGTTGGTTACCTGGCTGCTCATCACCATATCGACAGCCTGCACATTGCCCCCCGCGGCCAGCTTCGCCGCTCTCAGGGTGTCCGGCATCATCGCGGTGTCCGGGTCGGTGAACACCCGGCCCCGGGTTGGCTGCATCAGGTCCAACTGGTGCAGATAGCTTTCCGGATGCACGGTCAGCAGTTGGTCCCGGGTGATTTCTTCCGGACGAACCCAGTCCAGTTCCTGTTGCAGGTTGGTATCCGCGAGGTAGGCGAGAATGCTTGAAAGACGCTCAGGGCTTTCCGGGTGCTCCGGGCCCATGTTGTGTTTCTTGCAGTCGTCGTGGGAAAAAAATGCCGTGGTCATGGGTAATGCCTGAACCTGAATATGCTTATTATCGCTTTCATGTTATCAGGGATAACCGAAGCCTGTCGTATTTCTTTGGTCTAATAACTCGTTAGTCGATTTACATCATGAAATCGCCACCTAAGATAAGGTATACACTGATAAGCAAGCCGTTTTATTGAAGTTTGTACATTCCTGTCGCGCACACCACTGGGAGAGCCGCGTTGAGTACCCGCTATCTGGAAAGCCTGTTCAATCCTGAATCCATTGCCGTTATTGGCGCCTCGGAACGCGCTGACAACCTCGGGGGTATGGTGTTGCGGAACCTGCTGGGCGGCGGCTATCCGGGCCGGCTCGTGGTGGTCAACCAGAGCGACTACGAAAACGTGCACGGGGTGCCCTGTGTGCGCAAAGTGTCCAAACTGGATTTCAGTCCGGACCTGGCGATCATCTGTACCCCGCCGGACACGGTGCCGAAAATGATCCGGAAACTCGGTGAATGCGGCGTGCGCACCGCCATTGTAATGACTGGGGGCATGTCCCGGACTCACAGTAAAACCGGCCAGCCATTGATGTATTCAGTACGCGATGCCGCCCGGGAGACCGGCATCCGCGTGCTGGGTCCCAACACCATCGGTTTGATGGTGCCGGCGCGGCATCTGAACGCCACCTATGCCCATATGGGGGCCATTCCTGGCCGCGTTGCCTTCGTGGGGCAGTCCGGCACCATTGCCAGTTCGGTGCTGGACTGGGCTTTTGCCAGGGGGGTGGGCTTCTCTTACTTCCTGACCCTGGGCGATGGCATGGACATCGATCACGACGACCTGATCGACTATCTGGCCCAGGACACCCAGACCCGGGCGATTCTTCTGCACATTGAAAACATCCCCAATCCCAGGCGTTTCATGTCAGCGGTGCGGGTGGCCTCCCGAACCAAGCCTGTGATTGCGGTGAAATCCGGACGGGTGCCCGAATCCGAGTGGTTTACCCATGCCTTGCCCGCTGGTATCAAACGCAGCGACCCGGTATACGATGCCATGCTTCAGCGCGCCGGTGTGTTGAGGGTGGACGGGCTTGGCCAGATGTTTGATGCCCTGGAAACCCTGACCCGGATGCGCCCGCTGCGTCGGGAATCCCTGGCCATCATGGCCAACGGCGTGGGCCCCGGCGTATTGGCGGTGGACCGGCTGGCGGATCTCGGCGGTGAACTGGCGGAGCTGTCGGAAGATACGGTCAGGGAACTGGGGGAACTGTTGCCGCCGTACTGGACCCGCAAGAACCCCATCGACCTGAACTATGACGCCACGCCCGAGCTCTATGGCAAGGCCATCAAGATTCTGGCGAAGGACCCGAACGTGGCTAACGTGCTGGTGATGTACGCACCCACACTGATCGAAGACAGCCTGCAGATTGCCGATTCCGTGGTGCAGGCGTCCAAGGGCACCCGCCTGAACATCTTTACCTGCTGGTTGGGGCAGAGCACGGTGATGGATTCCCGGGAAGAGTTTTACCGGGCTGGGCTGCCATCGTTCTTTAACCCGGAAAAAGCGGTGATGGCGTTTATGCAGCATGTTCGGCATCAGCGCATTCAGCGGCTGCTGACCGAGACGCCCGAATCGTTTACAGACCACTTCGCCGACCGGGCCAACACCCGCAAACTGGTCGCCAGGGCCTTGCGGGATGGCCGGCGGCATCTGTCAAACCGGGAAGCCCGGCGGGTGATCTGCGACTACGGCATCAATACCATTGAAACCGTTTACTGTGATGACGTGGAAGAGGTGCTGGAGGTCTTCGCAGTCGAACGCCGCCCCATCGATGTAACCGTTATCCACGAAGATGTGTGTTATCCCTTCCTGGATCTGAGCCCGACCCAGCGCCGCTATAAGGGCACGGTCAAAAAGCTCAACAGCGAACAGGTGATCATCGACAGCTGCCGCTTCCTGATGGACGAATATCGGGAGCATTTCCCGAAAAGCGGGTTCCTGGGTTTTGCCGTCCAGCGTTCCTACCAGCATGTTGGCGGCATCGAGTTCAGTGTGGGGATCACTCGTGATGAGGTGTTCGGGCCGCTGGTGGTTTGCGGGGCAGCCGGTGCCCAGATCAATATCATGACCGATCGCCAGATTGCGTTGCCGCCCCTGAACATGGTGCTGGCCCGCGAGCTGCTGCGGCGTACTTACATGTACAAACTGCTTAAAGAACACAGCCTGAAGCCGGAAGAGGATATCCGGGCGGTGTCCGAAACCCTGGTGACGCTGTCACAGATTGTGATCGATATACCAGAGATCAAGGGCCTGGAAATCTCGCCATTGCTATTCAATGAGCAGGGCGCCGTTGCTGTAAACATCGCCATTGACCTGGATGAACATCCGATCAAGCCCATTATCCAGCCCTACCCGCGAGAGCTGGAGGAGTGGCTGGTATTGCCCAAATCCGGTCGCCGCGTGATTATCCGTCCGGTGCTGGCGGAGGACGAGCCTGCCCACCGGTTGTTCCACGAGCATCAGTCCCCGGAATCCATCCGTTACCGGTTCTTCCAGTACCGCAAGCATTTTTCCCGGGAAGACGTGGCCCAGATGGTGCAGATCGACTATGACCGGGAAATGGTGTTCATCGCCAATGCACCCCGTGAGGATGGTGAAGGCGAGGAGACCCTGGGTACCGTGCGTACCTGGACCGATGCCGACAATCTGCGCTGCGAGTTCGCCGTTATGGTGGATGACCGGATGAAAGGCGAAGGCCTGGGCGTGGCCCTGATGCAGAAGATGATTGATTACTGCCGGGCCCGGGGCACCATGGAAATGATCGGCAATGTCTTGCCGGACAACCGGCCGATGTTGCAGCTGGCCGAGCATCTGGGGTTCGAGATCAAATACAACCCGGAAGAAGAGGTGATGGATCTGCGGCTGGTATTGAACGAGCCGCAGAAAGACTGGCAGAAGGAACGGCTGGGCAAAGGGGGGCACCTGTAGGCCCCCGCTTCCATTACTCTTCGACGATGGCGGAGCGATCCTCTCCGCCCAGGGCTTCCAGCAGCCCGGGGATCAGCCGTGACAGCTCCAGTGTCATGATGGTGAAGGCTGCATCGAACTTGGCCAGGGCGTCGTCGACATCGACGTCGTCCAGTTGCTCTTGCAGGGTTTCACCGAATTTCAGCCGGCGTATGCCCAGCTCTTCGTCCAGTACGAACGAGACATTGTCGTCCCAGGTCAGGGCCAGCTTGGTCACCTGCATGCCAGCTTCCAGGTGGTTGCGGATCTCGTCGGCTTTGAGATCGAGGCCTTTACAGCGCACCACGCCGCCATCTTCTGACGGGTCTTTCAGTTCGCATTCGCTGCCCAGAGTAATGTTGGCAGGGTGATCAATGCTTTCGTTCAGCCAGCCGGTGAAGGTGAAGGCGGGGGATTGCTCAACCGCAGGCGGGCGCACAGGCAGTGATCCAAGGCTCTTGCGCAGTGTGGAGGCCAGATCTTCGGCCTGTTTCGCAGAGCCGGCATCGACCACCAGCACGCCGTCCTTGGGGGCCAGATAGGCGAAGCAGCGGCGGTTGCGGGAAAATGCCTGGGGCAGCATTTCCAGCATCACCTGTTCTTTCAGTTCGTCTTTTTCCTTCCGGCGCACCTTTCGGCCCTGCTCCAGCTCAATGGCTTCGGCACGCTCTTCCACAGCCTCCTTCACCACTGGCCCGGGCAGAATCTTCTCTTCTTTTCTCAGGGCAATCAGGTGATAACCATTGGCGCTGTGCACCAGCTGGTCGCCATGTTTACCCAGGGGTGGAACCCAGCCCTGGCGGTTGGTTTCCTGAGGGCCGCAGGGTTTGAACGCGTCCGCCTGAAGCTTCTCTTCCAGCGCTTCTGCGGAAATATCGAAAGGTTTGGTGAAACGGAAAACACGGGCATTACGAAACCACATGGGTCTGAATCCTTGCGTCAGGTCGGAGCTTGTCGAATCGAAAAAGGGGGAGGGATGATACGGCTACCAGGCGGTAGCCGTAAAGTGACGGCAGGCCGGTCAGATCTGCATAACCTCCACCAGCACGGTTTTGACGATAAAGCCGACAACGCCGGCGCCAAGCACGGTAAACAGCGCGATAGTGCCAAATTTGCCGGCCTGGGATTTCTTGGCCAGATCCCAAACGATGAAGCCCATCCAGGCAATAAGGCCGGTCAGAAACACCAGCATGGCGATCTGGGAAAATACTGCTTCGTTCATTGCTACTCCGATATCAACATATGTCTGAAGGTGTTAAACACAGGCCGGTAAACCGCCTGACTACTGCTCATCCCGCAGGAAAACCCAGTTGTTGTTATCGGATTGGTCTTCGCTGAAATAGTACCCGTCCAGGTTGAAGCCTTTGAGATCATCAGCCTGGGTGATTCGATTCTGGATGGCGTAACGGCACATCAGCCCACGGGCCTTCTTGGCGTAGAAGCTGATCATCTTGTACTGGCCGTTTTTCCAGTCCTTGAACTGGGGCGTAACCAGCCGGGCATCCAGGTGTTTCTTCTGCACGCTCTTGAAGTATTCATTGGAGGCCAGATTCACCAGTACCTTGTCGTCACTGGCCAGGAGCTGGTTCAGGGCATCGGTAATCTTGCTGCCCCAGAATGCGTACAGGTCTTTGCCCCGGGTGTTTTCAAACCGGGTGCCCATTTCCAGTCGGTAAGGCTGCATCAGATCCAGCGGTTTCAGCAGGCCGTAGAGGCCGGAGAGGATCCGCAGGTGTTTCTGGGCAAAACTGAAATCCTCTTCACTGAAACTCTCGGCATCCAGACCGGTATAGACGTCGCCCTTGAACGCCAGAACGGCCTGCCGGGCATTATCCGGCGTAAACGGTGTGTGCCAGCTCTGGAAGCGCTCGGCGTTCAGTTGCCCGAGTTTGTCGCTGATGCTCATCAGGTTGCTGACCTGATGCGGTTCCAGCTCCTTGAGCTGGTCAATCAGTTCACAGGCATCGTCCAGGAAGTCCGGTTGGGTATGGGTTTCCGTTGCCAGGGGGCTCTCATAATCCAGAGTCTTGGCAGGGGAGATGATCATCAGCATGTCAGAGGATCCTCATTGCAGAAACGTGAGTAACTGGTCCCTGGTGAATGGCCAGTCAAGCTCCGCCCCGGTGTCGTTGCGGCGCAGCACCGGGATGCGGGTGCCATAGCGCTCCACCAGGGCTTCGGACTGGGCAATGTCCACCACATCCACCGGAATGGGCTCGGGCATCGGGGTGCTGACCAGCAGCGCCTCTGCCAGTTCGCACAAATGGCACTGGGATGTGGTGTAAAAAAGCAGTTCCATTATTTTTTCGGCTGCGCGTCAATTTGCTGGCCGTTAACGCCCTTGCTGTCCCGGCCCATCAGGTAGAGGTAAACAGGCATCAGCTGCTCTGGGTCCGGGTTTTTCTTGGGATCTTCCGCCGGGTAGGCCAGCACCCGCATGCCGGTGCGGGTCGCGCCCGGGTTCAGGCTGTTTACCCGGATATTGTGGCGCTCGTCGTCCAGCTCATCCGCGAGTAACTGGGCCAGGCCTTCAACGGCAAACTTGGAGACCGCGTAGGCACCCCAGTAAGCTCTTGCCTGCCGGCCAACGCCGGAGGAGGTGAAGATCATGGAGGCGTCATCGGATTTGCGCAGCAGCGGAATCATCGCCCGGCTCAGCAGGAATGGCGCTGTGGCGTTCACGTGCATGACCTTGTTCCAGGTTTCCGGATCGTACAGCTCAACCGGGCTGCGAGCACCGAGAATTCCGGCATTGTGCAGCAGGCCATCCAGGCGACCGAAATTGTCTTCCAGGGTCATGGCCAGCTCTTCATAATCCTTGACCGCCGCACCTTCAAAGTTCATCGGCACGATGGCAGGTTTGGGATGGCCGGCGGCTTCAATCTCGTCGTAGACTTCCTCCAGCCGCGAGAGCGTGCGCCCAACCAGGATGACGGTGGCGCCATGGGCGGCATACGCCTTGGCGGCAGCGCGTCCGATACCACTGCCGGCACCGGTTACCATGACAATGCGGTCTTTCAGAAGATCGGCGGGTGCCTGGTAATCTTGCATAACCTGTCTCCGTAAATCAGGCCGGACCAGGCCTTGCTCAGGCCGGTCGAAAATAATTGGGCGCTATTGTAACAGCTTTGTCAGGTCGCTGACGGTATCGGCAATCCGGTCGGCTTGCCACAGGTCAACCGTCTCCGGTTGCTCTATGTAGCCGTAACGCACTGCGATGGTGTGCATTCCGGCGTTCCGGCCCGCTTCAATGTCCCGTTCATGATCACCGACATAGACAGATTTTATCGGTTCCACCTGAATCTGCCGGCAGGCCAGCAACAGTGACTCCGGGTGCGGCTTGCGTTCGGCTACATGGTCCGGGCAAATCAGGGCGGCACAGCGTTGCGCCAGGCCCAGGGCTTCGATCAGGGGCACCGCGAAGCGTGCGGGCTTGTTGGTGACAATTCCCCAGGGGATGCCCCGGGTCTCAAGACTGCTCAGCAACACGTCCATGCCCGGGAACAGGGTGGTTTCAACGGCTACCCCCGTTTCATAGAGATCGAGAAAGGCCGTGTGCTTTTCAGGATAACCCTCGTGTTCGGGCTCCAGCCCGAATCCCACCCGAATCATCGCCCGGGCGCCATTGGAAACCGAGCGCCGGATCTGTTCTGCGGGCAGTGCCGGCATGCCGTGTTGCTGTCGGAGCTGGTTCAGGCAGCGGATGAAATCCGGGGCGGTGTCGATCAGGGTGCCGTCCAGGTCGAAGAGCACCGCCGCCGGTGTCTGCTCAGTCTTCACGGGTATCCCGGGCATGCATCAGGTAATTGACGTCGACATCCCGCCCAAGCTTGTACACCTTGGTGATGGGGTTGTAAGTCATGCCGGTGAGTTCGCGGACTTCCAGCCCGGCATGGCGAAGATGGTCGGACATCTCCGAGGGGCGGATAAACTTCTTCCACTCATGGGTGCCCTTGGGCAATAGGTTCAGAACGTACTCTGCACCGACAATGGCGAACAGGAACGACTTCGGGTTGCGATTGATGGTCGATACGAACAGGTGGCCACCGGGTTTCAGCATGCTGGCACAGGCTCGAATAACCGATGCCGGGTCGGGCACATGTTCGAGCATTTCCAGGCAGGTAACCACGTCATACTGACCGGCATGTTCAGGATCCCGCGCCAGTTCCTCGATGGTGGTCTGGCGATAGTCCACTTTCACGCCGGACTCCAGGCCATGGAGCTTGGCTACCGACAGTGGCGCCTCGCCCATATCGATACCGGTAACATGGGCGCCCCGCAGTGCCATGCCTTCGGACAGCAGCCCGCCGCCGCAGCCAACATCCAGAGCCCGTTTACCGGCCAGCGATACGCGTTCGTCGATGTAATTCAGCCGCAACGGGTTGATGTCGTGCAGTGGCTTGAACTCGCTGGTAGGGTCCCACCAGCGGCTGGCGAGCGCCTCGAATTTGGCAATCTCGTTCTGGTCTACGTTCTGGTTGTTCATGTTCGGGGTTACTCCGGATAATCAGCTGAGAATCTGTTTGCGCCATTCGTTCACCCGCAGAACCAGATCTGGTACGTCGATGCGGGTAAGTCTGCCATCCTGTAATTGTGGTACGCCATGAATCCAGCTGTGGCTTACTGCCCGGCCGTGGTTGCTGTAGACCAGGTGTGAAGCGGGATCGTAGACCGGCTGCAGATAGGGGTCGCTCAAATCAACGGCGATCAGGTCCGCCAGTTTGCCTGCCACCAGGGAGCCGATGTCCTGATCCCGCCCCAGGGCACGAGCACCACTGAGAGTTGCCATCTCCAGCGCCTTGTGAGCCGACAGGGCAGCGGCATCGCCGGCCACAGCCTTGGCTACCATTGCGGCGGTTTTCAGTTCGCCGAACAGATCCAGATCGTTGTTGCTGGCGGCGCCATCGGTACCGATGGTGACATTGATATCGTGATCCAGCAGTTTCTGCACCGGACAGAACCCGCTCGCCAGTTTCAGGTTGGACTCCGGGCAATGGACAACATGGGCGCTGGTCATTTTCAGATGAGCCAGGTCGGATTCGTCGATCTGGGTCATGTGTACGCATTGCGTATTGGCACCGAGAACACCCAGGTCTGCCATACGCGCCAGTGGTCGTTGCCCGCTGGCTTTTACCGCTTCCGCTACTTCAAAGGCGGTTTCGTGCAAATGCAGTTGAATGGCTGCGCCGGTTTGCTGCGCTAATTCCACGGCGGCGCCCAGAGGACCGTCGGAAACGGTGTAAGGGGCGTGGGGCCCAATGGCTGGCATGATGTAGTCATCCCGCTGCCATTGTTCAATTAGGTCCGCACCTTTGCGCAGGTATTCTTCTGGCCCTGAACCCCATACCGTTGGCATATCCATCAGAGGAAAGCAGATCTGTGCACGCATGCCGGTGTCGTGGGCTGCCTGGGCAGTCACTTCCGGGAAGAAGTACATATCCGAAAACGTGGTGGTGCCGGTGCGGAGCATCTCTGCCATGGCCAGGCGCGTGCCGTCTGCCACGAACTGCTCGCTGACAAACTTGCCCTCTGCAGGCCAGATATGATCATTCAGCCAGGTCATCAATGGCAGGTCGTCAGCCAGGCCCCGGAACAGGGACATGGCGGTGTGGCCGTGCAGGTTGATCAGCCCGGGCAGGACAACATGCTGGTTCAGGTCGAGGGTTTCCCGTGTGCGATAACTCTGGTCTGCCTCAGCCTGCGGCACGATCGCCAGAATTCGGCTGCCTTGAAGGATCACGGCCTGGTGTTCAAGGACAACCCCGAAGGGTTCGACGGGAATCAGCCAGCGGGCGTTGATTCGGGTATCGGCTGCGGTGATGGTTTCTGCCGTCATTAACCTGCCTTGCGGGTTCGGGGCACCGGAGGCGCCTTGAAATTCAATGGGCAAGTATAACCAGCGCGGTCAGGCAGAACTACCCCGGTGGCGGCCGCTGCGCTGCGATTTTCCAGACATTCATCAAGCCTCTTCAAATCAGGGCAGTCAATCTGGTTTGATAGGGCTATACTCGCTGTTTTTCTTTGGTTCGGGAGTTGTTTATGGCAGGTCGATCTTCCAATCGTTCCATCGGGACGGTAGCAATGCGCTGGCACGGAGACAGGCTTGAATTGCTGGATCAACGCCTGCTCCCGGCGGAGGAGCACTGGATTGTTGCGGATGGCGCGTCGGCGGTGGCCCAGTGCATAACGGATATGGTGGTGCGCGGGGCACCAGCCATTGGCATCAGTGCTGCCTACGGGGTGGCCCTGGCAGCCCGCCACGCAGGCGGAGGCGATTGGCAGGCCGAGATCAAACAGGCTATTCGAGTGTTGGCGAAATCCCGGCCTACGGCGGTGAACCTGTTCTGGGCGCTGGAGCGCATGGAAAAGGTGTTCCACGCCTGCCATTCTCTGGACGAAGCCACTGATCGGCTGGCGGCAGAGGCTGTTCGTCTGCATGAGGATGACCTGGCGGCCAACCTGGCCATGGCGGATTATGCGCTGGAGGTGATGAATCCCGACAAGCCTATCGCAGTGCTGACTCACTGTAACACCGGTGCACTTGCCACCGGAGGATACGGTACCGCGTTGGGGGTGATTCGCCGTTTGCACGAGGAAAAACTGTTGAAGCGGGTCTATGCCGACGAAACCCGGCCCTGGCTTCAGGGCAGCCGATTAACCGCCTGGGAGCTGACCCGTGACCATATTCCCGTTACGCTCAATGCCGATGGCGCGGCAGCGGCCATAATGGCTTCCGGCAAGGTTAAATGGATTGTGGTGGGCGCCGACCGGATAACCGCCAACGGTGATGTGGCGAACAAGATTGGTACCTATAACCTGGCGGTTCTGGCGCGGCATCACAAGATCGGGTTTATGGTGGTGGCTCCCTCCAGTACTGTCGATATGTCGCTGGAGTCCGGCAAGGATATTCCGATCGAAGAGCGGGAGGGCACCGAGGTTCGTGAAATCCGCGGGATTCCCCTGGCGCCCGCCGGCGTTCAGGTCTTCAATCCGGTGTTCGACGTGACACCGGCCAGCCTGATTGATGCCATCGTGACCGAGAAGGGCGCAGTGCGTAACCCCAACATTACCGGAATGCGCGCGCTGTTTACCTGATATTCCGTTTTGCCCCGGAGCTGGTTGCCGGCTTGTCCGGCGCTGGCCCGGCGGTCTTCATGCCAGCTTTCAGTTCTGCCACTTCCTTTTCCTGCTGTTCTATAAAATGCAGTGACATTTCAAAGCTCTGGCGGGTGAATTCCAGCACTCTGCGGAAGCCTTCATCCGACAGGTTTCTGGCATCGTCGTGCCGGCGGAAGATGTTAATGAATTCCCGTTCCCGCTCGAACTGGAGCGGAATCCGGCCTATGCCCCAATCGTTGAGTATCTGCCACACCTCGGGGTTATAGTTACGGGTGGTGCGCATGATAAACGGGATCGGATCGTTGCGGGCCACCAGGGCGGCGAGTCTCAGGATCAGCTCGAAGGAGAGGGTGGAGGTGCCATTTTCAATGGCTTCCAGCAAAGACTTGTCTTTGAGGTTCAGGGCTTCACTCATTTCCGAGAGCGTGAGGCCCGCAACTTCCCGTATGTCTTTCAGCGATTGGCCGGCTGTCAGCATGGCCCGCAACTGATCCTGAGAATTAATCAGGGCCCGACCGACCCGCAGGGAGGTGTCGGTTGCCCGGGCGCCCAGACGAAGTGCCGAACCCGTCAACCCGGCTATACGTTCCAGCATACCGTCTGGGGTTTTATCTTTCGGGCCAGAGGATTCCAAGCCCTCAGCTTCGTCCATGGAATACATGGCGTGCAGGGCGTCCAGTAGCATGTCCCTGAACACCCGGGCACGCTGTTGGGTACTCTGACCGCTTTCCCCGGACGGCTGCCCAGCCATGATTTATGGTGCCTCAGTCTTGGCCGCAAACTGGGTGGGCATCAGAATGGACGCCATACGTTGATCCAGCTCCAGCAAGTCGGCCATGATGTGTCCGCCTTCCTGGATGACGAAATCCAGTTCTTCGTCAGTGTTGTCCAGATCTGCCGCCTGTTGATCCTGCCAGTCTTCCAGAGCTTCCAGGTCTTCAAACGGTTCTTCGCCTTTCAGTTCCCTGCGGGCATTGGCGATGGTCAGGCGGGTCTGCTCGATCTGGTTGTGCTGGTTCTTGCGCTCGTCCACGTTAAGGCTGACGTAATCCATCTGTCGCTGGCGATTAAGGAACTCGATTTCCTTCTGCAGCAGCTTGAACTCCGGGTTGGTGGCGAACCGCTCTTCGTGGCGATTCCGCAGTTCGTCAATCACGCCGGTAAAGTCGAAATAGCGGGCATGGGGAACGGCCTCAATCTGGTCCCACGGCAGGGCGTGGTCCAGAGCGTCCTCACCAATTCGGGTTTTATCGATGCGCGACGGGATTTCGATGTCTGGAATCACCCCTTTGTGCTGGGTGGAACCGCCGGAAACCCGGTAAAACTTGGACTGGGTGATTTTCAATTGACCGTGGTTCAGTGGCCGAACGGCCTGAACCGTGCCTTTGCCGAAGGTTTGGGAGCCAACCACCAGGCCTCGACCATAATCCTGGATAGCGCCGGCGAAAATTTCAGAGGCGGAGGCACTCATCCGGTTGACCAGCACCACCAGAGGGCCGTCGTAGACCACGGACGGATCCTCGTCTTCCAGTACCTGAACATCGTTGTTGGCGTTACGGATCTGGACCGTGGGGCCTTCGTCGATAAACAGGCCAACCAGGTCGTTGGCTTCGTGCAGTGCGCCACCGCCGTTATTACGAAGATCCATGACCACGCCATCCACGCCGCTGGCCTTGAGTTCCTCAATCAGTTTACGCACGTCGCGGGTGGTGCTTTTGTAGTTGGGATCGCCAGCCTGCATGGCCTGGAAATCGGCGTAAAAGGTGGGGATGTTGATGACACCGATACGATAGGTCTCGCCGTTTCGATCCAGTTCAATCACGTCTTTGCTGGCGCTTTGTTCCTCCAGCTTCACCTCATCCCGCTTGATGGCGATGGTTCGCGTGATGGTCTCGTCACTGGCGTTGGCCGGGATCACTTCCAATGTCACGGTGGAATTGCGAGGGCCGCGGATCAGGTCCACCACCTCGTCCAGGCGCCAGCCGATCACGTTCACTGGCTTTTCATCGCCCTGGGCAACAGAGACGATGCGGTCGGCAGGCTGCAGCTGACCCTGCTTGGAGGCCGGGCCACCGGGTACCAGACGCACTACCTTGGTGTACTCGTTATCGGATTGCAGTACCGCGCCGATGCCCTCCAGCGAGAGGCTCATGTTGATATTGAAGTTCTCGGAGGTACGGGGCGAAAAGTAAGAGGTGTGAGGGTCCCACATACCGGTAAAGGCATTCATGTAAGCCTGGAATGCATCTTCGCTGCGGGCCTGGTAAGCGCGTTTGAGCTGGCCTTCATAGCGGCGGCGCAGCGTCTCTTCGATCGCGTCATCGTCTGCGCCGTTCAGTCTCTGGGCCAGAACCGCGTTTTTAATACGCTTCGTCCAGAGCTCGTCCAGAGCGGCTTGGTTTGCCTCCCAGGGCGCCTCGGAACGGTCGACGCGAATCCTGTCATCGGCAGCGAAGTCCAGTTGCTCAATACCGTTGTCAATGAGCCCCAGGGCGAACTTCAGGCGTTCGATAACCCGCTGTTGAACCAGGTTGTAAATATCAAAGCCCGGCTGGAGTTGGCCGGTTTTGAGCGCTGACCCCAAGTGTTTCTTGACCCGGGAGAGGGCGTCAATGTCTTCCTGGGTCAGGTAGATTCTCTGGCTGTCCAGGTAATTCAGGTAGGCATCGAAAACATCGCCGGACAGTTCGTCGCTGATGCCGAGATTGCGGAAATGCGTGAACTGCAGCTGCCGGGCAATCAGAATATTGGCGCGGGCCTGGTCAATCGTGGGCGCAACCGGCTCATACCTGGCGGAGTCGTCAATCTTTGCGTAGGCGCCGGAGACAAGGAGGCCCAGGGCCAGAGCCGTGACCGCGCCTGCTTTCCGGGTGAGGGAAGTCAGGGACGGGCGCTGCATGGAATTTTCCGCAATGGTCATAAATGCATACCTGAAGCTGCTGGGAATCGCCACCAATGACAATGGGGGTGAATACCCGTGACTGTTCAATTTATTGTAGGCAACCGCTACACCTGTTGCCATAGGCCAGGGGTATAGCTTCGTGACAATATGTCCATATACGTTTCAGCCTGAGGCTAACTATGGGGGCGTGTGACCGGAAGTAAACTGTCGGCAGTTGAGGGTAGAGGTGGCCGGAGGGTATAGGCCCTCCGGCCGGCAGGGTCAGCTGAAGTTTTCGTTGCGTTCGGCTTTCTGAAGCAACAGGGATGGTGGTGTGAATCGCTCACCGTACTGATCTGCCAGCTGCTTTGCCCGCTCCGCAAAGGCCCGAACGCCATACTGGTTGACGAACTGGATGGCACCGCCGGTCCAGGGCGCGTAGCCAATACCGAAGATGCTGCCAATGTTGGCGTCTTCTACGGTTCTCAGCACTCCCTCCTCAAGACAGCGGATGGTCTCGATGGCCTGCATGAACAGGATGCGATCTTTCAGATCCTGCAGCTTCACACGGCGTGCCTTGTCCTGGTCCACGAACAGGTTCTCCAGTTCCGGCCACAGGTATTTTTTGCCCTTCTCCGGATACTCGTAGAAACCGGCACCGGCGGCTTTGCCCTTGCGTCCGTGGGTATCCACCATGGCATCGATGACGGCTTCGGCCGGATGCGGCTGCCAGGTACCGCCGGCGGCTTCCGTGTCTTTCTTGCTTTGGGCGCGGATGTGCTGCATCAGGGTCATGCTGACTTCGTCAGAGATGGCCAGCGGTCCTACCGGCATGCCGGCCAGCAGTCCGGCATTCTCGATGCTTGAGGGGTGAATGCCCTCGGCCAGCATGCTGATACCTTCGTTCACGAAGGTGCCAAATACCCGAGAGGTAAAGAAGCCGCGGCTGTCGTTCACCACAATGGGAATCTTGCCTATCTGCTGCACGTAATCGAACGCCCGGGCCAGGGTGTCATCGGAGGTTTTCTCGCCGACGATGATTTCCACCAGTTGCATCTTGTCCACCGGGGAGAAGAAGTGCAGGCCGATAAAGTTGTCCGGCTTGGCCGAGGCCTGGGCCAACTGGGTGATGGGGATGGTGGAGGTGTTGGAGGCAAAGATGCCGTTAGCGACCATTTTCGGCTCGGATTCCTGGGTAACCTTTGCCTTCAGATCGCTGTCTTCAAAGACTGCCTCGATGATCAGGTCGCAACCTTCCAGGTCGTCGGCAGAGGCGGTGGCGTTGATGCGGGCCAACACTTCGTCTTTCTGGGCTTCGGTCATGCGGCCGCGACTGACTTTCTTCGCCAGGAGATTTTCGGAATAGCGTTTGCCTTTCTCGGCGTTTTCAACCGAGACATCCTTCAGCACCACCTCAATGCCGCGGCTGGCAGTGGAGTAGGCAATACCGGCGCCCATCATGCCTGCACCCAGTACCCCGACTTTCCTGAAGCTTTCCTTTTCTACGCCATCCGGGCGACTGCCGCCGGCCTTGATGGCGTTGAGCTGGAACCAGAAAGTGCCCGTCATGTTTTTGGCCACCTGGCCGGTGGCCAGCTCGGCAAAGTAACGGGTTTCAATCAGGCTGCCATTGTCGAAATCCACCTGGGCGCCTTCCACCGCTGCTGCCAGAATCCGTTCCGGTGCCGGATAGCAGCCTTTGGTCTTCTGTTTGAGCATGGCCGGTGCAATAGCCAGTTTCTGGGCCATGGCCGGATGATGCGGAGCTCCGCCGGGGAAGCGGAAGCCTTTCTGATCCCAGGGTTGCTGGCACTTGGGATTGGCTTCGATGAAGGCCCGGGCCTTGGCGATCATGTCTTCCGGTGAGCTGGCCAGCTCATCCACGATACCGGCCTTCAGAGCGGCTTTTGGATTTACCTTCTTACCCTCCATCAGGAACGGGAAGGCGGCTTCCAGGCCAATCATCCGGGGCAGTCGCTGGGTGCCGCCACCGCCGGGCAGCAGGCCCAGGGTGACTTCCGGCAAGCCCAGTTGGGTCCGGTCATCATCAATGGCAACGCGATGATGGCAGGCCAGGGCGAGTTCCAGGCCACCACCCAGAGCGGTGCCGTTGATGGCAGCCACCACAGGTTTGCCACAGGTTTCCAGCGTACGCATATCGGCCTTCAGGCCGTTGACCATGTCTTCAAACTCTTTGGCCTGTTCGCGGGTCACTGTGTACAGCTCATTCAGGTCGCCGCCGGCAAAGAAGCTTTTCTTGGCGGAGGCAATGATAATGCCTTTGACATTATCCAGGTCGCTTTTGACCTTGTTGACGGTTTCGGTTAGTGCAGTTCGAAACTCGCCGTTCATGGTGTTCGCAGACTGGCCCGGCATGTCGATGGTCAGGGTCAGAATCTGGTCTGAACCCAGGTCGTATTGGATGGCACTCATGGTCGGTTCCTTTTTTTGAAAGTGGTGTTCAGACGCGCTCGATGATGGTGGCAATGCCCATGCCACCGCCCACACACAAGGTGGCCAGGCCGTAGCGCAGTTCACGGCGTTCCAGTTCATCCAGCAGGGTGCCGAGGATGATGGCGCCAGTAGCACCCAGCGGGTGGCCCATGGCGATGGCGCCGCCGTTTACATTCACTTTCTCGTCCGGAACGGACAGTTCTTTCTGGAAGCGCATCACCACCGAGGCGAAGGCTTCGTTCACTTCAAACAGGTCGATCTGGTCCACCGTCATACCGGCTTTCTCCAGTGCCTTGCGGGCAGCCGGGGCAGGGCCGGTGAGCATAATGGTGGGGTCTGTGCTGGTAACCGCAGTGGCAACGATGCGGGCGCGTGGCTTCAGGCCGAGTTCCTTGCCCTTGGCTTCGCTGCCAATCAGCATGGCGGTGGCACCGTCGACAATGCCGGAAGAGTTGCCGGCGTGGTGCACGTGGTTGATCTTCTCCACGTAGTGGTATTTTTCCCGGGCGACGCCGTCAAAGCCCATCTCGCCCATCATCTGGAACGAGGGCTTGAGGCCTGCCAGGGATTCCACGGTCGTGTTGCCGCGCACGTGCTCGTCCCGGTCCAGGATGACAACGCCGTTCTGGTCGGTAACCGGCACGATGGATTTGGCGAAGTACCCCTTTTCCCAGGCATTGGCGGCTTTTTGCTGGGATTTCACCGCAAAGCCGTCGACATCTTCACGACTGAAGCCTTCCAGGGTCGCGATCAGGTCTGCGCCAATGCCCTGGGGCATGAAGCCGGTGTGCAGGTTGGTTTCCGGATCGGTGGCCCAGGCGCCTCCATCGGAACCCATGGGTACGCGAGACATCGCCTCGACACCACCGGCAACCACCATGTCTTCCCACCCGGAGCGCACTTTCATGGCGGCCAGGTTCACGGCTTCCAGGCCGGAGGCGCAGAAGCGGTTCAGGGTTACTCCGGCGACTTTCTCATCCCAGTCAGCGGCCAGTGCCGCCGTCTTGGCGATATCCGCGCCCTGGTCACCCACGGCGGTGACGCAGCCCATGACGACATCATCTACCTGAGAAGTGTCGAGCCGGTTACGCTCTTCCAGAGCCTTGAGCACGGTAGTGAGCAGCGTGATCGGCTTAACGCTGTGCAGTGAGCCATCTTTCTTGCCGCGGCCGCGGGGGGTGCGAACGGCATCGAAAATGTACGCCTCGGTGGTCATATCTGTTCCTCTGATTGTTATCCGGGCTTGATTTCAAAGAGTGATAACCATAGCGGTTCAGTGTAGCCCCCGGTAATGACAGCCGCTGCCAATCCCATTGGCAAAATTGCTCAGGGACAATGACACAAACGCTTGTGACTTCTATCTTGAATAAGGATTGATCCTATAAAGCAGGCAGGTGTAACCATGTCTCTGAGAGATGCTATCGATAATTTCTACGAAAGGCTGGTGCTGGATGCGATCGATGCAACCCGGGAGGAGTCGGACACAGCGGATTATCTGACCGACGTGATGTGTGTGGCTCTGAATCGTTTGCCGGGCAGGTACTATCGGCACACCATCGATATGATGTTCTACCTTGCCGACGAGGAATTAAAGGAAATGAAGGAAAAATCCCTGGCTGCGGTCAGGCAAGCCAGGGATTTTGTACGACAGCACCAGAGAGAATGATGCTTTAGTGCTGCAGGCGGCTTTCCAAAGCCTGAACCAGTCGACCAGCGTGTTCTGCGCTCTGTTCGTTCATCTCCGGGTGCAGGCACCAGAGTGCGATCAGCCTTTCCAGTTCCTGCTCAGGTGAGGTTTGATCGCCACCACCCAGACCTTCGGCCAGACGCTGAACCTGGATTTCCATACGCCGTCCCTGGTCTGAGTCCGGAGTCTCCTGGCCGGCAACGATCTCCGCCCTGATCACCAGGTCTCTACCTGTAAGAGAGGTCGCGCCGTTAACCAGATTCTGCCAGTTTGAAGGAACCTGTTCCGGGGCAAGGGCGCCACCCACACGCTCTTTGATCAGTGTCTTCCAGTTATCGAGTCTGGCTTTCAGCTTTTTGCGCTGCCCCAGCTCTGTCAGATGCTGACGAAGGTCTTGTACTTCGCCCCTAACCGGTCGTGAGAGCGGCATATCGGCTAACGGCTTGAGCTCGGTCTTGGCTTCATTGATCAACGCTTCGTCAGCCTCTGTTCCGAGATCGCGGTACTTGGCAACCACTGCGCGAGCGTCGGCGTCAGCCTTCTCAGTCGCTTGTTGCTGTGCAGACCGCTGGGCATCGCGTCGCTCGAAGATCTGGTCGCAGGCTTGGCGGAACGCCTGCCAGAGCTTGCGATCTTCGCGGTGCCGGGTGATGCCGATACGCTTCCATTCCGATTGCAGGGCTTTGGCCTGATCCATGGCCTCCTGAAGAGGTTCATGGTCAATCAACGCCTGAGCCCGCTCGACAATCGCCTGTTTGGCGGCCTCGTTCTTCTGTCGCTCCTCGTCCAGGGGCCGCTCCAGGTTCTTCAGCAGGTCGTCAAACCGCTTCTGTACCTGCCGGTTATCCCGGAAGTCTACCGGCCAGGCCGCTTTCCATTCCTGACGGGCGGTCTGATGAATCCGTTCGGCACCTTTCCAGTCAATACTGGTCCAGTCTGCCTGCGCGAGGAATCGTTCGAGTTCCTCGCAGATGGCTTCCCGTTTGTGCAGGTTGGCCTGTTTGAGATCGGCTTTTGCCTCGAAGTAGGCTTTGCAGGGCTCATAGGCCTGATCGGACGCTGCTTTGAAACGATTCCAGAGGGTTCGGTCGGACGAGCCACCAAGTTCTCGCCATTCGTTCTGCAGTTCTTTTATTCGCTCTGCCTTGGCCTCCGGCTCCATCGGTTGTTCCGCCAGATATTCCATCTGTTCGCACAGAGAGACCTGTTTGGGCTCGGTGGCGAATCCCTGCCAATCGCTCAGTTCCCGGAACTGGCCGGCAAGTAACTGCATCTTCGCCTGGACGTTCTTGCGGTGACGATCATCAAGCGCCTGAAACTGGTTCTGGGCTGTTTTCAGGAGCTGGCGGGATTCCCGGAACTGCTTTGCTTCCAGCGCGGCTTCCAGTTTGGGCAGGGTGGTATTAAGGGCGGCCACGTTTGCCTGCTGCTGTTCCCGGGTTCCGTCTGACGCAGGCTGTGTGCGTGGCTTACCGGCCAGGGCCCGCAGATCGGCCAGGGCCTGGGGTAGCGGGAATTCCTGAGGCCAGGCCACTTCCTGCAACAGGGCTTTTGCGGCAGCCTGAGCGCTGTCGGTGTCGTTGCTTTCCAGTTCGCTGATTTGCGGCCGCGCCAGGTTCAGGCGCCGCACCGCGCCAAGATAGTTGCGTAGGGCCAGCATGGCTTGCTCGTATTGCTTCTGCTCCTGTTTTTCCACCTGGGTGTCCCGCGTGGCTTCCAGCCATCGGTTTTCCTGGGTTTTCTGCAACGCATCGAGGGCAGATTCCGAGGGAAGTCCAGAGGGCACTGCGGCTTTAAGCTGGTTCAGGGTTTGCTGCAGCAGTTCCAGTGTTTCCTGCCGTTGCTGCTTCTGATCGAGGTGCCGCTGCTCTTCCTGGCGCGTCTCATCCAGTTGCTTCTGGCGTTCACGAATCTGGTGGACCGCTTGCAGGAATTGCTGGGTCTGCTCTGCGCTGGCCTTGTTTTCAACGCTCTGCCAGTGGTCCTGGAGGGCGTTCAACCGGGCTTCGTAGAGTTTGGTGTCTTCGCTTCGGGCCTGGTCCTGTGCCTGGCCAACCAGCTCGGTGATTCGATGCTGGGTGGCCGCTTCGCTGGCTTGCTGTTCCTTCAGAATCTGAAGTGACTGTTTGACAGTCTGGTAAACACTTTTATCGCGGCCTTTTGCCTGTTTCAGCACCGCCTGCAGGTGTTCTTCCTGGTTAAGCTGACTCGCCGCCTGCAGTCGAATGGCGGAAGTCACACCTTCTATGGCCAGCGCTGCGAGTGCCGATGGTTCAGGGCTGGCGCCAAGCTGGCGTTCCTGCTGCTGGCGTAACTGCTGTCGGTTGTCTTCTTCGGTTGGCTGGTTGCTTTGTGGTTTTTCGGATGCCTTCTGGCTTTCGAGTGAGACGGTTTTGCGGTTCTTGAACAATTTCTGAATGAATGCAGCCATAAACGGTATCCTTGGGATTGCAACCAGTTTGCGGTGGCGGCAGAGTATCTCCGCCTTCCGGCCCGATCAGGTGTCTGTTTCGGGTAGTGTGTTTGCGGGGGTGCCCCGGGACGCTAAGTCTATCGTTTTGCAAGTCATCGCGGAAAGGGCCTGTATGGCAAAAGATCAGAAACATGACGATCCGGAATACCAGGCTCGTTCGGTAGCGCTGCGCCTGTTGGCCCGCCGGGAGCACAGCCGGTATGAGCTCGCGATCAAGCTGCGGCAGCGCAAGATTCCACCGGATGTTTTTGATCCGGTGCTCGATGAATATGAGCGTGAGGGCTGGTTGGATGACGACCGGTTCGCGGAGATCTATAGCCGCCAACGCATTGAAGCCGGCTACGGACCACTGCGAATACTGGCCGAGCTGCAGCAGCGTGGTGTGAATCAGGCGCCGGAGTGTCTGTCGTCCGTCGCAGAAGAAGAGTGGTGTCGGAGAGCGGTCCGGGCCCGTGATAAACGGTTCGGGCTGGCGGATGTGCAGGGGGATCTGCCTGAAAAACTCCGCCAGGCCCGGTTTCTGGCCCGGCGAGGGTTTTCATCCTCCCAGTCCGAGCACGCCTTGAGCGCGCGATCGGATGATGTTTGAGTCAGAGTGTTGGTGGTATCAACCGTAATTCCGGAGGCAGGTCTGCGCGCAGATCCGGCTGAGACTCTTTGGCTGGGGCTTCGGGGCCGGCCTCGTTGTCGCCAAGCCAGGCCAGCTGGTCCTCAAGCCCGGATGCCGACGGTGCGTCCGGTTCCGTAATCCGGACCAGGACGTCGTAATACCGCCGGATATTCTGTACGTAGACAACCGGTTCATGCCCGCGTGCGTAACCGAACCGGGTTTTGGTGTACCACTCTTTCTGGGCCAGCAGAGGCAGGAATTCCTTTACATCCATCCACCGATCCGGATCTTTCCCGGCGGATTCCGCCAGGCGTCGGGCATCTTCCAGATGTCCAAAGCCGACGTTGTAGGAAGCAAGCGCGAACCAGGTGCGATCCGGTTCCGGAATTCGGTCCGGGATTCGCCCGTGCACCATCCGGAAATAGCGGGCGCCGCCCTCAATACTTTCCTCGGCATCCAGTCGGTTATTAATACCGATGTAATTGGCGGTGGTGCGGGTGAGCATCATCAGACCGCGAACCCCGGTGGGGGAGACGGCGTTGGGGCGCCAGTGGGATTCCTGGTACCCGATGGCGGCCAGCAGGCGCCAGTCCATACCGGATTCTTGGGCATAATCCTTGAACAGCGACTGATAGCGGGGCAGGCGGTTCTCAACGTGGTGCATGAAGGTGCGGGCGCCAACGTAATTGAGCCGGTCCAGATGACCGTAGAACCGTTCGGCGAGCTGGGCCATGGTCCCGTTGTTGTTCACCCTTTCCATGAAAGCTTCGGCGGCATTCACCAGAGTGTCATCCTGAGCAGCTGGAAATAGCCAGACAAGATCACTGGGTTCGTTCAGTGCGAACGCTTCATAAACCTTTGGGAAGAAGACGTGGTTCAGATCCAGTTCATTGGAGGCCACCGCCGCATAGCCGAATTCCCCGCTTTCCACTCGGGCAAGAAGACCGGCTGCATCCAGGCCGGGATGTTTCTGAATGATAGGGCCAGCCTCATTCGCAGGGTCGGCAATAAGGTGCTCATGGTTGCTGTCGGCCAGCATATGGATGGTTTCGGAAGCCAGATCTTCCAGTGATTCCGGTGCCGGAACTTCCTTGTGGTAGACGATCACCGACTGCGCGGAAACCCCGATGGGCACGGAGCGGTACTGATTGTCAAAGTCCGGACGTTGTGTCAGGCCGGCGAGACCAACGTGAGCGTAATTTCTGGATAGGACAGAGAGGATTTCAGAATTGTCGTCGGCGACCCGAACCCGCAGTTCAACGCCGAGTTCGTTGGCAAACAGTCTGGCCAGTTCGTAATCGTAGCCGGTGTCCTGTTCCCGGTCCTGGTAATAGATAGAAGGCGCAACCCGGGTAATGACGTGCAACACGCCTTCTTCCCGGATTTCCTGCAGCGTGGTGGGCTGCGAGCAGCCGGTGGCAAGGATAACTGCCAACACAATGCTCAACTGCGCACTACTGCTTCGGAAAGTGCTGATAAATCGTGACAAATCCCTGCTCTCCGCTACACGCTCAATGGTCAGGATGGTCCGGGAGGTGCTCCCATGCTCCTGCTTTTTGATGCTTCTTGCTTTCCATGCATAGTTTCAATGATCACTGCTGAGGGCGAAATGGTCAATTGGTCTGGTTAATAACTGTGCAAAAGAATGTCAATTTTACACTGCGGAAAGAGGCCAGCTTCCGCTGTAACCTGAGGTCGGTTTCAAGTATCATTGCGGCCTTTCAGACGTCCCCCGATTCGCGCGATACAGGTTGATATCATGCTTGAACTTCGCGGCGCGCCAGCGCTCTCGCCTTTTCGTTCCCGCAAACTGCATTCCCGTATACAGGAAATGGTGCCGGGTGTAGAACATGTGTATGCCGAGTTCATGCACTTTGTGGATCTTGATGCCGACCTTTCCGATTCGGAACAGGCCATTCTCGATCGGCTGCTCACCTATGGTCCCAGTGTCCAGGTTGAGGAGCCGGATGGAATTCTGTTCCTGGTGGTACCGCGACCGGGCACCTTGTCGCCCTGGTCGAGCAAGGCCACGGATATCGCCCGCAATTGTGGCCTCCGGCAGATCCGCCGAATTGAACGTGGTATTGCCTACTACGTCAAGGCCAGCAAGAAACTGGGTCTGGAACAGCGTGAGCAGATTGCGGCGCTTCTCCATGACCGCATGACGCAGAAAGTATTTCACGAGATGGGCGGTGCGGAACTTCTGTTCAGCCACGAAGAGCCTCGCTCTCTGGGACGGGTACCGGTGTTGTCTGGTGGCCGGGATGCCCTGGTGGAAGCAAATGGCCGGTTGGGCCTGGCGCTGGCGGACGATGAGATTGATTACCTGGTCAAATCCTTTGTCGGCCTGGAGCGGGATCCGACGGATGTTGAGCTGATGATGTTTGCTCAGGCCAACTCTGAGCACTGCCGCCACAAGATTTTCAACGCGTCCTGGGATATTGATGGGGAAGGCCAGGAAAAGTCCCTGTTCGCGATGATTCGCAATACCTTCGAGATGAATAGCGAGGGCGTGCTGTCGGCCTACAAGGACAACGCCGCGGTGATCGCCGGCAGCGAAGCCGGTCGCTTCTTCCCGAATCCGGACACGGGTGTCTACGGCTATAACCGGGAGCCGGTGCACATCCTGATGAAAGTGGAGACCCACAACCACCCAACAGCGATTGCCCCTTTCTCTGGCGCGGCCACAGGTTCTGGTGGCGAAATCCGGGATGAAGGCGCGACCGGTCGTGGTTCCAAGCCGAAAGCCGGTCTCACCGGTTTCACCGTTTCCAACCTGAATATTCCCGGCGACGAGCAACCCTGGGAAATCGGCTATGGCAAGCCGGACCGGATTGCCTCTCCCCTGGATATCATGATTGAAGGCCCCATTGGTGGGGCGGCCTTTAACAACGAATTCGGCCGTCCTAACCTGGCCGGTTACTTCCGGACCTTTGAAGAGAAGGTGCCTGGCGCCGCCGGTGAAGAGGTTCGTGGGTATCATAAGCCGATCATGATTGCCGGTGGTCTGGGCAACATTCGCGAGCAGGACGTAGAGAAGGGCAATATTCCGGTCGGCGCCAAACTGATTGTGCTGGGTGGTCCGTCCATGCTGATTGGCCTTGGCGGGGGCGCAGCCTCTTCCATGGACTCCGGTTCCAGTAATGAGAATCTGGATTTCGCTTCGGTACAGCGCGACAACCCTGAAATGGAACGGCGTTGCCAGGAAGTTATCGACCGTTGCTGGCAGATGGGCGACAAAAACCCGATCTGCTTCATTCACGATGTCGGGGCCGGCGGCTTGTCCAATGCCATGCCGGAGCTGGTCAAGGACGGTGGCCGTGGCGGCAAGTTTGAGCTCAGGGATATTCCCAGTGACGAACCGGGCATGTCGCCCCTGGAGATCTGGTGTAACGAGTCTCAGGAACGTTACGTTATGGCGGTTGCGCCTGAAAACCTGGATCTTTTCGATGCTCTGTGTCGTCGCGAGCGCTGCCCGTATGCAGTGATTGGTGAGGCGACCGAGGAACATCATCTGGAGCTGGGTGATTCCTACTTCAACGACAAGCCCGTGGATCTGCCGATGGAAGTGCTTTTCGGCAAGCCTCCGCGCATGCATCGCAGTGTCAGCCGTTCCTCCTTTACCAAGCCGATTTTCGATTCCACGAAAATCGATCTTCACGATGCCGTTCAGCGGATTCTGCGTCTGCCGTCGGTTGGCTCCAAGAGCTTCCTGATTACTATTGGCGACCGCACTATCACCGGGCTGGTGGCCCGGGACCAGATGGTCGGCCCCTGGCAGGTTCCTGTCAGTGATGTTGCGGTAACCGCAGCATCTTTTGATGTGCGCACCGGTGAAGCCATGGCGATGGGTGAGCGCACACCGCTTGCGGTGATTGATGCGCCGGCGTCTGGCCGAATGGCTGTGGGCGAAACCATCACCAACCTCGCGGCGGCGCCGATCGCAAAGCTGTCGGATATCCGGCTTTCCGCCAACTGGATGGCTGCTGCAGGTCATCCGGGCGAGGACGAGAACCTTTACGAGACCGTTCGCGCTGTGGGTATGGAGTTGTGCCCGGCGCTGGGTATTACCATACCGGTGGGCAAGGACTCCATGTCCATGAAAACCGCCTGGGAAGAAGACAATGGCGAGCAGAAGAGCGTCACTGCGCCGCTGTCGCTGATCGTCAGCGGTTTTGCTCCGGTGACCGACGTTGCCCGCACCCAGACACCTCAGCTGCGCACGGATGCCGGTGAAACGGATCTTATTCTTGTTGACCTGGCCGCTGGTCAGAACCGTCTTGGCGGATCTGCGCTGGCGCAGGTTTATCGTCAGGTGGGTGCTGTGGCGCCGGATCTGGACGACCCCGAGGATATCAAGGCATTTTTCGCGGTTATTCAGGGCCTCAATGCCGATGGCAAGTTGCTGGCCTATCATGACCGTTCCGATGGTGGTCTGTTCGTCACCCTTGCGGAAATGAGCTTTGCTGGCAGAACCGGTGTCGATATCAAGCTGGATGGCCTCGCGGAAGACGAATCCCAATTTGCCCGCGAACTCTTCAATGAGGAACTGGGTGCGGTTATCCAGGTGCGCCGTGAAGACACTGATTTCGTTCTCCAGCAATTCTCCGGTGCCGGGCTGGGAGATCACACCAGTGTCATTGGTACTCTGAATGACAAGGATCGGGTTCGGTTGTTGTTTGCCGGAGAGCCGGTTCTGGATGAGGCGCGCACAGATCTGCAGCGCCTCTGGGCAGAAACCAGCTACCGCATTCAGTCTCTTCGCGACAATGCCGACTGTGCCCGGGAAGAATTCGAGAACCTGCTAGATGCCGAGGATCCGGGGCTGAGTGCTGATCTGACCTTTGATCTGAATGAAGACGTCGCGGCACCATTTATCAATACCGGCAAACGGCCGAAAGTGGCGGTGTTGCGGGAGCAGGGCGTAAACGGGCAGGTTGAGATGGCGGCAGCCTTCGACCGAGCAGGCTTTGAAGCGACGGACGTTCACATGAGTGACCTGCTATCCGGTCGCATCAGCCTGGAGAAGTTCCAGAGTCTGGTGGCTTGTGGCGGTTTCTCCTACGGTGATGTGCTGGGTGCTGGTGAAGGCTGGGCCAAGTCCATCCTGTTCAACGACCGGGTGCGTGATCAGTTTGCTGCGTTCTTTAATCGCCAGGATACCCTTGCCCTTGGTGTCTGCAATGGTTGCCAAATGCTATCCAATCTGCACGAGCTGATTCCGGGCAGTGAGGGCTGGCCCCGCTTTGTTCGAAACCAGTCAGAACAGTTCGAAGCGCGCTTGGTGATGGTTGAGGTTACTTCCTCACCATCCGCCTTCCTGGATGGCATGACTGGCTCCCGTATGCCGATCGCGGTTGCCCACGGTGAGGGGAGGGTTGAGTTCGCTTCCGGCACGTCAGCCAAGGCGCTGTCGGATAACGAATTGGTTGCTCTCCGATATGTCGACAACCGTGGCCGGGAAACGACCCGTTACCCCTATAACCCCAACGGTTCAGAGTCTGGTATTACCGGTATTACCACACGGGATGGTCGCGTGACCATCATGATGCCCCATCCAGAGCGGGTGTTCCGGGCCGTTCAGCACTCCTGGCGCCCGGATACCTGGCAAGAAGATGGTCCCTGGTTGCGCATGTTCCGCAACGCCAGAAAGTGGTTTGGTTGATTCGCTGAATCGCAGCTGAAAAGAGAAGTGAAAAGCCAGCCTCCGGTCTCTGTTTCCAAGAGAGTCGAGGCTGGCTTTTTTTATTGTAGATTGGTTAAGCCTGTACCTTTGATGTCAACCCCAAATTCAACCCCTGATGCCCTAAAATAGTCTGTAAATTTGCTGTCTCGGGGCTTGACTAGACAACTTTATGCACATTTCCGGTGCCGCCCTGGCCGTTCTGTGAGCAAACATTGAGAACTAAGTTCAGTTTTTGTGCGAAACCTTTAACTTGTTGATATTAAAGGGAATAAAATCATGGGTGAAAATGTCGGCAATTTAAGAGAAGTCCAGTATTCATGGGGCTTGGGGGGCGATTCCCAAAAACTTTCCCCAGAGTTATCCACAGAATCTGTGAGTAAGTTTGAATTCTCTAATGCTGGGTGATATTTGATCAGTCAGGGAGGTGTCCGTGTATAAGTTTTGCTACTTCGTACCCGAGAGTCATCTGGAACAAACCAAGCAGGCACTGTTCAATGTTGGTGCCGGAAAAATCGGAGAATACGACAGTTGTGCCTGGCAATGTGAAGGCCAGGGGCAGTTCCGGCCGCTGGCGGGAAGCGATCCGTTTCTGGGGCAACAGGGGCAATTAGAAACGGTGCGGGAATATAAAGTGGAGTTAGTGTGCGACGACAGCCTCATAAGAGATGCGCTAGCCGCACTGAAGCAAGCACATCCTTATGAAGAGCCCGCTTATGAGGTTTTTCGGCTGGTTGATCTTTGACGGCGGGTCAGGCCTTTTTCCCCATGGGGTGGCGGATATCACTGACGTGAACGCCAAACCGCTCTGTCTCCATATCGATAAGAAAGAGCTCAAGGGTTTTGCGTACGGTTGGAAATGATATCTCGTCCCATGGAATCTCGCCGGGGGAGAAAAGGCGGGACTCAAGGGATTCCTCTCCGGCGCCGAATTGCCCGTCTTTAAGGCTGGCGCGATAGAACATGTGAACCTGGTTGATATGCGGCACATCGATGATGGAATAAAGGCCTTCGATGGTGACGTCGGCAAGGGCCTCTTCCAGCGTTTCCCTCGCTGCAGCCTCAATCGTTGTCTCAGCATTTTCCATGAAACCGGCGGGAAGGGTCCAATAGCCGTAACGGGGCTCGATCGCGCGCCGGCATAAAAGTATCTGGCCTTCCCAGACCGGAACCGTACCCGCCACAATCCTCGGGTTCTGGTAATGTATGGTCTCGCAGCTGACACATACGTAGCGGTGCCTGTTGTCACCCTCCGGAATGCGTTGTTCGACCGGATGGCCGCATGTGCTGCAATACTTCATTAGTTTCCCCGTATACTGAGTATCTGTTGATGATCAGTTTAACGATCCCGGCTGTCTGTGTCTCATGCAAAATCGGGATGCCACTGGAGTAGCGAGTGCGAGACCTATTAACTGAAAAATTATCCAATTATGCCCCGCGACAGTTGGCACTGGATTATCCGGAAGCCGGTATTCTGGTGCCGGTAACGGATGATGAAAACAATCCGGAAATGATTTTTACCCTGAGGTCTGCCAACCTGAAAACCCACCGTGGCCAGGTGTCTTATCCGGGCGGCAAGCGGGATCCCGAGGATTCGTCGCTTGCGGCCACTGCGTTGAGAGAGACCCATGAAGAAATCGGGTTGCCTCCCGACCAGGTGGACGTCATCGCACCATTAAGCCAGGTAATGTCGCGCTACGGCATTCTTGTAACACCCTACGTAGGGGTTGTTCCAGGCGATCATCCGGTGGTGCCCAATCCCTATGAAATAGAAAGCGTGTTCCGGGTACCGCTTTCCTTCTTTCTGGAGGACAGGAGGGAACGCACCGATGCCCTCAGTTTTCTGAACCACACCTTTTATGTGCCCTGTTACCGCTGGGAGCGTTACCAGATCTGGGGGCTCTCCGCGGTTGTTCTGGTCGACTTTATGAACGCCGTGTACGATGCCGGAATCGATCTGCTCGAACCCCCTCAAGGAGGCTGATATGTTTTACGAGCTCGAAGACAAGCGCCCCCAGGTAGTTGGCGATGGTCAATTTGTTGCTGCAAACGCCGTTATCACTGGCAATGTCCGCTTGCTGGAGAAAAGTAGCGTCTGGTTTAACGTGGTTATTCGCGGCGACAACGAGTGCATCACGGTTGGTCCTGAATCCAACGTTCAGGATGGATCGGTGCTTCACACCGATCCGGGGCTGCCTTTGACCATCGGCCGGGGTGTTACTGTCGGGCATAAGGTGATGCTGCACGGCTGTGATATCGGCGATTATTCACTGATTGGCATAAACGCAGTGGTGCTTAATGGGGCAAAGATCGGCAAGCATTGCCTGATTGGTGCCAATACGCTGATTCCTGAAGGTATGGAAATACCGGATGGTTCGATGGTTGTGGGTTCTCCCGGCAAGATCAAGCGTGAATTGAACGACAATCAGAAGAAAATGTTGGAAATGAGCGCGGCGCATTATGTTCAGAATGCCACGCGTTACCTGGAGAAACTTAAAGTCTGTGATCCGGAGCAGAAATGAACAGGGCCGATCGGGTGCGCTCACCCTGCGTAAGCGTGTGCGCTTTAGACGAGAACGATGTTTGCATCGGGTGCCATCGTACCAGTGACGAGATTCTTCACTGGACTCGAATGACAGACGATGAACGCCGAGAAGTTTTGAAACTGGTGGCAATACGTGAACAAAAGGTAGCTCTATAAGATGACCGATAACACCAAGACCAGCGTCAGATTGGGTACACCTCTTAAAAGCAACGCATTCCGGGTGCTTTTTTGCGGTTCCGGGGAGTTGGGCAAGGAAGTTGTGATTGAACTGCAGCGCTTCGGCGTTGAAGTGATCGCCATTGATCGATATGCCGATGCACCGGCAATGCAAGTGGCCCACCGTTCCCATGTGGTCGACATGCTGGACCCTGTGGCTTTGCGGAGCGTTATCGAGAAGGAGCGCCCGAACCTGATTGTTCCGGAGATAGAAGCTATTGCTACCCCGGAGTTGGTCAAGCTCGAGCAGGAAGGTTATCGGGTGATACCCAGTGCGCGGGCGGTCAACCTGACGATGAATCGTGAGGGTATTCGTCGGTTGGCTGCGGAAGAGCTCGGGTTGCCAACGTCACCTTATCGGTTTGCGGGTACGCGGGAAGAATATTTGCAGGCGGTTGCGGAAGTCGGGCTTCCCTTGGTGGTAAAACCAGTGATGAGTTCGTCTGGCAAGGGGCAAAGCACAGTAAAGACCGAAGCCGATATTGAAAGAGCCTGGGAGTACGCACAAACCGGAGGCCGGGCAGGAAAGGGCAGGGTAATCGTCGAAGGCTTTGTCGATTTTGACTATGAGATTACTTTGCTGACTGTGAGGCATAAAGAGGGGGTAACCTTCTGCGAGCCCATTGGCCACAGACAGGAAGATGGTGATTATCGCGAATCCTGGCAGCCGCAGCCGATGAATGACCTGGCATTACAGCGTTCAAAAGAGATCGCCCGTGCTGTGGTGGAAGATCTCGGCGGTTACGGCATCTATGGTGTTGAACTGTTTGTGAAGGGTGAGAATGTCTGGTTCTCGGAGGTCTCACCTCGCCCCCATGACACGGGACTGGTCACACTTGTATCCCAGGACCTGTCCGAGTTTGCTATCCACGCCCGGGCCATACTGGGTGTTCCCGTTCCTGTTGTTCGACAGAATGGTCCCAGTGCGTCGGCGGTCATTCTGCCGGAGGGAACCTCCACAGAAGTTTCCTATACCGGCCTGGAAGAAGCCCTGGCACAACCGGGAACCCAGCTACGCCTGTTCGGAAAACCGGAATTACAAGGCAAGAGGCGAATGGGGGTAGCGCTGGCGTTGGGTAGCTCCTTAGAGGATGCCCGGGAGAAAGCCCGCACTGCAGCAAGCTCTATAAAGGTCGAATTCTGAAAGCCTGATCTCTGAATCCATGGTGAGGGGTGAAAATCCGGGTGATTTTTAGTCGTTCTGGTTGTATTCTGAACAGCTCGATAGGTGGAAACCGAAGCCCGGTAAAAAAATTGAAAATGGGCGTTGACAGTTTTCCTGAGGGCTGTAGAATGCGCACCACTTCTGAGGGACACGGCAGACAACGCCGGTTCACGAGGGATGCAACTACTTGAAAGTGTTCGAAAATTTGCTTCAAAAATTCTTCGAAAAAAGTGGTTGACAGGGCAGCGGAACGATGTAGAATACGCGGCCTTGATTGAGCAACAGCTCAAACGCTCTTTAAAAAGTTAACCAAGTAATTCGTGTGGGCGCTGGCCGAGGTATTTCGGACACGAAA
>Ga0114900_1000352_pt1 | contig 36800 bp, 37 predicted proteins | sample MalvireepMed_231_FD_89685 | JGI IMG/M metagenome (GOLD analysis project Ga0114900, IMG submission 89685) | Marine viral communities from the Global Malaspina Expedition - Malaspina viral metaG DeepMed_231 | ecosystem: Environmental > Aquatic > Marine > Oceanic | place: Mediterranean Sea...
AGCCGTCGCCCTCTCCGCTTCCGCCATGCGTCTCCCTCCCATGAGCCCTTATTGTCTAGCCTGTTTCCGCGTCACGTCGAGCCCGCCGCGCCGCCTCCCCCCTAGCCGTCCGCCCCCGGCGTCACTACCTTGGCGTTCATGGCCCGTTCCCCCTCGAAATCCGCAAAGCCCGTCCACACCCCGGGCATGTCCGACATGTCGGGGACCTTCGTGCACGACGCGCCGAAGAAGCGGGGCAAGGATCCCATGTTCGCGCCGATCACCGGCCCGCGCCTGACGCCGGAGGAGGCGCCGAGCGTCGACGCCGAATGGACGCCGCACCGCCCCTCCCGGCCCGCCGCGCGCTTGAAAACCCCGTTCCGGCTGGCCTCCCAGTTCGAGCCCGCCGGCGACCAGCCCGCCGCCATCGCGGAACTGGTGGCCACCGCCGAATCCGGCGAGCGGGACCAGGTGCTGCTGGGCGTCACCGGCTCGGGCAAGACCTTCACCATGGCCAAGGTCATCGAGGCGACCCAGCGCCCCGCCCTGATCCTGGCCCCCAACAAGACCCTGGCCGCGCAGCTCTATTCCGAGTTCCGCAGCTTCTTCCCGGACAATGCGGTCGAGTATTTCGTCTCGTACTACGACTACTACCAACCCGAAGCTTATGTACCAAGAACAGATACTTACATCGAAAAGGACTCGTCCATAAACGAGCAGATCGACCGGATGCGGCACTCGGCGACGCGGTCGATCCTGGAGCGGGACGATGTGATCGTGGTGGCGTCGGTCAGCTGCATCTACGGCATCGGGTCGGTGGAGACCTATACGGCCATGACCTTCGACCTGAAGGTGGGCCAGACCATTGACGAGTCCAAGCTGCGGGCCGACCTGATCGCGCTGCAGTACAAGCGCAACGACGCCGCCTTCGACCGGGGCATGTTCCGCAAGCGCGGCGACACCATCGAGATCTTCCCGGTCCACCAGGAGGACCGCGCCTGGCGCGTCAGCCTGTTCGGCGACGAGATCGAGTCCATCGCCGAGTTCGACCCCCTCACCGGCAAGAAGACCGCCGACCTGACCGAGATCACCGTCTATGCGGCCAGCCACTATGTGACCCCGCGCCCGACGCTCAACCAGGCCATCACCGGCATCAAGGCCGAGCTCAAGGAGACCCTCGACTGGATGGTCGAGAACGGCAAGCTGCTCGAGGCCCAGCGCCTCGAACAACGCACCCGCTTCGACCTGGAGATGATGGAGGCCACCGGCTCCTGCGCCGGCATCGAGAACTACTCCCGCTGGCTGACGGGCCGCAGTCCCGGCGAGCCCCCGCCCACCTTCTTCGAATACATCCCCGACAACGCCCTGCTGTTCGTGGACGAGAGCCACGTCACCATCGGCCAGATCAACGGCATGTTCCGGGGCGACTACCGGCGCAAGGCGACCCTGGCCGAATACGGCTTCCGCCTGCCCTCCTGCATCGACAACCGCCCGCTCAAATTCGAGGAATGGGACGCCATGCGGCCCCAGACCGTCCACGTCTCCGCCACCCCCGGCCCGTGGGAGATGGAGCGCACCGGCGGGATCTTCACCGAACAGGTGATCCGCCCCACCGGCCTGATCGACCCGCCGGTGTTTGTGCGCCCGGTGGCGAAGGACGGCTTCTCCCAGGTGGACGACGTCATCGCCGAGGTGAAGGACACCGCCCTGGCCGGCTACCGCTCGCTGGTCACCGTCCTGACCAAGAAGATGGCCGAGGACCTGACCGAATACATGCACGAACAGGGCGTGCGCGTGCGCTACATGCACTCCGACGTGGACACCCTGGAGCGCATCGAGATCCTGCGCGATCTTCGTCTCGGCGCGTTCGACGTGCTGGTGGGCATCAACCTGCTGCGCGAGGGCCTGGACATCCCCGAGTGCGGCCTGGTCGCCATCCTCGACGCCGACAAGGAAGGCTTCCTGCGCTCCGAGACCTCCCTGATCCAGACCATCGGCCGCGCCGCCCGCAACGTGGACGGTCGCGTCATCCTCTACGCCGACCGCATCACCGGCTCCATGGAGCGCGCCATGGCCGAGACCCAGCGGCGGCGCGAGAAGCAGGAGGCCTACAACGCCGAACACGGCATCACGCCCGAGTCCGTGCGTCGCGACATCAAGGACATCATCGAGAGCCCCTACGAATCCCGCGCCCTGGACAAGCTCACCGCCCCGGGCATGAAGGAGGAGTCCCGCCCCTTCGTCGGCACGAACTTCCAGGCCGCCCTCAAGGACCTGGAATCCCGCATGCGCGAGGCCGCCGCCAACCTGGAGTTCGAACAGGCCGCGAAACTGCGCGACGAGATCAAGCACATGAAGCTCATGGACCTGGAATTCGCCAACGAGGCCCTGACGGCCGCGGGCGAGGCCGTGGACAAGGACGCGCCGAAGCGGGACCGCGCGGCGGCAAGAGCCGCGTCGGCGGAGGCGTTCAGGAAGGGGCGGCTGTAGGGGTGCTTGGGCGGCTCATAGAAACCCGAGCCCAAGCTCAAGCTGTCCTACTGGGTCACCTCAGCGGCACCAACATATCACCCAAAGCGCTTTGGGGCTGCTACGGTCACCACAGGCTCAGTCACCAAGCGGCGAGTGTAAGGGGGACGCGACAGTGAATATCGGAGAAATAAAGATTCATGCCGTTGATTGGAGGCCTCCTGAAAAATTCACATGCCCCCACTGCGGTTTTGGTCAAAAGGTGCGCCACTTTTTGACTGATTTGCAGACAATAGAAGTTAGAATATTCCAGTGTCTTGAATGCTCAATGCCCACCGTTACAATGAAATTGTTTGACGGTGGGGATACACTTGACAAGATGCTATATCCGACCGGCATCGGTAGGCGTATCACAACTTACCGCTTCTGCGATCCCGAGGTGTTTCGAATCTACGCAGAAGCGTGCGACCTTTCGGGGGTCAGTTCATCGGCTGCTGGAGCGTTTGCACGGAAGTCGGTTGAGCTAATGCTGGAGAAGTTGGGCTACGAACAACAGTGGTTGGCCCAGAAAATCACAGCTGCAGTCGCAGAAACCGACCCTGACAAGCGGTTGCCCAAACGGATCATCCAGCGACTCAAGTACCTCGCAGAAGCTGGTAATTTCGGTATCCACATTCGGCGAAACACGACCACATCTGAGATCGTTGAGGTCGAGCCTATAGAGGTCGAGGCTTGCTTGGACACAGTCGAGGAAATGATCCAGGAGATTTTCGAACTTCCTGGCGAGGACGCCGAGCGGACGGCTGCCATGAACGAAAAGCTCGCCGCAGCCGGAAAGAAGACCATCTAGGGCGGCGTCGACAGAGGCGGTCGTGGGGCGATTGGGGGGAGCGGCGGCGAGCGCAGATCGGCATCAAATCAAGCGGATGAACTCGATGGCGCTTGAGGCTCGTAAATAATTGGCTGCTGGTTATTTGCTGAACGCCATTTCGCCCGACAACGGCTCTGCGACACATCTTTCAGGACTTGCTTGTGCAGACTCGCGGATGCAATGCTTGGATGCACTAGGGGGGAAAAATGTCATTCAAAAGTGAGGTCCGCGACAGCACCATTAACGCGTTGCTGGAGAAAAGCCGCGAGCGCTCATATGGTAAGTATCTTGCCAAAATGACGCTAAAGAAAGTCCGAGGATTTGTAGACGAACCGATTTCCTTCGATTTTCCAGTAACGGCGATTATCGGTCCGAATGGTGGCGGCAAAACTACTGTATTGGGCGCTGCTGGAATCATCTACAGGGACATCCCCCCGCGCGCGTTTTTCTCGAAAAGCGGAAAATACGACAGCGGCATGCAGGACTGGTCGATCGAGTACGAGATCATCGATCGCGACATTGCGCCCCGAACGTCCGTTCAGCGCACGGCCAGTTTCAAAAGTCTGAAATGGAACCGCGACGCGATGAACCGGCAAACGCTCTTGTTCGGCGTTTCCAGAACCGTCCCGGCCAGCGAGCGCAAGGAGCTTCTTCGGTGCACGTCGCGCAAATTTTCTGTGCCCGACAGTAGGATTATCGACTTTTCCGCAGAGATAAACGATGCCGTTTCTCGCATCCTTGGAAAGGATGTGTCGGGTTTTAAAGAAATCCAGGTTCACCCCACAGGCGATGTCACTCTATTGACCGGCAAGACCGCCAGCGGCGTGGGATATTCGGAGTTCCATTTCGGCGCAGGCGAGTCGAGCATCATAAGAATGGTTGCAGCGATTGAAGCTGCGGCTGACCAAACTCTGGTACTCATCGAAGAAATTGAGAATGGTCTGCACCCGGTGGCGACCATTAGATTGGTTGAATATCTGATATGGGCTGCAGAAAGGAAAAAGATTCAGGTAATATTCACCACCCACTCGAACGACGCCCTTCATCCACTTCCGAGCAAGGCTGTCTGGTCCGCGACTAAGGATAAGCTATTTCAGGGAAAACTGGATGTTGCATCCCTTAGGGCTATAACGGGACAAATTGAGACCTCATCAGTTATATTTGTGGAAGACGATTTTGCTAAGATTTGGATGGAAGCAATTCTTCGACAGAGTTCCAAGCAAATAATCGATCATTTTCAGGTTCACGCAATGTCTGGCGATGGTACGGCTGTTGCTATGAATAAGTATCACAACAAGAATCCATCCATAAAAATTCCTTCCGTATGTGTACTGGATGGCGATTCTCGCCAAATAGAAGATCCGTCGGACAACGTATTCCGTCTTCCTGGGGATGCCCCAGAAGCATACATATTTGATGACTGCATGGATCGTTGGGATAGTATTGGTGGAAAGCTATCAGTGGCGCTTCTTCAGAGATTTGAGGATAGCGACAAGGTCCTCGAAGTTTGCAAGAAAGTTCGGTTGTCAAACAAGGACAACCATCTTCTGTTCTCTCAGGTAGGAGAACACCTTGGGCTTGTGCCTGAACGAACGGTAAGCGCAGCATTTACTACGCTATGGGCCCAAGCGAATGACGACCTCGTGCAGGCGCTAATCGCCCAGATCGCAGAAGGGGGGCAGGCCAGAGGTCCCTCGCCTGATTCCTGAGGGCGGACCAAGCGAGGCGCGCGCGGCAGGTCCCGGTGGTGTTCCGGACACAGTGGGAGGAGACTTGGGTGCTGGCCGTGAAGCTGGCCGAGGCGATGGAGAGGGGTGTCCGCTGAGGCAGCGCAGGACCCCTAGCTAGTGTGGCAGGCGCTACAGCACCAGTAACACCCGTTCGACTTCGCATAGGTCTTCTTGGATTCGCGAACGGCGTCCTGACAGTTGGCGTGCCATCCAAGCTGGTGACGATTGGCTTGATCCGGCGGGTGGCTGCAACCGTCCGTGTGGACCTCGTGATCGCCGTTGAGCTGCTGGTTCGTGTTCACATAGTAGTTGGGCATGATGTCCTCCTCCCGCTCTGGTAGGAGGATTCGCATATCGATGTTCGTTTATTCGGTTGCATTCTCAACTTACCCGCTCTTTCCGGCCCGCCTGCGGTAAGGGCTGACCCCTGACCTGCCACCCGCTACGGTGGGAGGATGGGGCAGGACGACAATCACTGGTGTGCGCTGGGCTTCGCCGAACCGGCCGTCGCCTTCAAGGGGCCGACCCAGACCGCCCGATCCGTCACCGAGGCCCGGATGGCGCTGCACGGGCTTCTGTCCCAACTGCGCCGCCGACCGTCTGCCGCAGCTGCCGAACAACGCGCCCGTCGCCGACTTCCGCTGTGACGACTGCGGCGAGGAGTATGAGCTCAAGTCCAGGCAGGGAAAGCTGGGAGCCATGTCGCATCAGTAGGCATACACGACGCCCGCCATTTGCCCCGCTTCACCTATATGCCGGCGCTCGGAGCGGCAGGGCTTCATCAAGCCGCGCCGTGCCCGCCAGGAGCTCAGCATGGCGTTATAGATATCCTCATCCAGCCTGAATTTGAATGCACTTAGCGTGTCTCGGTCCGGGATCGTCCCTCCTGGCCAGCGGCCTGACTCGGCCATCAGTCTCCGTCTGCGGGCGAACGGTTCTGCGTCGTAGATATCCTTGACGTGGTTGCAACTGATGCAGGCCGCCACGAGGTTGTCCCACACATCCCTTCCGCCGAGAAACCGCGGCACCACGTGATCCTTGCTCGCCAGCCGCGGACTGCCCGATTCAAGGTCCATTTGAACGGCGCAGTAGGCACACCGCCAATTCTGGGCTTCCGCCAGACGGAAGCGGATCGTCGGATCACACGTCATTCCCCTAGATGATGGGCACGGCACGACATTTTCGGACGTATCGCTCAAGGCCCCGCTCTCGGCGCTGCATCCGGGGAACAGGCACGCGCGGAAGAAGATCAGGCAGCAGTTGCAGGTGTTGCAGCGTCGCGGCTGGCTGGCGTTCGGGGACCGGCGGGGGGCGGTATCGGACTTCCTTCTTCCCTTGCGGGAGAAGGTGGCCCGCGAAGCGGGTCGGATGAGGGGTGAGACGCGGTGGCTGGTGAGGTCGCCGGGGCGGGTCGGGAGGCTTCTGCGCGAACCGGGGGAAACCTGCGTTTCACCCCTCATCCGACCGCCTCCGGCGGCCACCTTCTCCCGCAAGGGGAGAAGGATGGGGTGCGCGCGGACAGACCCCCTCCACCATGCTGCGCATGGTCCCCCTCCCCCAAAAGGGGGAGGATATGTCCGGTTTTGACGTTTCGGCGGCCTACCCTGCCCCCATGGACGAGCGCAAACTGCCGAAAATCAGGTGCGAGGAGACCTGGGCCGAGATCCGGCGCGGGTGGGAGCGCGGGGAGACGGGGGCGTCGCTGGCGCAGCGCTATGACGTGGGGCTGGCCAATCTGTGGCGGCGGCGGGCGTCGGAGGGGTGGCGGCGGGGGCGGCCCGAGGACCCCGCGCCGGAGCCGGTGGAAGGCTGGGACAAGCGGGCGCAGCGGGCGCTGGACGCGTTCCTGATCCGGCGCGAGGAGACCCGGCTGCTGGCCGTGAAGCTGGCCGAGGCCATGCAGGGCGGGCCGCTGCATGAGGTGCCCCTGTGGCACGCGGGCTTCGTGCTGGACTGGCGCGCCGAACGGCTGGGGCCCGAGGTCGCGGCGCAGGACCGGGACTATATGCGCAAGCACGCCTGGACGGAGGAATTCTGGCGCGAGGACGGCGGGCTGAGACACCTCCACATGCTGGACGAGATCACCCTGGAGGCCAACCGGGAGGAATGGCGCGAGGATCACGGGATACCGCCGGGGAAGGCGGAGGCGTGGCCATAATTCTTGCCCTACCGCTCGCCGCGCGGCGGCTCGCTACTTGAGGGCATTATGCTTGCCCTATGCTCGCGACGCGGTCGCTCGCGGCTTGAAGGCGGGCTTCCTTCTCCCCTTCGGCTTCCTTCTCCCCTTGCGGGAGAAGGTGGCCCGCGGAGCGGGTCGGATGAGGGGTGAGACACCGATCTTTACCGGGTGCGCGCGAGGCGTCTCGGGGCGGTGGGGGCGACCTCCCCGACCATCGAGTCTCACCCCTCATCCGTCATGCTCCGCATGACACCTTCTCCCGCAAGGGGAGAAGGGATCGGGGGCGGACCTGTCAGCCCGCCGACATGCTTTGCGGGGTCTGCTTGTCGCGCATGGTGACCAGTTCCTCGGCGGCGGAAGGGTGGACGGCGCAGGTGGCGTCCCACTGGGCCTTGGTCAGGCCGGCCTTCACGGCGATGCCCGCCAGCTGGATCATCTCCGGCGCATCGGGGCCGACGATGTGACAGCCCACCACCCGGTTGTCTGAGGCCTGGACCACCAGCTTCATCAGGGTGCGCTCGTCGTCGCCGTAGAAGGCGGTCTTCATGGGCCGGAAGCGGGTCACATAGACATCGATCTCGCCGCAGGCCTTGCGAGCCTCGGACTCGGTCAGGCCCACGGTGCCCACGGGCGGCTGGCTGAACACGGCGGTGGGCACGGCCTCATAGTCGAAGGCCTGGGGATTGTTTTTGAACACCGTCTCGTGGAAGGCGACGGCCTCGCGGATGGCCACGGGGGTCAGGTTCATGCGGTCGGTGACGTCGCCGATGGCCCAGATGTTGTCGGCGGTGGTCTTCGAGTGCTCGTCCACCTTGACGGCGCCGTGCTCGGTCAGTTCGACGCCCGCCTTGTCGAGGCCCAGGCCCTTCACGTGGGGGATGCGGCCGGTGGCGAACATGATCTGCTCGGTCTCCAGCGTCATGCCGTTGCCCAGATGGCTGACCAGACCGGCGTCGGTCTTCTCGATGGACTCGTGCTGGCAGCCCAGCACCACCTTGATGCCGCGCTTCTCGATCTCGCCCGCCATGTGGGCGCGCACGTCGTCGTCGAAGCCGCGCAGGATGTTGGGGCCGCGATAGACCAGGGTGGTCTCCACGCCCAGCCCGGCGAAGATGCCCGCGAACTCCACCGCGATGTAGCCGCCGCCGGCGATCATGATGCTTTTGGGCAGTTCGGGCAGGTGGAAGGCCTCTTCCGAGGTGATGGCGTGCTCGATGCCCGGCAGGTCCTCGGGCACCCAGGGGCGGCCGCCGGTGGCGATGAGGATCTTCTCGGCGGTGACCACGCCCTTGTCGCCCATATCGATGGTGTGGGCGTCCTTCAGCACGGCGCGGGCGTGGAAGGTGTCGACCCCCGCCTTGCCCAGATTGGCGGCGTAGATGCCCGACAAGCGCGCGATCTCCACGTCCTTGGCCTCAAGGAAGGTCGGCCAGTCGAAGGTGGGGTTGTCCACGGTCCAGCCGTAGCCGCGCGCGGTCTCGAAGATGTGCGAGAACTCGGACGCATAGACCATGAACTTCTTGGGCACGCAGCCGCGAACCACGCAGGTGCCGCCGTAGCGGTATTCCTCGGCGATCCCGACCCGCTTGCCCCCCAGCGCCGTCAGCCGCGCCGCCCGCACCCCGCCGGAGCCCGCGCCGATGACGAAGAGGTCGTAGTCGTAGGTCTGGGGCATGCGGTCCTCGGGTTCGGGAAGTCAGATCAGGGATGTAGCGTCTCGACGCCGGAATCCAAGCCGATGACGGCCTCCTCGGCCAGGTCGAGGAACAGGCCGTGTTCGACCACGCCGGTCAGGCTCTTGAGGTCGGCGGCGAGGCGGGCGGGGTCGGCGATGACGCCGCAGGCCGCGTCATAGATGACGTTGCCGCCGTCGGTGCGGACGATGCCGCGGTCGGCGGTGCGCAGACGGGCGGGCATGCCGATCTCGTGGTCGGCCAGCACGTCGGCGATGCGGTTGGCGGTGGTCTTGTGGCCGAAGGCGACCACCTCGATGGGCAGGGCGAACCTGCCGAGCGCCTTCACCACCTTGGCGGCGTCGGCGATGACGATGCAGCGGTCCGACGCCTCCCACACCAGCTTCTCGCGCAGCAGGGCCGCGCCGCCGCCCTTGATCAGGGCCAGGCCCGGCCCGACCTCGTCGGCGCCGTCGACGGTGATGTCGATGCGGGCCACGTCCTCCAGCGTCGTCAGGGGCAGGCCCAGCGACCGGGCCAGATCGGCGGTGGCCTCGGACGTGGGCACGCAGCGCAGGTCGGCCAGATTGCGCGCGGCCAGCGCCTTGACGAACCAGGCGGCGGTGGAGCCGGTGCCCAGACCCACGACCATGCCGGGCTGGATGATTTCAGCGGCGGCCTCGCCGGCCCGCTGTTTCTGCAGATCGGCGCTCATGCCTTCTTCGCCTTCTTCGCGCGCATGGTCTCCATGAAGCGGGCGGCCCAGCCGGGCTTGTGGGTCTGCGGCGCGCGGCCAAGGGCCAGGTCGCCCGGGGCCACGTCAGCGGTGATGACCGAGCCGGAGCCGACCATGGCGCCCGCGCCGATGGTCACCGGGGCCACCAGCGCGCTGTTGGAGCCGATGAAGGCCCCCTCGCCCACCGTGGTGCGGTGTTTGAAGAAGCCGTCGTAGTTGCAGAAGATCACGCCCGCGCCGATGTTGGCCTTCGCCCCCACCTCGCCGTCGCCCAGATAGGCCAGATGGTTGGCCTTGGCGCCCGCGTGCATGGTCACGTTCTTCACCTCGACGAAATTGCCCACCTTGGCATTCTCGCCCAGCGCGGCGCCGGGACGCAGGCGGGCGTAGGGGCCGACCTCGGCGCCGGAGGCCACGGTGGCGCCCTCCAGATGCGAGAAGGCGCGGATGCGGGCGCCGGAGGCGATGCTGACGCCGGGGCCGAACACCACATTGGGCTCGATCAGCACGCCGCCCTCGACGGCGGTGTCCCAGGCGAAATGGACGGTGTGCGGGGCGGGCATGGTGACGCCGGCGGCAAGGAAGGTCTCGCGCTGCACCTGCTGGAACAGGCGCTCCGCCTCGGCCAGCTCGGCCTGGCTGTTGACGCCCATGACGGCGGCCTCATCGGCGAACACGGCGCGGGTGGCATGGCCGCCCTTGCGGGCCAGGGCGACGATGTCGGTGAGGTAGTACTCACCTTTGGCGTTGTCGTTTCCGACCCGGTCCAGAAGCTGGAACAGCAGGTTGGCCTCAACGGCCATGACGCCGGAGTTGCAGGCGGTGACGGCCAGCTGGTCGGGTGTGGCTTCCTTCGCTTCCACGATGGCCTCGAGCGCGCCGTCTTCGCTCACGATCAGGCGGCCGTAGGCGGCGGGGTCGGCGGCGTCGAAGCCCAGCACGGTGACGCCCTCGCCGCCGAACACCGGGGCGATGTGGTCAGCCTTGAGCAGGGGCACGTCGCCATAGGTGATGACCACCTGACCGGCGAAGCCCGCCAGCGCCTCGCGGGCGGCCAGCACGGCGTGGCCGGTGCCCAGCGGCGGGTCCTGAACCGCGATGGCGTCTGCGCCCAGACGCTTTTCCACATGGGCGCGGACCTCGGGGGAATGGGTTCCCACCACCACCACAATGCGTTCGCAGTTCAGGGCCTCGGCCGCGTCGATGGCGTGGTCCAGCATGGCGCGGCCGCCCACCGGGTGCAGCACCTTGGGCAGCGGGCTCTTCATGCGCGTGCCCTGCCCGGCGGCGAGGATGACGGCGGCGCGTGAGGTCATGGGGCGGTCTCGTGCTGGCGGAATCGTGGAGCCGGTCTAGCCGAAAGCCGGGCTTCGGGACACATGGGCAGCCAGATTTCCGACCGCACCCGTACATCCCCGCTCACCCCAGCGAAGGCTGGGGTGAGCGGTAAAAGGCTATACTGCGCCTTCCGACGCCGTGATGGTCGCCAGCACCGCACCGTCGGTCACCTGATCGCCCACTGCGACGCCCAGCTCGCCCACCACGCCGTCGAAGGGCGCGGTCAGGGCGTGCTCCATCTTCATGGCCTCCAGCACGAGGATGGACTGGCCCTTGGTGACGGCCTGGCCGGACTCGGCCGAGACGGCGACGATCTTGCCGGGCATGGGCGCGCGCAGCGAGCCGTCGGAGGCGGCGGCGCCGCCCTGGGCGACGGTGGACGCCGGCGTGAATGCGACCGCATGGCCTTCATCGAACAGCACGGTCTGATCCGCGCCGAACCATGCGGGCACGTACCGGTCGCCGATCCAGATGCCCTCCATCCCGGGCGCGACCTGATAGGTCTGTCCGTTCAGGCTCACTTCGTACCAGGACGCATCGTCCTGTCGCTTCGGCGTCAGCAGCGCTTCTTGCGGCACGCCGTTCACGCTGCCGGTGATCAGGGACCGCTCCGGGGCGTTCATGCGGAAGCCTGTGATGGTTTCGCGTTGTCCGCTCCAGGGAGACACCCCGTCGTCCGTAGGGAGCCTTGAGCGCTGGCGAGAGGCCTCGAAAAGATCGGTCAGACCCGCCGCGACGACCTCATCCTTCAGCTCCTGCGCCAGCAGGGTCTCCTCCTCGGCGCCGATGAAGGCGGTGTCCACGTCGCCGGAGACGAAGCGGGGATGGTCCAGACAGCGCGCGAGGAAGGCGGCGTTGGTCCGGACCGGCCAGACCTCCACCTCGCAGCAGGCGTCGGCCAGACGGGCGGCGGCGGCCTCGCGCGTATCCTCATGCACGATAAGCTTGGCGATCATGGGGTCGTAGTGCTGGCTGACCTCGCCGCCCTGCTCCACGCCGGTGTCGACGCGCAGGTCGTCGGGCAACTGGAAATGATCCAGACGGCCGATGCTGGGCAGGAAGCCGTTGTCGGGGTCCTCGGCGTAGAGGCGGGCCTCCATGGCCCAGCCGTCCAGTTGGATCTCGTCCTGCTGCAGCGGCAGCGGCTCGCCCGCCGCCACGCGGAACTGCCATTCCACCAGATCGACGCCGGTGACGGCCTCGGTGACGGGGTGTTCCACCTGCAGGCGGGTGTTCATCTCCATGAACCAGATGCGGTCCGGCTTGAGGCCTTCGGAGGCGTCGGCGATGAACTCCACCGTGCCGGCGCCCACATAGTTGACCGCCTTGGCCGCCCGCACGGCGGCGTCGGTGACCGCCTTGCGGGCTTCCTCATCCATGCCGGGGGCCGGGGCCTCCTCGATCACCTTCTGATGGCGGCGTTGCAGCGAGCAGTCGCGCTCGTACAGGTGGACGACCTCGCCCTGGGAGTCCCCGAACACCTGCACCTCGATGTGGCGCGGGCGGGTGATGTATTTCTCGATCAGGACGCGGGGATCGCCGAACGAGGCCTCCCCTTCCCGCTGGGCGCCGGCGAGACCGGCGGCGAAATCGGCCGAGCGCTCGACCTTCTTCATGCCCTTGCCGCCGCCGCCGGCGACGGCCTTGATCAGCACGGGATAACCGATGGCGTCGGCCTCTTGCTGAAGACGTTCCAGCGACTGGTCGGCGCCCAGATAGCCGGGGGTGACGGGCACGCCCGCCTTGTCCATCAGGGTCTTGGCCGCATCCTTCAGGCCCATGGCGCGGATGGCGGCGGGCGGCGGGCCGATCCAGACCAGCCCGGCGGCCATGACCGCCTCGGCGAAGTCGGCGTTTTCGGACAGGAAGCCGTAGCCGGGGTGGATGGCCTCGGCGCCGGTCTCCTTGGCGGCGGCCAGCACCTTGGCGGCATCAAGATAGGACTCGCGGGCGGCGGCGGGGCCGATCAGCACGGCCTCGTCGGCCTCACGCACATGCAGGGCGTCGGCGTCGGCCTCGGAATAGACGGCGATAGTGCGAATCCCCATCGCACGGGCGGTGCGGAAGACTCGGCAGGCGATCTCGCCACGGTTGGCGACCAGAACGGATTTGAACATGGCGTTTCCCTAGCCCATCCCGCGCGGCCTGACGACCGTCAGCCCACCATCTCGTTGAAGGCCAGGAACAGCCACAGGATCATCATCATGCTGCCGACCGCCACGGTGGCGGTGAACAGGACGGACATGCGCAGCAGGGTGGCGACCGTTCCGCTGGCGTAGGCCTCACGCATGTGGACGAACAGGTGGACCGGCGACAGCCACAACAGGTTCCACGCCACCGGCCCGACACCCATGGCCAGCAAAAACGACGCGGTGATCAGCAGCAACTGGAACGACAGGGAGTGCATGGAGAAGATCAGGTGGTCGAACAGGAACACCTCACGCCGCCAGAAGAACAGGCACGCCAGGATCAGGGCCGAGACGGGCAGCATCATCATCACCACCCGCTGGGCCCATACGGCCAGCAGCAGCGAGAAGCGGCGGGGTTCTTCCTGGACCGCTTGCAGCCGGGTGGTCAGCCAGGTCTCAAAGGCGGACGCGTTCTCGCGGTCGGCGGCGTTGTTCGCTTCCTGCTGGACCGTCTGGTTCGCCTCCTGAGCCGCCGTGATACCCGCCACCAGCCCGCCCCAGTTGCGGTCAACCGCCGCCTCGGCGATGCGGCGCTCGTCATCGGTGAGGGTCTCATCCGCAGCGATCTCGGCGCGGGCCTGAGCCAGGGCGGAGTCTGAATTCGCCGCCGAGGTTCCGGCCTGACGCACAAGCTCGTCTGTGGCGCCGCTGCCCAGGGCGCACTGGCCCACCACAAAGGTCAGCAGCAGGATCACCAGGAACATGCGCAGCGGCGGCACCTGGAAGGCGCGCTTGCCGTCCAGGTAGCCGCGGGTCAGGCGGCCGGGGCGCAGGATCAACTGCGGCAAGGTGCGGGCGAGGCGACCGTCCAGATGGAAGAAGCTCTCCAGCGCCTCCTTGCCCAGCTTCCAGAAGGACTTGTGGAAGTCCTCGGCCAGCTGGCCGCAGACGTGGCAGTAGGTCCCCACCAGCGGCGTCTCGCAACTGGCGCACGGCGTGCCGGGCGGGATGTCCGCCTGTTTGCGCCGCCAGCGCAGCCAGCCGCCCGCCGAGGCCGCCGCCGCGGTCTCCAGTTCGTTGGTCATGCCCCCTGCCCCCGTGTTCGGCCTATTTGGCCCAGTTCGGCTTGCGCTTGTCGAGGAAGGCGCGGACGCCTTCCTGTCCCTCGACGCTGACCCGGGCGCGAGCGATGCGGCGGGCGGTGTCGTCCATCAGGCCGGAGTCGATGCGGTGGTTGGCGACCAGATGGACCACGCGCTTGGCCTCGCCCATGGCGCCTGGGGCGCAGGCGGTCAGGGTTCCGGTGATCTGGTCGATGAAGCCGTGCAGGGCGTCCACGTCCGGCACCACCGCGTCCACCAGCCCCACATGGGCGGCGTAGTCGGCGTCGAACGCATTGCCGGTCAGGAACAGGGCCCGGGCCCGACGGGCGCCGACGGCCTCCACCACATAGGGGGCGATGGTGGCCGGGATCAGGCCCAGCTTGACTTCAGAGAAGGCGAAGGTGGCGCCCTTGACCGCCACGGCCATGTCGCAGGCGGCGACGATGCCCGCCCCGCCGCCCATGGCTGCGCCCTCGACCAGGGCCACGGTCAGGGCCGGGATGTCGTAGAGCGCCTTGAGCATGTGAGCGAGACCCATGGCGTCGTCGCGGTTGTCGCTCTCGGACCAGTCGGCCGCATCGCGCATCCAGTTCAGGTCCGCGCCCGCGCTGAACGCGCCGCCCGCGCCGCGGATGAACACCGCCCGCACATGGTCGGCCCCGTGCAGGGTCTCGAACGCCTCGCGCAGCGCCGCGATGGTGGCGGCGTCAAAGGCGTTCTTCTTCGACGGCCGGTTGATGGTGATGAACACCATGCCGTCGGGGGTGGAGTCGATCACCGCCAGCTGGTCATTGGCGTCCGGCGCCGCGCCCGCCACCAGCGGATGGTTGATGCGGTTCATCTCGGCGGCCTCGGCGTCGGTGACGTCCAGGGCGTTGAGGTCGGAGTCGGTGGGTTCGGCCATGGTAGTCTCCTGAAGCTTCAACCCCTATAACGCATGGCGGGTCGAACGGAACATGGGGCTGTCGCAATGCCGCTCAGCGCGAATGACCGCATCCGCCGGATGAGCGTGGCGAGCGTCTATCCTCACTATGTCACCAAGGCGGAGAAGAAGGGCCGGACGCGGGCCGAGGTCGATCAGATCATCCTGTGGCTGACGGGCTATTCGGCTGAGGCGTTGCAGGCGCGTCTGGAGGCGAAGACCACCTTCGAAGCGTTCTTCGCCGAGGCCCCGGCCATGAACCCGAACCGCTTCCTGATCACCGGCGTGATCTGCGGCTATCGCGTCGAGGAGATCGAGGACCCCTTCATGCGCGAGGTACGCCACCTGGACAAAATGATCGACGAACTGGCGAAGGGGAAGACGATGGAGAAAATCCTGCGGGCGCCCTGATCACATCCTGAACACGCCGAACGTGGTGTCCGGGATCGGGGCGTTGAGGCTGGCGCTGATGGCCAGGCCGAGGACGTCCCGGGTCTGGGCCGGGTCGATGACGCCGTCGTCCCACAGACGCGCGGTGGCGTAGTAGGGGTTGCCCTCATCCTCGTATTTCTGGCGGATCGGGGCCTTGAAGGCCTCGGCCTCGTCTTCGGACCAGCTGTCGGCGTCGCGGTGGACCGTGGCCAGAACGCTGGCGGCCTGCTCGCCGCCCATCACCGAAATGCGGCTGTTGGGCCAGGTGAACAGGAAGCGGGGCGAATAGGCCCGGCCGCACATGCCGTAGTTGCCCGCGCCGAAGCTGCCGCCGATCAGGACGGTGAATTTGGGGACCTCCGCGCTGGCCACCGCCGTGACCAGCTTGGCGCCGTGCTTGGCGATGCCCTCGGCCTCGTACTTGCCGCCCACCATGAAGCCCGAGATGTTCTGCAGGAACACCAGCGGGATCTTCCGCTTGCAGGCCAGTTCGATGAAGTGGGCGCCCTTCTGCGCGCTTTCGCTGAACAGCACGCCGTTGTTGGCCAGGATGGCCACCGGCTGGCCCCAGATGCGGGCGAAGCCGCACACCAGCGACGTTCCGTAAAGCGCCTTGAACTCGTCGAAGGTCGAGCCGTCGACGATGCGGGCGATGACCTCGCGCACGTCATAGGGGGCGCGCACGTCGTCGGGGATGATGCCGTAGAGCTCCTCCGGATCGAAGTCGGGCTCCACCGGCTCGGCCAGATCCAGCTCCACCCGCTTGACCGTGTTCAGCCTGGCGACGATGTCGCGCACGATCTGCAGGGCGTGTTCGTCGTTCTCGGCCACATGATCCACCACGCCCGACAGGCGGCCGTGGGTCTCGGCGCCCCCCAGCTCCTCGGCCGAGATGACCTCGCCGGTGGCGGCCTTCACCAGCGGCGGGCCGGCCAGAAAAATGGTGCCCTGGTTGCGCACGATCACCGTCTCGTCCGACATGGCCGGCACATAGGCGCCGCCCGCGGTGCAGGAGCCCATGACGCAGGCGATCTGGGGGATGGACCGGGCGCTCATCCGCGCCTGATTGAAGAAGATGCGGCCGAAGTGGTCGCGGTCGGGGAAGACCTCGGCCTGGTGCGGCAGGTTCGCGCCGCCGGAATCCACCAGATAGACGCAGGGCAGATTGTTCTGTTCGGCGATCTCCTGGGCGCGCAGGTGCTTCTTCACCGTCATGGGAAAATAGGCGCCGCCCTTCACTGTCGGGTCGTTGGCCACGATCATGACCTCGCGGGCCGAGACCCGCCCCACGCCGCAGATCATGCCCGCGCCGGGCGCCTCGTCACCGTACATGCCGTTGGCGGCCAGCTGGCCCACCTCGAGGAACGGCGAACCCGGGTCCAGCAGGCGCTCCACCCGGTCGCGGGGCAGCAGCTTGCCGCGCGAGACGTGGCGCTCGCGGGACTTCTCCGAGCCCCCCAGGGCGGCTTTCGCCACCTTGTCGCGCAGCTCGTCGCGCAGCCGGCGATTATGGGCGTCCAGTGTCCTGAAGGCGGGGGAATTGGCGTCGATGGCCGAGGTCAGTTTGGGCATGTCGCAGGCATAAACGGCGCCGCGCTCCGGGGAAAGGGCGTGCGTAAACCGTAACCTGTGCCAAGGCGGCACAGGGCCTGATGCAACCTCGCCACAGTCCGGCCTCAATTCGCTCAAGCGAGGTTCATACGCCTACGGCCATGCTTCGTTTGCTGTCGATTCTGCGTCAGCATCGTCTTGAAGGAGCTTTCATCATGGCCGGAAAAGGCAAGACCGAACCGACCCTGCGCGTGGTGAACGCCGAGGCCGAGGTCTACGACCTGATGCGCAAGCCCGAGAGCACGGGCGAGCGGGTCAAGCGTCTGCAGATGGAAGCCCGCGCCCTCGCCGTCGAGCAGGTCGAAACGCTGGAGCGCCTGCTGCTGGAAGCCGTGGCGCTGTCGAAAGAAATCGCCGAGGGCGGCGACGCCTATCCGGTGGGCGCCCGCGAGATCGCCTCCCGCCTGGCCGCCGACCTGCCGACCCGGGTCGAGACCATGAAGCAGATCATCGGCCGGATGCCGGTGAAGTAGGGCCTCAGAGCAGGATTTTCTTCGGCGACCGGAACGGCTGCTCGCCCGGCTGGAGCCGCAGGGCGCCGGGCGTGCGCAGGTTGCGGGCGTGCCAGAAGGACCACCGCTCCCAATAGATCAGCCGGTCCAGATTGAAGCCCCCGGCGCCGAAGCCGCTGTCCCTGGCCCCCGTCAGGGAGTCCGCGCGCCACGCGCCCAGAATCAGCGGCGTGCGCGAGATGGCGGCGCGGCGGGGGCCGAACAGCTGCACCAGTCGCCACCAGTATTCATTATCGGCGCCGCTCAGCACCTGATGGAAATAGCCGGCCCGCGCCATCACCGGCGCCCGTTCGAACATCAGGGTCGACGGCGCCCAGCGGGTCAGGGGCCAGACGCCCCGGGCATGGATCTCGCCCTCAAGGTCCACGCGGAGGCTGCGGCCGGAATGGGCGGTCAGCCTGCGGGCGCGCATCTCGGCCACCTGCCGGGCCAGGCGATCGGGGTGGGCCCATTCGTCGGAGTCCTGCACCGCCACCCAGTGGCCTTTGGCACTGGCCAGGGCGGCGTTGCGGGCGGTGTAGGCCCCGCCCCGTTCGGACTGGCGGATCAGGATGAAGCGCGGATCGCCGTCGGCGGCCGCCAGCGCCCGGTCAGCGTTGTCGTCGGTGGAGGCGTCGTCGACGAACAGGAACTCCAGATTGCGCCAGCTCTGGTCCAGCACCGAGCGCACCGCCGCCGCCACCCAGCGTGAGGCGTTCCTCGACGGCATGATGACGCTGATCAGCGGGCCGTCCACGGCGGCCGACGCCTCGGCGCGGGCGTTGACGACACTGACCGGCAGGGCCGGGTCGACGGGCTCGGGCGGCGACAGGTCCCACGCCCCGAAGCCCTCGCGCCACGCGGGCGCGGCGCTGCCCGGATCGTGCCGGTCCAGCGAGGCGCGCAGGAAGGCGGCCTGCGGGCCGGAGGCGGTGTCCAGGGCGCTGCGGGCGTCATCCTCGCGCCCGGCCGCCAGCATCAGGGCCGCACGCAGGGAGGCGTCCGGACCCGCATATTTCGTCAGGGCCAGAGCCGGATCGAAGGCGCTGAAGGACAGGGCCAGGTCATGTTCGGGCCGAGGTGCGATGGTGCGGGCGAAGTCCAGCGCCTCCCCTGCCCGGCCCGTGGCGGTGAGGGCGCGGATGTACGCCACCGGAAAGACGCGGGCGGCGGCGGGATCGCGGTCAAAGGCGCGGGCGGCCAGTCGGTGCAACTCCAGCCGCGACAGCGCGACGGGATCGCGCAGGGCGCCTAGGGCGAGGGCTGCGGAACGGCGGCGCTGTCGGATCAGAAGGCGGGCGATCGGGTTATTCAAACCGGACGTCTCCCGCATGTCCCTCGCGCGCGGGTCGCTGCGCGGAAGAAGGAATGGTGGATGCGACAGGGATTGAACCTGTGACCCCCTCGGTGTGAACGAGGTGCTCTCCCGCTGAGCTACGCATCCATCCGGACCGGGTTCGAACGCTCGAACCGTCGGGAGGCGCGGACATAGCCCGGTCGCCGGGCGGGCGCAAGACCCGTGCGCGGTCAGGCGACGACCAACCCCTCCAGCACCTTGCGGACAGCCTCCGGGATGGGGACCGGGCGGCGGGTTTCGCGGTTCACATAGACGTGGGTGAAGTGGCCGAAGGCGGCGGCGTCGGGCTCGTCGTTGCGGAACAGGCCGACCTCGTAGCGCACGCTGCTGGTCCCGATGCGGGCCACGCGGACCCCGGCGTCCACCCGGTCGGGAAAGGTGATGGGCGCGGCGTAGCGGCAGCCGGTCTCCACCACCAGGCCGATGACGGGGCTGGTCGCAGGATCCAGCACCCCCTGTTCGATCAGGTGCGCGTTCACCGCCGTGTCGAAGAAGCTGTAGTAGACCACATTGTTCACATGGCCGTAGACGTCGTTGTCCATCCAGCGCGTGGTGATGGACCGGATGACGGGGAAGTCGGCGCGGGTGGGCAGCGGCTCGCTCACAGGGCTTCCTCATACAGGGCGCGGGCGTCGGAGAGCGTCACCTCGCGCGGATTGTTGATCAGCAGCCGCTGCACCTGCATGGCGTCATGGGCCAGACGGTCCAGATGCTGGACCTCGACCCCGAGGTCGGACAGGCGCTGCTCCATGGGCATTTCGGCGGTCAGGGCGGCGATTTCGTCCACGAAGGCGGCGGCGTCCGGCGTCAGCCCGATGGCGGCGGCCAGTTCGGCGTAGAGCGGCCCGGCGGCGGGCAGGTTGAAGCGCAGCACCGGCCCCAGCACCAGGGCGTTCGACAGGCCGTGGGGCGCATGGAATATCCCGCCGATGGGATAGGCCAGGGCGTGGACGGCGGCGACCGGCGCATTGGCGAAGGCCATGCCGGCCAGCAGCGAGCCCTGCAGCATCGCCCGGCGCGCGGGCAGGTCCGACCCGTCGGCGATGACCCGGCGGATGTTGGCGTGCAGCAGCTTCAGCGCCGCGACCGCCAGACTGTCGGAGACCGGGTTTTTCTTGTGCCGGGAGGTATAGGCTTCGATGGCGTGGACCATGGCGTCGATGCCCGTCATGGCCGTGACGCGCGGGGGCAGGCCCGTGGTCAGGGTCGCGTCGAGGATGGCCGCGTCGGGATAGAGCAAGGGCGAGACCACGCCCTTCTTCTGGTCGTCCGGCGTGGTGACGATGGCGATGTTGGTGACTTCCGACCCGGTCCCCGCCGTGGTCGGAACCTGCACCAGCGGCAGGCGCGGCCCCCGGGCCAGACCGATGCCGTAGATGTCCGGCAGGGCCTGATCGGTCCCCGCCAGCAGGGCCACCAGCTTGGCCGTGTCCAGCGACGAGCCGCCGCCCAGGCCCACCACCCCGTCGGCCCCCGCAGTCCGCGCCGCCGCCACGGCCGCCATGACCGAGGCCTCGGGCGGGTCGGCCAGCACCTCGCTGAACACCGCGGCGGTAACGCCCGCAGCGTTCAGGGCGTCCAGAATCGGCTGGACCACGCCCGCGCCGACCAGCCCCGCATCGGTGACAATGAAGGGCCGGATCACGCCCATGCCGTTCAGGAATTCCGCCAGCTTCAGGGCGGCGCCGTCCTCGCACAGGATTCTCGGCGTGGTCTCGAACGAAAACCCGGTCATGATCGCATCCTCCGACGTCCAGCCAAGCGCGGATGACGGCCGTCTGCAAGATCACCCAGGGTCAACTGGCGCGGGCGGGTCAAGCGTGGCAATGGGCCGGAATGACTGCCGTTTCCATCCGCCCCTACACGGCCGACGATCTGGACCTGCTGATCGCCCTGTTCAACGGGGCGGTGCGGCGGGTGTCCAGCCGAGACTACACGCCCGAGCAAATCGCGGCCTGGGCGCCGGCGACGCCGGACCGGGAGGCATGGGCCGCCCGTCTGGGCGGACGTCCCACCCTGGTGGCGGAAATCGACGGCGTGATCGCAGGCTTCAGCGATCTGGAGCCGGACGGCCATATCGACATGCTGTTCGTGGACGCCGACCATCAGGGCCGCGGCGTGGCAGGCGCCCTGCTGGACCGGATCGAGGCCATGGCGCGGGATCGGGGCCTGGCGCGGCTGTTCACTGAAGCCAGCATCACCGCCCGGCCGATGTTCGAACATCGCGGTTTCCATGTGGAGGCCGCGCAGGACGTGGCGCTGCGGGGGCAGACCTTGCGCAACTACCGGATGGCCAAGGCGCTCTGAACACGGCGCCGGCATGGCTGGCGCGGCGAATCCGTGGCACGGTTCGGTCATGACCGCACACCGCCCCCTGATCGTCTTCGCCGCCGCCAACGGGGCCATGGCCGTGATGCTGGGCGCCTTCGCCGCGCACGGGGCCGGCCCTGCGGTCAAGACGCTGCTGACCACCGGGGCCCAGTACCAGATGGTGCACGCCGTGCTGGCTGTGGCCTGCGCCCTGTGGAGCGGCGGCGGACGGCTGGCGCGGATCGCCGGGTGGCTGGCGGCGACCGGCGGGCTGGTGTTCTCGCTGGCGCTGTCGATGATCGCCCTGATGAGCCTGTCGGCCATGGGCATGGTCGCGCCGGTGGGCGGCGTGCTGATGATCGCGGGCTGGGCCGTTCTGCTGGTCGCGGCCCTGCGGAGCGACCGCTGATGGCGCGGGACGCCTGCGCGGTGATCGGCAGCGGCGGCCATGCGCGGGTGGTCATCGCCGCCCTGCGCGCCTCGGGCGCCGGGGTCATGGCCCTGTATGACGAGCGGCCCGAGCGACAGGGCGAGAGCGTGGACGGCGCGGTGGTGTCCGGCGACTGCGAGACGGGCCTGAACACCCCCCTGCCCGCCCATCTGGCCATAGGCGACAACCGCGTGCGGCGCGATCTGGCGGCGACCAGGCCGCCGGGCGGCTGGATGCAGGCGGTGCACCCCTCGGCCCTCGTGGACCCGGCGGCGCGCATCGGCGCGGGCAGCCTGGTGGCGCTGGGCGCCATCGTTCAGGCCGGGGCCGCCATCGGCGCCCATGTGATCGTCAACACCGGCGCCATCGTCGAGCATGACTGTGTGATCGAGGATTTCGCCCATGTGGCGCCCGGCTCGGTGCTGGGCGGCGGCGTCCATGTGGGGGAAGGCGCGCTGATCGGTCTGGGGGCACGGGTCCTGCCGGGCGTGCGCATCGGCGCCTGGGCCGTGGTCGGCGCCGGGGCCGTCGTCATGAAGGACGTGGCGGACGGCCAGACGGTGGCGGGCGTGCCCGCCCGGCCCACCCGATGATCCCCCTGTCGGCGCCCGAGGTCGGCGCGCGGGAGCAGGCTGCGGTGGCCGAGGCTCTGGCGGCAGGGGACGTGGCCATGGGGCCGCAGGTGGCGGCGTTCGAGGCGGCCTTTGCGGACCTGACCGGCCGGGCCCATGCGCTCGCCGTGTCGTCGGGCACGGCGGCCCTGCATCTGGCCCTGCGCCTGCTGGATCTGAAGCCGGGCGAGGCGGTGATCTGCCCGACCCTGACCTTCATGGGCGGGGTGGCGCCGGTGATCTATCAGGGCGCGACGCCCGTCTTCGCCGATGTGGACCCCGTCACCTGGGGGCTGGACCCGGGCTGCCTGCCCCAGGCGTTCGACGTGGCCCGGGCGCAGGGACTGACCGTTCGGGCGGTGGTTCCGGCGGATCTTTACGGTCAGTGCTGCGACATCGGGCCGATCCTCGACATCGCCGCGGACCGGGGCGTGCCGGTGTTGCTGGACTCGGCCGAGGCGGTGGGCGCGACGCTCAATGGCCGGCACGCCGGCGCCGGGGCGCTGATGGCGGCCTACTCCTTCAACGGCAACAAGATCATCACCACCGGCGGCGGCGGCATGCTGGTCAGCGACGATGCGGCGCTGATGGAGCGGGCGCGCTATCTGTCCACGGCGGCGCGTCGGCCGGCCGTCCACTACGAGCACGACGAGGTGGGCTATAACTACCGCCTCGGCGCGGTGGCGGCGGCCATCGGCCTGGCGCAGCTGGAGACGCTGGAGGCGCGGGTCGCCCGGCGCCGGGCCATCTTCGAGCGCTATCGCGCAGCCCTGTCCGACCTGTCCGGCGTCGCCTTCGCGCCCGAGGGGCCGGGGCGGCGGCACACCCGCTGGCTCAGCGTCATGCTGCTGGGCCCCGACGCCGGCGCCACCCCAGAGGCCCTGCGGCTGGCGCTGCAGGCCGAAGGGATCGAGAGCCGCCCGGTGTGGAAGCCCATGCACCTGCAGCCGGTGTTCCGGGACGCGCCCCGCGTGGGCGGCGCGGTGGCCGAATCGCTCTTCGCCCGGGGGCTGTGTCTGCCGTCCAGCACGACCCTGACCGAGGCCGACCAGGGCCGGATCATCAGCGTCATTCGCGGCGCCGTGAACTGATTTTGCAGGGCTTTCCCGGCCGCGCAGTTGGAAATCACTCGCAACAGGCGAATAGGTTGGATTCCCCCGGCCCGCCCGCTACTCCATGAAGGGCAAGCCAAGCTTGGCCTTATGCAGTCAAAGAGAGTGTTGTGCGTATGACGATTTTCGCGGATCAGCCCGACCGTCGCACCCTGTATCCCGAGATCGAGCCTTTCGCGTCCGGCTTCATGGCCACCGGCACGGCGCACGAAATCTATTATGAGGAGTCCGGCTCGCCGGACGGCAAGCCGGTGCTGGTGCTGCACGGCGGCCCCGGCGGCGCGGTCAATCCGACCATGCGACGCTATTTCGATCCGGCGCGCTATCGCATCATCATGTTCGACCAGCGCGGCTGCGGGCGGTCCCGTCCCAACGCCAGCCTTGAGGACAACACCACCTGGGACCTGATCGAGGACATCGAGCGCCTGCGTGAACGCTGCGGCGTGGACAAATGGTCGGTGTTCGGCGGATCGTGGGGCTCCACCCTGTCGCTGGCCTATGCGATCACGCACCCTGAGCGGGTCGAGAGCCTGATCCTGCGCGGCATCTTCCTGCTGACGAAGAAGGAGCTGCACTGGTTCTACCAGGACGGCGCCTCGATGATCTTCCCCGATGCGTGGGAAGCGTTCCTCAAGCCGATCCCCGAGGCCGAGCGCGGCGACCTGATGGCCGCCTATCACAAGCGCCTCCTCAGCGATGATGTGGCGGTGCGCAACGAGGCGGCGGTGGCCTGGTCCAGCTGGGAAGGCGACACCGTCAGCGTCGAGGGCCCGTCCGCCCGGCCGGAGAAGTTCGCCGAACCCGAGTTCGCCGTCGCCTTCGCCCGCATCGAGTGCCACTATTTCACCAACGGCGGCTTCTTCCCGCAGGACGGCTGGATCCTGAACAATATCGAGCGCATCCGGCACATCCCGACGTGGATCGCCCAGGGCCGCTTCGACGTGGTCACGCCCATGTCCGGGGCGTGGGCCCTGCACCGGGCCTTCCCGGAAGCGAAACTGGATGTGGTGGGCGACGCGGGCCACGCCTCCAGCGAGCCGGGCATCGTGGATTCCCTGATCCGGGCTACGGACTGGGCGGCGGGGCTCTAGCCCCTACCCTTCCTTGTCGCGCACCATCTCGTCGAGGCGGAAGCCGATGCGGCGCGCGGGCTTTTCAGGCTCGGGCTTGGACTTGGCCGACAGCACCACATTCAGGCGGCTGACGTGCTGGAGCAGGGTCACCGGCTGACCGTCGGGGTCGCGCCCGAAGAACATCAGCAGGTCCGGCCCCCAGAAGCCCATATCGTGGATCATCAGCACCCCGTCGCCGGGCATGCCGACGCCGCGCACCCCGACCTCATCGTCCGGATCCAGACGCGACTCAAACTCCTTGATCAGCCGCGACAGGCGCACGAAGGCCCATTCGGCCGGATTGTCGGACTGCTGCAGACCCTGGGCCAGGGCGGCGGATTCCTCGGGGGTCTTTTCAGACGTGACCGGCTTCGGGCACGGGGCGAACATGGCCGGATCGGCCTTTACGGGCTTTGACATCCGGCGAACCTAGAACAGTCCGCGGCCCTTGGGCAGCTCCAGATAGCGGTGGACCCGCACGGCCTGGATCAGGCCGAAACCCACCATGACCGTCAGCAGCACGGTGCCGCCGTAGGACAGCAGCGGCATGGGCACCCCCACCACCGGCGCCAGCCCCATGACCATGGCCCCGTTGATCAGGATGTACACGGCGAAGGTCGCCGTCACGCCGGCCGCCGCCATCCGCCCGAAATGGCTGTGCGACAGGGTGGCGATGCGCAGGGCGATGACGATGATGGCGGCGTAGATCAGCAGGACGCTGAACGACCCGACGAAGCCGAACTCCTCGGCCAGGGCCGCGAAGATGAAGTCGGTCTGCTTCTCGGGCAGGAACTCAAGCTGGCTCTGGCTGCCCAGGCCGAACCCCTTGCCCAGAAATCCGCCGGAGCCCATGGCGATCTTGGACTGCATGATGTGATAGCCCGAGCCGGAGGGATCGGCCTCGGGCGTCAGGAAGGTCAGCACGCGCTGGCGCTGATACTCGTGCAGCACGAACTGGACGAAGAGCGGAATGGCCACCGCCGCCGCCGCCGCCGCTGCGACGACCAGTCTCCAGCTCAGCCCCGCCATGAACATCATGGCGCCGCCGGTCATGGCGATCAGCATGGCGGTGCCCAGGTCGGGCTGGTCGGCCACCAGCAGCACGGGCACGCCGATGATAGCGGCCGGGATGATCAGCTTCCACGACATGCGCGCATCCTGCGCCGAGGCGCCGTGGTACCAGCGGGCGAGCGCCAGAACGACGCCGATCTTCATCAGCTCTGAAGGCTGGATGCGGGTCACGCCCAGATCCAGCCAGCTCTTGGCGTTGTTGGCGGTGTAGCCGAACAGGTCCACGGCCACGAGCAGCGCCAGCGCCGCGAAATAGATGGGATAGGCGGTAGCGAACCATATCCGGAGGTTCACCAGCGACAGCACCAGCATGATCACGATACAGGCCCCGAAGCGGAGCACGTGATTGGCGGCCCAGGGCTCCCACGAGGCGCCGCCCAGCGAATACAGCATCATGACGCCCACCCCCGCGACGACGCAGAGAAGACCGACGAGGCGCCAGTCGATTTCGGCCAGCTTGACGGGCAGCCGCTCTCGCTGGCCGGGACGGGTCAGGGCCGAGGCGGTCACAGGGCGCCGCCCTGGGGCAGATAGGGTTGGGGCCCGGAGGGCGCCGGCGCCGCCTGCGGTCGAGGCGCCGCTGCGGGCGCGGCCGGCGCCGGGGCGGGCGGCGCGATGGCGGCGGGATCTTCTTCTTCCAGCGGTCCCACCGGCTCGGGCGGCGGGGGCCGTTCGATGCGGGTGCGCATGTCCGGGTCCTTGAGCAGGGTCACGCGCATGACCTCGCGGGCCTTTTCCGCCGCCACCCGCGACCCGCCGCCATGCTGCACCACGACCGCGATGGCGTAGCGGGGCGCGTCATGGGGGGCGAAGGCGACGAACAGACCGTGGTCCCGGCTGGCCCACTCAACGGTGGTGCCCCGGCGCAGGCCGGCGCGCGCCTGCGCGGTGCCGGTCTTGCCCGCCATCTGGATGTCGCCCAGGCCCAGCTGGCTGACCCTGTAGGCCGTCCCCGTCACATCATTGGCCACCGCCGCCATGCCGGCGCGGACGATGTCCAGATGCTCGACCGAAAAGGGCAGATCCGGAACGGCCGCCCCGGAGGGACGGTCCGTCCCGCCCACGGACTTGATGAGGCGGGGCTCGATCGCCTTGCGGCCGTTGGCGATGCGGGCCGTCATGACCGCGAGCTGAAGGGCGCTGACCTCGGTCGCACCCTGTCCGATCGCCACAGACAGGGTTTCGCCAGGGTACCAGTTGCGCGCATCCGGGTTGGGATTGTTGCGGAACGCGTGCCGCTTCCACTCGGTGGACGGCATGGTGCCCTCCCGCTGCCCCGTCAGACCCAGATCGTAGGTGCGGTGGAAACCCAGGGCCTCGGCGGTGCGCGCGATGCGGTCGACGCCGGCCCGGTTGCACATGTGGTAAAAATAGACGTTGCACGAGTTCTTGATGGCGTCGTGCATGGTCTGCGGACCGTGGCCGCTGGCCTTGTGACAGCGGAAGGTGCGGTTGCCGAACCGATAGCCTCCCGTGCAGGTCACGCGCTCGGTGGGATCAACGTCCGCGTCCAGAATGGCCAGGGCGGTGGTCATCTTGAAGGTCGAGCCGGGCGGGAACGTGCCGTAGATGGTCTTGTCCAGCATGGGACGCCGCTCATAGTCGGCCCAGGCCCGATAGACGCTGCCCGGCACGCCCGAAACGAACAGGTTAGGGTCAAAGGCGGGAGCGGACATCATGCACAGGACGTCGCCGTTCCTGATGTCCATGACCACGCAGCCGCCGGATTCCTCGCCGAACACCTCCAGCGCCCGGGACTGGATGTCGGTGTCGAGCGTCAGCACGACGTCCTGGCCCGGCGTGGGGGCGACGGAGCCCTCCACATCCTCGCCCACGATGCGCCCACGGGCGTCCACCTCGACCCTCTGGCCGCCCTGAACCCCGCGCAGATCCGCGTCCAGCGTTCGCTCGATGCCCTGTCGGCCGATGCGGAAACCGGGGTGATACATCAGGGTCGAGACTGTCTCGCCGCGCTCGCGAACCGCAGCCACATCCTGATCCGACACCTTGGCCACATAGCCGACCGTGTGGGCGAAAACCCCGCCGTGCGGATAGAAGCGCGCCTCGTTCATGTCGGCCATGACGCCCGGGAGTTCGTTGGCGTAGAGGTTGACCCGGGCGAACTCGTCCCAGCTCAGGTCGCTCTTGACCGGCACAGGCACGAAGCGGGGCGCAGCGTTGACGTCGCGCACGATGGCGCGGCGGCGCTCCAGAGTGTCGGGAAGCAGCCGGCCCAGAAGATCCAGCGTCTGGTCCAGGTCGCGCGTCTCGTCCCGCACCACCATGACGCGGAAGCTGGGCCGGTTGCCGGCGATGACCACCCCGTCGCGATCCAGGATGCGGCCACGCGGCGGAGGAATGAGACGGAAGTTGAACTGGTTGTTGACGGCCAGCGTGGCGTACTCGCTGGCCTGGACCACCTGCAGTTGGCCCAGCCGTCCGCCAAGCGCCAGAAGACCGGCAGCCGTGGCGCCGCCCAGCAGGAAGGTGCGCCGCAGAAACGAGCCCTGCCGCTCATTGACGTCGGAAAAGAAGATCGACGGTTCGCTGCTCATCGGAAACGCACATCCCCGTCGTCAAAACGCTCGATCATCCAGCCTGCGACGGGGAACAGGGCCAGGGTCGGAAGCACTTGCCAGAACAGGGCGAGAAGGCTGGGCGCGTTGCCCGCCAGGAGGCTGACGATCATGTAGGCCAGAATGAAGGCCAGAATGGTGCACGCGGCGTACCAGGCGAACAGCATCCGGGCGTCCTGACCCGCCAGGAGGCTGCGCGCAGCCAGAACCACGCCGTAGACGGCCAGCAGGGACAAGGCCCACAGGCCCAGGGGCGCATACCAGAAGATGTCGAGGAACAGGCCCAGGCCGAGCAGCATCAGCGGGGCCATGACCGAGGGCCGGATCAGGGGCCATGCGAAGGCCAGCGCCAGCGGCAGGATCGGCTCGGGCAGGCTGAGGCCGAACAGGTGCGCCGGAGTCGCCAGGATCACCGTGCCGGCCAGCGCGATCAGGGCAGGCCAGACCATCCATTGCATCGGCCCCACGACCCGCACGGCCATCGCCCGCCTCACTCCTGAACCTCCCCAGGCGCCGGCTGAGCGGCGGCGGCGGTCGGCGCAGCCGCCTGTTCGGCGGCCTCGCGGCGGCGGCGGGCCTCGGCCTCAGCCACCCGGCGGACCTCTTCCTCGTCGCGGGCGCGGCGGCGGGCTTCCTGATCGGCGATGCGGGCGGCGGTCGCGGCGTCGGGCGGCGGGGCCGTGTCGGCTGCAGCCAGAGGCGGCGCGTTCAGGGCCTCGGGATCGGCCAGCTGGGCGAAGTCCTGGAACAGCAGCACCCGCACATAGTCTATGGCGCCCCGGTCGGTGAACAGCTTGACCCGCCAGGTGCCGTCGATGCCCCGCGCGGCCACGCCCACGGGCAGGCCACGCGGGATGCCGCCGCCGTCGCCGGAGGTCAGGATGCGGTCCCCCTCGCGTACGGCGTCCTCGCCGCGCACATACTCCAGCCGGGGATTGCCGCTGCCGTCCCCGGTGAGCATGGCGCGCGCGTCGGTGCGGTCGATGAGAACGGGCGTGCGGCTGGCGACGTCGGTGGTCAGCAGGACCCGGCTGACGCCGCCCGTGGAGCCGACGATCCGACCGATGAGACCGTGCTCGTTGATGACCGGATTGCCGATCTGAACCCCCCGGTCCCGGCCCACGTCGATCAGCCGAGCGTTGACGAAGGGCCCGCGCGATTCCGACACCGAGCGAGCGGTGACCATGTCCACCGGAGGCTCGACCCGCAATCCCAGCATGGACTCGTACCGGGCGTTGACGTTTTTCAGCGCGATGGCCTGGTCGCGCCACGGCTCGAGCTCGGCCAGCTGGGCCCGCAGGCGACGATTTTCGGAAACGGCGAAGAAATAGCCGCGCACATAGTCGCTGGCCTGACCGACCCAGCGCACCGGGGCGGCGAACACGCCCCCCACGGGTGCGGCGACCGCATCGACGCCGGCGCGGGGCGCTGAATAGTCGGCATCGTTCACGTCGCGACGATCGGCCAGCAACAGCACGATGGCCGCGATAATGGCGATAACGACCGCCCCCGCCGACACCCAGGCCAGCGGAGCTTTCAGACTATCAAACGGTCCGTCGCGAAACGCCACGGCGCGCCTTCCTGGGCTTTCGGGCCCGTCATCGGGATGGAATCGGCGGGACGCCCGCGCCGATGGGCCAGCCTATGGCAAAAACCGCCCGGATTGAAAACAGCGATCACGCGGGAATGAGCCCGCGCGGCCCCGGCCGCCCTAAAGGGTGGCTTCCAGCACGCCCTTCATCCAGCGCGGATGCTCCAGCACGCGACCGCAGCCCACGGCCACACACGACAGCGGATCATCGGCCACCGAGACGGGCAGGCCCGTCTGGTCGCGAATTTCCGTGTCCAGGCCGCGCAGCAGGGCACCGCCGCCGGTCAGCATGATGCCCTTGTCGGCGATGTCGGCCGCCAGCTCCGGCGGGGTGGCTTCCAGCGCCACCTTGACCGCCTCGATGATCTGGCTGACCGGCTCGGCCAGGGCCTCGGCGGCCTGGCGCTCGCTGATGCGAACCTCGCGTGGCACGCCCTGCATGAGGTCGCGGCCCTTGACCTCGATGCCCAGACCCTCGCCGTCCGGCGGGATACGGGCAGTGCCGATGTCCTTCTTGATGCGCTCGGCGGTGGTCTCGCCGATGAGCAGATTGTGGTTGCGGCGCATGTAGCTGATCAGCGCCTCGTCCATCTTGTCGCCGCCCACGCGCACCGAGCGCGAATAGACGATGCCCGACAGGGACAGCACGGCCACCTCGGTGGTGCCGCCGCCGATGTCGACGACCATGGAGCCGGTGGGCTCGTGGATCGGCAGGCCGGCGCCGATGGCCGCGGCCATGGGCTCGTCGATCAGGCCGACGCGACGGGCGCCGGCGTTGAGGCAGGAGTCATTGATGGCGCGGCGCTCGACCGCGGTGGCGCCCGACGGCACGCAGACGATGACCTTGGGGTTCACGAACCCCTTGCGGTTGTGAACCTTGCGGATGAAGTGCTTGATCATCTCTTCGGCCACTTCGAAGTCGGCGATGACCCCGTCGCGCATGGGACGGATCGCCTCCATGTGGCCGGGCGTGCGGCCCAGCATCTGCTTGGCCTCGATGCCCACGGCGTGGACGATCTTGCGTCCACCGACGTTTCTCAGCGCCACCACCGAGGGCTCGTTGAGCACGATGCCCTTGCCCTTCTGATAAATCAGGGTGTTGGCGGTGCCGAGATCAATGGCGATGTCATTAGAGATGGCGCCGAAAAGGGAAAAGCTCATGGGCGTAAGGGTACCGTGGCTGCGGCTTCAAAAGGGCTGGTCTGCGGTCGGTCCGCTTCAGCGAAGCCCTGGCGGAGCGCGCATCCCCTCACGCACCGCACCCTGATCGTCTTCGGCCGACCTGATGGCCCGTTTGCCCCTCAATGGGCAGGATTACAAGCCCTCATCCGAGGGCTTGTGGAAAGCCTGTGGTGGGCGACCCGCGGTCACCCGCCGATGGGCTCGATCCCCTGGGCCTCCAGCGCGCGCTGAACGGCCGGGCGCGCCTGGACCGCGTCCAGATGGGCGTTCAGCTTCGGATAGGCGTCTCCGTCCAGAACGCCCGCCTGGCGGCTCCAGCGCGTGAAGACCGACAGATAGCCGTCGGCCACCGTATACTGCTCGCCCATTACGAACGGTCCCTTCAGCAGATGCTGTTCAGCCAGGGCCAGCTTGTCCTTCACCACCGACAGGGCCTGCTCCCGGGCCTCCCCCTCGGGGGGCCTGGGCTTGCCGAACAGCAGCCGACCCAACGCCGGGTGCAGGGATGAACCCGCCCACCCGTTGAACGAATCCATCCTCGCGCGCTCAAAGGCGTCCTTCGGAACCAGATTGGCCTCGGGATGCCGATCCGCGATCCACGGCATGATCACGGCGTTCTCGGTCAGGACGCCATGCTCCGTCGCCAGCGCCGGGGTCACGCCAGCCGGGTTGACCGCCAGGTATTCGGGCGTCTTTTGCTCGCCCGCCTTCAGGTCGATCTTCACGGCCTCATAGTCCGCGCCCGCCTCCTCGAAGGCGATATGCGAAGCCAGGGCGCAGGCGCCGGGGGAGTAATAGAGCTTCAGCATGATGGCCGTCCTCGTCAGGCAGGAGTTGAACAGCCAAGGTGAGAAGCCCGGGCGCCTGTTTCAAGCCACCCGGGCGCGCGCCGGCCAGCCGATCACCGGGACGAGGCGTTCCGTCTCCCTGTCGAAGGCGTCCTCGGCTTCGGCCAGATCGTGAAGGATGCGCGGGCCGCGCGGGCTGGTCAGCCTGAAGTACGCCGTCACCTCGCGACCGCCGAGGTCGATTTCCGCCACCTTGTGCAGAACCACGCCGCCCTGACTTCGCAGGGTCGACGAAAAAGCCGCGCGCGTCATCGCGCCAGCGTCCGAGTCGATATCCGCATTGTCCATCTTCCCTGCCATGGTGATCCGTCTCCGGTATCCGCGACACGCCAACCCGGTCCGGGTGCGGAAAGTTCCAGCGTCGCAGCAAGCGACAGAGCAGCACGCAACCGCCACGCTCGCCGGTCGTTTGGCCCGGACCCGATCCCGACCGGAGCTCCTGCCCCATGACCTTCTCGCTGGTGGCGCGCTGCGCCCGCACCGGACAGTTCGGCGTCGCCGCGGTGACCGGGGTGCCGGCCGTGGGCAAGCTGCTGACTCATGCAGCGGCCGGCGTCGGCGCAGTGGCCACCCAGGCCCGCGTGAACCCCTATCTCGGCATCGACGGACTGAATTTGCTGCGACAGGGCCTGTCGGCCGAGGCGGTGCGCGCGGCGCTCCTGACCACCGATCCCGCCGTCCGCTTTCGCCAGTTCGCGGTGATCGATCAGGAGGGGCGCACGGCGACCTTCACCGGCGAGTCCTGTCTGGACTGGCGCGGCGCGCTGCAGCGGGACGGCTTCAGCGTTCAGGGCAACCGGCTGGCCGGGCCCCATGTCCTGATCCGGGCCGCTGACCGGTTCGAGGCCTTGTCCGACCAATCCCTGGCCGACCGGCTGCTGGAGGCCCTGGCCGAGGGCGTGGCCGCGGGCGGCGATGTGAAGGGCGAGGTGTCGGCGACCATCTATGTGATGGACACCGAGGAATACCCCCTGTGGGACATCCGCGTGGACCACCATCCCGAGCCCATCGCCGAACTGCGCCGCCTGCACGATGTGTTCAGAGAGAAGGTGGTGCCCGAGATTCGCGACATGCCCACGCGCGAAAATCCTGCGGGGACCGAGGGCGAAGTGCCGATCTAGGGCTCGCCGCCGACGTCGCCGAGGGCGTTCATGAACATCATTCCGCCCGTCATGCCGGCCTCGACCACATCGTCGCCCTCGCGCGAGCCGCGGAATTTGAAGCCCCAGTCGCCGTGATGCTGGATCAGGAGGAAGGTGACGAACGGGCCTTCCGCGTTCTGGTCCGTGAAGACGGCGTGAAGCGGCGGCTCATCCCGGGTCGGCGCGGTCAGGAGGGGAAAGCCGCCCTCGTAGGGGCGGGCGTCCGGAAGGCGCGTCAGGATAGCGGCCCTGGAAATCTCCATCACCTGTTCGTCCGTGACCTGCCCGGCGTAGCGGGTGGCATAGAGCGTGGCGTTCATCCGGGACGCCCGCGTGTTGCAGGCCACGTTGTCGCCCCGGGCCAGACCGGCGCCCATGTCCGGATAGACCGTGACGGAATTGCTGGCCTCGCCCGGCGTGAAGTGACAGGTCAGCCCGCTCTGCACATGCCGCAGGGTCGGGACGCTGTCAGCGGTGATGTTCTCGAACACCCCCTCGGCGTCCGCCGCAGCGATCAGCGCGTCCGCTTCGGCATGCGCCGTGGTCGCCGGATCGTCCTGGGTCGCAAGCCCGGCAAGAAGCATCATCCAGATCATGCTCGGTCTCCCGTTTGGCCCTGAACATCAGCAGAGGACGGCCCCAAGGTCCATCCACGATCCCTGACATCAGCCCCGGCGCAGAATGAACTCGTCATCGCGCCAGGCGCCGACCGGATACTGATACGCCCCCGCCTTCTCGAAGCCATGGGCGGCATACAGCTTCTGCGCCTTCACATTGCCGCTCCAGACCCCGATCCACAGCGACCCGTCGCTATGGGCCTCCATCCACTCCAGTGCGATCTTCAGCAGGGCCGAGCCGACACCCAGACCCTGCGCGGCCTTTGATACATACAGCCGGTGCAGTTCGGTGTGACTCGTCCGCGCATCCGGATGGGGCAGGCCGCAGCGGCCGGTGTTGGCGAAGCCCAGGATCTCGCCATCGCGCTCGGCAACCCAGTAATGATGATCGGGACCGGTCAGGCGCGCGCGCGTCGTCGCCTCGCTGAAGGTCTCGTCCAGAAACGGCTCCAGATCCTCGGGCGGATAGGGAATGCCGAAGCCGGCCACGAAGGTCTCGATGAAGGTGGCGCGGCCGAGCGCAGCGAGGGCGGGGACGTCGTCGGGCACGGCGGGACGGATGGCGAAGGCGGTCATGACAGCGGCATAGCTTTCCCGAGGCGTGACGCAACCCCTGCCCTCTCGTTAGACTGCGACTCATGACCCTGTTCATCACCCACCCCGACATGCTGGCCCACGACACCGGACAAGGGCATCCGGAGCGATCGGCGCGGCTGGCGGCTGTGCTGGACGCCGTCGACGATGCGGGCCTGACACTGGACCGGCGCCAGGCGATGGAAGCCGAGGTTCAGGCCCTGATCCGCGTCCACCCGGAGGCCCACGTTCAGAGGATTCTGGACGCCTCGCCGGTCACGGGCGTCGTGGCGCTGGACCCGGACACGGTGCTGTCGCCGGGCAGCGTGCGCGCCGGACGGCTGGCGGCTGGGGCGGCGATCCAGGCCGTGCGGGCCGTGGCGGGCGGAGAGACGGACCGCGCCTTCGCCGCCGTGCGCCCGCCGGGCCACCATGCGGAGCCGGACAAGGCCATGGGCTTCTGCCTGTTCTCCAATGTGGCGATCGCCGCGCGGGAAGCCCAGGCGCTGGGCATGGCCAGGGTGGCGGTGATCGACTTCGACGTGCACCACGGCAACGGCACCCAGGCGGCGTTCGAGAACGACGCCAGCCTGTTTCTGGGCTCCATCCACCAGATGCCGCTGTATCCGGGCACGGGCGCGGCCGACGAGACCGGCGTGGGCAACATCGTCAACGCCCCGGTCCCGCCCCACGCGGCCCGAGAGGCGTGGCGGGCCACCTTCGCGGGCGGGCTGATGCCGGCGCTGGACGCCTTTGATCCCGACCTTGTGATCATCTCCGCCGGGTTCGACGCCCACCGGCGCGATCCGCTGGCGCACCAGTCGCTGGAAGCCGAGGATTTCGCCTGGGCCACGCGGGCGGTGATCGAGGTGGCGCGCGCCCGCTGCGGCGGCAAGGTTGTTTCGTCGCTGGAGGGCGGCTACGACCTGAACGGACTGGGCCTGTCGGCCGTCGCCCATCTGCGGGCGCTAGGGGAGGGATAGACGCGCGAACCCTTTGATGCCAAAGGCGTCCGTGTCCGGCCATGACGATCCAGAATCCCCCTGCTGAGTCGATTCCCGTCCGCCCCCCGGCGGCCCCCGCCGCTGTGCGCGCGCCGGGCGCCATTACGCTCGCCCGTCACGGCCGTCCCGCCCTGTCCCGCAAGGTGCTGTTGACCTCGCAGGGGTACCGCGACTGGTGGGCAACCTACGAAGTCGGCGGCCTTTGCAAGAAGCAGACGCCGCCGCCGGGCCTGCTGCAGACCGCCGCCCGCGCCGACACCATCTTCGTCTCCACCCGCCCGCGCGCGCTGGAAACCGCAGGGCATGTGGCGGGCGAGCGCGAACTGTCCATCGATCCCGTTTTCATTGAAGCTCCCCTGCCCCCGCCCGCCTTCCCGGCCTGGGTGAAGCTGTCGCCGCGCTGGTGGGGCGTGGTCTCGCGCATCTGGTGGTGGGCCTTCGACTTCCACGACGCGGGCGAGGAAAGCCGCGATCTGGCCCGGGCCCGGGCGGTGAAGGCCGCCGACGTCCTGATCGCCCGCGCCGAACAGGGCGAGGAGGTGCTGGTGCTGGCTCACGGCTTCTTCAACGCCATGATCGGCCACCGGCTCAAGGCCCTGGGCTGGCGCTGCACCCTGGATCAGGGGTTCAAATACTGGTCCAGCCGCCGCTTCGAGAAGCGCTGATCCGGCCCGCGCCGGTCGCTCAGGTTTCACATGACGCGGCGGCGATGTTCTGCTTATGTTCGAGCTTGACCGCAACCGGAGACCGCCCATGGCCCAGGATCTGATGTTCTACACCAACCCCATGTCGCGGGGTCGGATCGTTCGCTGGATGCTGGAGGAGACCGGCGCCGATTACGCCGAAACGGTGCTGGACTACGGCACGACCATGAAGGGCGCCGACTATCTGGCGATCAATCCCATGGGCAAGGTGCCCGCCATTCGCCACGGCGATCAGCTGGTCACCGAGTGTGCGGCCATCTGCGCCTATCTGGCCGACGCCTTCCCCGGTGCCGGGCTTGCGCCCGCGCCGGACAGGCGCGGCGCCTATTACCGCTGGATGTTCTTCGCCGCCGGACCGCTGGAGGCCGCCGTCACCAATCAGGCGCTGCAGGTCCAGGTGCCGGCCGACAAGCAGGGCTTCGTGGGCTACGGCTCCATGGCGGCGGTGCTGGACGCCCTGTCGGGCGCGGTGAAGGCCAGCCCATACATCGCGGGCGACCGTTTCAGCGCGGCAGACGTCTATGTGGGGGCCCAGGTCGGCTGGGGGCTACAGTTCGGCACCATCGAGAAGCGTCCCGAGTTCGCCGACTACGCCCACCGGGTCATGGACCGCGACGCCTGGCGCCGCGCCACCGAAAAGGACGACGCCCTGACGCCGAAACAGGGCGGCTGAGTCTTTTTCTGGAGCGGACCGTTCCGCCCGGCGGCCAAGATGGTCTAGGGTTCCGCGACTCTCCGGATGCGCGAAAACACCATGGCCGACGACCCCAAGACCATTCCCGCCGATCTCAGCTTCGAGGACGCCCTGGCTCAGCTTGAGCAGATCGTCTCAGAACTGGAATCCGGCCAGGCGCCGCTGGAGCGCTCCATCGCCATCTATGAGCGCGGCGCCGCGCT
>Ga0114900_1000360_pt1 | contig 36291 bp, 43 predicted proteins | sample MalvireepMed_231_FD_89685 | JGI IMG/M metagenome (GOLD analysis project Ga0114900, IMG submission 89685) | Marine viral communities from the Global Malaspina Expedition - Malaspina viral metaG DeepMed_231 | ecosystem: Environmental > Aquatic > Marine > Oceanic | place: Mediterranean Sea...
ACCCTGCCTCCCTCGCTCAGGCCACCCCCACACGAGGGGTCTCCTCCAGAAAATAAAAAAAAATTCACAGCACCAGGCGGCCTTACTGAATGCCCGCTGAATGGGAATGCCTACTTTTGACGTGGGTCGGGTGGGTCTTAAAGGGCGTCACCATAGGTGACACGGTTTCTGTTGGGACTCCGTGTCGCTTGATGTGGGTTAGCAACGCACTATGATAAATTACACTCCTCGGGGGCGGACCATGATCTACGAACGGCAAGGAGCCCGTTATGAGAACACGATCAAAAGTACTCACTGTCAGAGAGGCCGCGGAACTGTTGCGATTCAGCGAGTACCAGATTCGTTGCTTATTGCGGTCCGGCAAGCTACCGGGTTTCCGATTCGGGCGGCGATGGCGCATCGACGGCGACCGCGTCTACCAGATGATAAGCGGATCGGATCAACCGACCCGGGACCCTGAGCAACGTGGCCTTGGTCCTGAATCAAACTGAGATCGCAAATCGCTGGGGACTACCCGAGATGTTCTGGATGAGGTGTGTGCGCAGAACCCCCTTACGGGGGGGTCGTTCTCTTTCCGCTTTATCATGCCAGCCTTCGGTCTTGGACCGCTGACTGCCCGGCGCCGTTTTACGTTGTCCTTGAACATTCCCGCTGTTTAGCGGGGATTACCGTTATCGCGCTCGGGCGGCGGTTGGAGTCCGCTTCGGCTTAGAGTTTTGATAACCCAGGTTACTCGCGACAGCTGCTGCTCGGATGCGCGGCAATCGCCCCCGGCCGAGGGGGTGCTCCAAGTTGTGGGGTCCTGGGGATGCGCAAAAAACCACCCGCCCGGTTCCTGCCAGGGCGATTAGGCGGGTGGTTTTGTTCTGAGACGAGTTTTGGTTCCTGGCAGAAACCATGTCCACATTATGGGCCGATCTTCCACGGCTTGTCAAGCCCTTGCCCAAAGATTTTCCACGTGCTCGACGGTTGAGGATCGGAAGGTGCCGGGTCTGTTCTCTCGTCGGATGCGATTTTCGCTCATTTCGGCGGTTCGGGTGCCTCTTTCGATGGTGCGATCTCCTTCATTCGCTGATCGTGGATCGCGACCACTAGGACCTCGAATGCTCGACGCACGGGGGCGATGGACTCGAGGACGCCGGTACCTTGAGCGGCGTTATTGAAGTCTATTGCGGCTTGCAGCAGGGGCGAGTAGGTGTGATCGGCCATTTTGGGGATATCCAGGTGGGGGGTAGGGTTATTCGGCCTCTTCGGCGTCGCTCATGTCGATCATGCGATCTTCGAGTGTTCTCACCGCCAAGTTCGCCAGGCCGTATGCGTGTGTTATGAATCCGCCGTACTGCACGAGCGATTGTCCGTGCCGGCCGTCCTTCGTCGGGCGGACCAGGACGATAACCGAACAGTCGTGCCGCACCCGCAGCTCGTCGATCAGCTCCTGCGTCGTAGCGGTGTCGAGGTCCGTCATGCGTCAGCACTCCGCTTGCTTCATTACTTCACGAAGATGCCAGGCTTGCCCAGTGCACGACGGCGAGCCCCCAACACGAGCCCCAAGACGGACAGGCCGAAGACGAGGAACCCGACGGGTGCGGAGGACCAGCTGCCGATAGCGAGGCAGATTGAGCCGATTCCCAGGACTTTGAGGATTTCGACAAAAATTGTCATTGAAGATACTCCTTTCGTGTGTGATAGTACCGTGCTGGAGGCGTGGAACATCATGTCCTGATCTCAATCGAGATGAGTCATGCCGGTTATTTTATCCCTGGAATGCCATCTGCTCGTTACTCATTTTCCTATTCCTCTAAAAATGTCGGGAACGGCTCCTCTCGCGGGCCGGCCGAAATCCATCGCAGCGACTGTTTCCTGGGGCATTCCTGCTCGAGGACATAGAAGTTCCAGGCTTTAATGCAGCAGGCGAGGAACCCGAAGCTGTCCATGCAGATGCCGCTACGCCCTTTTCGCTTTCGCCGCTCGTCGATTGCTATCTCGCGCAGGACGTAACGGGGGTCTCGCTTCTTCATGTCGGAACCTTCCCCGATGCCGCGGATGAACTCGTCGACGAAATCCTGATCGAGCTCTTCCTTGCACTTGAATGGACCCATGTGATGGCAGAACGCGATCGCACAGACCGAGCAGATTTTGGAGACTCCGTGGGACTTCGTCGCTGAATACCTCAGTCCGCCGTGCTTTTTCAGCATGCCCAAGTATTCCTCGTTGCTTCCGGATCGTTTGCCGCGGTGCGACCGCATGTAGCCGCCCTGGTAGTCGAACACCATCCTCAAGCACGCGGAGAGAATGTGGGCGTTCTTCTCCCCCCTGTAGTTCAACAGCTGCTGGAGCGTCCGGGGCTGATGAGTGTCGATCTCCTCGATGTAACGGATGCCGTAAACGAATATGACCGGGATGGACTGCTTGGCGATGATGACGGCGTGGCATCGGTGCTGCCCGTTAATCATCACCCCCTCCGGGTCGATCCCTATCGTGTTGCCGTTGTCCCGCCATCGCCCGGACTTGATGGCGGCGACGTACTGCGCGATCCGGTTCTTGGACAACGGCCTGTAATTGGGTTTTCTCCCCAGCGACGCAAGAAGCTCCGTCGCAGTCTTGACCGTCAACATTGAGACTTCGGCTCTGATCCGTGGCATTCCGTTTCCTTTCATATGAGGGTGAACATTCTTCACCCGAACTCTTCGGGTGCGATTATCTTCACGAAGCCGTACCTTTTTATTTATTCGCCTCCCACATCGTGCATCCGAACACCTTCGGCTGGCGTATCGCCAGGTAGCCGTGCCCCGCCGCGGACATGCCGGCCGCGTACGTGCCCTTGCGGTTCGGCTCGTGCCCGACCGAGTGCATCAGGGCGCACGTGAACTCCTCGTCGTTGGAGACGTCCTGGATCAGGTGCGCGCAGTACCGGCACTTGCGCTCGCGGATGCCGCGCTTGAGGTTTGCAAGAGCTTCCTCGGTCGTCAGGCCGGGAATCTTGTCAGCAGACGTCACCATGTGGACCCAGTCGGGCATGACATTGCTCCACTTGTTTGCGAATCAGTTTGAGGGTGCATGCGGGACAGACATCGGGCTTCTCGATCTCCTCGCGTCGAGTAATCTTCTTGGCAAGGTCGGGGAACTCCAGATATGCGTTTTGCAGCTGGTAGACGAACTGCACCTTCCTGCCATCGTTCAGCTGCGCGTCGACGTGGATCCAGGACGTGAATGGCCCCACCTTGCTGCCGCAGACGTCGCATCTGGTTATGTGGATCTTGCTCATCCCTGCGGTTTCCATTTGAGAACAAACTGGTCGAAGTGCTTGAGCATCAGTTTGACCATGCAGTTTCGACAGATGTCCGGGCTCGTCGGGATGCGCTTTATATTCTCTTTCGTCTCATTGATCGGCCTCATTAACGTCACCGTTATCCCGATCTCGACTTACAGATCCTGATAAACGTCATAGATAACCATCGCCTCTGCCCAGGCCGAGGACTTCGGAGAAATGTCGCGGTCGCAAAAATCGCAGGTCATCTCCGTATGGGTGGTTACGGTTTTCAAAACGAGCTACTTTCAGTAAGGGTAATTGCGGTCTCCCGACAACGCGACGGAATTAAACTTCGTGCCCCGGTCGTCGAACGTCGCCTTGACTATCCCTGGCATCCCGTTGCGGTGCTTGGCGACATTAAGCTCCGCTTCCCCGGTTTTGACGTGTTCCGGATCGCTGTGTTTCGCGACATCCTCGCGGTGTAAGAGGATGACGATGTCCGCGTCCTGCTCGATCGTCCCCGACTCGCGAAGGTCGCTGATCCGCGGCCGGTGATCGGTGCGAGATTCGGGTTGACGGTTGAGCTGGGCCAAGCACAATACCGGCACGTTCAATTCCTTCGCCATGTTCTTGATCCCCTTGGAACATGCGACGACCTGCTCGCGGATGCTTTCTCCAGGAGCTTCGAGCAGCGTCAGGTAATCGACACAGATCAGCTTCACCTTGTACATCTGGGCGAAGCGGCGAGCCTTGGCCCGCAGCTGCACCAGGCGAAGGTCGGTAGTGCAATCGAGGTAGAAGGGAAGCTCCGTCGCGCGTCCGCAGGCGGACGCGAGGTCGATGTACTCTTCGGCAACGAGATCGTTGCGGCGCATCTTCATCCCGTCGACACCCGAGAGCATGCTCAAGATGCGCATGCCGATCTCCATGCGGGCCATCTCCATCGAGAACATCACGACCGGCAAGTTCTGCGACTCGGCGATGTGCAGGGAGATCTGGAGGCCCAAGGCGGTCTTGCCTACCGACGGCCTGGCCGCGATGACGATCATCTCGCCCGGACACATCCCGCCGATCTGTCGATCCAAATCGGGCAGGCCGGTCGGGAGCCCGACGGGCCCCTCACGCGCCTCCAGCTCGTCGTACGCCTCCTTCAGGGTCGCCCCCAAGCCGATCGCGGCTCGCGGTATCGTCGCGTCCGAGATCGCGAGGATGTCGCTCTCGACCGTGTCGAGGATCTCCGCGGTCGGCCGGCTGTCGGGCCGGGACAAGGTCTCCGTCGCCTCCACGACAACCTCCAGGGCCCGGCGACGCAAACCCTTGTCGGCAACGATCCGGGCGTAGGCCGGCGCGCCGAGGGCGTGCGGAACGGATTCGCCCAGCTCGATCAGCTTCGACACCCCTCCGACCTGCTCCAGCAACCCCTTCGCCCGCAGAGCGTCGGCCAGCGTGACCGCGTCGATCGTCGCGCCGTTGTTGTTCCACAGCTCCTCGAGGACGGTGTACAGGACCCCGTGATTCGGTACGGAGAAATCGTCAGGGCCCGAGAGAATCTGCACGGCCTCCCCGATCATCTGCTGGTCCATGATGAGCGAGCCCAGGAGGGCCATTTCGGCGGGGACGTCGGACGGCGGCCGGTCGAGCGACATGGGCATGGGGTTTATCCGAAGTTGGCGGTGTGGAAGTCGGACACGGGCAACAGAATCTCGTCGTTGTCGTCGTACAGACCACGCTTATTGTGTTTGACGTGCTGGGGCAGAGGCTTGGGGCCGGCCTGGAGGATGATCCCGTCGTTCACCAGGCGGCAGAGACCTCGGGGGGTGAGGGGGTATTTCGAGTGCTCCTCCATCCTGGCCTTGATGACGGCGCCTGCCCTGTCGACCTTCGGGTCCTCCCGGGCAGCATGGAAGATTCCCAGGAGGTTATGGATCGGACAGGATCTCAGAGCCTGGCGATGGGATTTCGGCACATCCATTCGATCGAACAAGCCTCCACCAGACCCCCCTTGTGGGGTAGGGGGGGTCTTCTTCTCTTCTCTCCTCTCCTCTCCTCTGTCGTCACGAGCGTCACATTTCGTCACGCTTTCGTCACGAGCGTCACATTTACCCTTTCGACGATCCCGAAAATCCCTCATTCGCTGCGCGCCGGACTTCGCGGTATTTTGCGGTAATTCATTCTCCTCCAACCAGTTAGGGAACCTCAACCCAGTACCATTTTCCGCCACCCACCCTACCTCGGACATAGCCTTGCCGAAGCCCGGAATCTCTGCAATATGGTCCAAAGTTGTGAGTTTTGCTGTCGAAAGGAGCGCGTCATCGCCATCTTCCTTGCCCCTCAAACGCACCGAAGACCACACCCGGTGCAACCCCAAAACGATCCGTGACGTTAGTGACGTTTGCGTTACGTCACCGTGCGTCACTGATTCGTCACTCAGCGTAACACGCAGCTCCTCCCGCATCATCAGAAATTTTGGGTCCCGCTCCAGATCGACTCGAATCTTGATCCAATCGCCGGCCATGTGGCGTCCTTGCCATACCCTGGGCAACAGGTCTCGGGGCCCTGGTCGGTCGGTGAGCACCACGCCGAAATCGGACGTGCCGACTCGGCCAGGGCCTCGAGCGCTGTTTATGTCATTGTGTTATCAACGTGGTGCACACCGCCATCATACCTCGGGCCCTGGGTCTGTCAACTTGCCCAGTACGTTGCTCATGTCGGTCCCCTTCTCTTTCCCGACACGTTTTGTCGGAAATCCGACACGTTTTTGTCGTTCCTGACGAAGTTTATGCGCGATCGTGTCCGATCCGGGTGTTAGCGGCGTTGCTGAAGATAGGGATATGTTGCGACCTGCCTTTCATTCCCCCTGTTCCACTTCGTGCCGATACTGCGATCGCCTCTCTTCGAGATTTTTCGCGTTCTCTAGTGTCGGCCAGAACAGCCTCTGACACTCGTTACTCAAGCACAGCCGGCAGATGTCCGGCCGACCTTTTTCTGGGGCGGCCCACCGGACGTCGATGATAACCTCCCACTCCGCTTCGGCGATCATCGCTTTGGCGCTGAATATCAACTTGGAATCGTTTTTGCCCGTCGGTTCCCCGCAGCGGTCGCAGAATCGGCTCGTGCTCATAAGGAGCCTCCTTTATTTTTCACTTGCGGCCTTAGTTGCGACTTTAACGTCGCAACTGGGGTTTTCTATCAGGGGGAGGGTAGCGGTTCTACGGGCGGGGGCAAATCAGCCCTTGGGCAGCCGCTTGAACAACCAGGATCCGAGCTCATTCTGGAGCTTTTGAGCGCACTCGCCGCAGATGATCGGCCGATAGGCATAGAGCTGGTGCTGGTTGTAGCCCCGGTTTTGGACGGATTCGAGGCGCCACAGGCCCACGAGGTGGGTGGTGCACTTCTTCTGGGCCAGACAGATCTGACACTTCATAAATGCGCCGCCCGGCGTCAACCGGGCGGCACAATCAAGGAGACGTGTCGGTCCCAACAAGGGAACGACACGGATAGTGGTCCTGCTTGACCGGGTAGGGGATCATTCGGGCGGCGGAAGAAGAGATCCGTCGATCATGTCCTGGTAAGAAACGCCCTCGTTGATCGCCCACCGCACCGGGAATACCGCATGGTATCCCCTGCGGATCTGGTGCTGGAAGAAGCGGAGGGCGAAAGTTTTGATGTTCGGCAGCGCCGAGACGTAGTAGCGGCGGTTGTTCTGATCGGTGAATCCCACGTCCACGCGCCTTTTGCTGCCGAGCTCCGCGTTCGGAGCAACCCACTTGAAGAACCCGACGCTCGTGACCAGGATGTTCAGCTTCTCCCAGGCCGACTCCTGCCCCGGCTGCGGAGGAGCCTCGCCGCCGACCTTACCGCTCATGCCGGCGAGCCTCTCGAATGCGTTGACCTGGTGCAGCTCCACACTGTCTTTGTCCTTGCCCGATAGGGCGTCGAAGAACAGCGCGTCGCAGAACGGCGTGAACACGCGAGTGTTCATCCAGAAGTAGCGTAACCACTTATCGGGATCGTTTTGCCGGTATTCCGAGAACTTGGGCGTACCGAACCCGCCGGCGTAGATATTCACGATCGCCCCGGTTTTCTTGACGTACTTGGTCATTTCCTTTTCAAAATTGTCCGTCAACCAGGAGAACGAATTATGCTCCTGGCAGGCGGTGTACCCGTCGAGATCCATATCCGCCAGGACGAGCTGGCCGTTTGGCAGCGTGCTCTTGATCCTGTGGCCGAACGGGTTGTGCAGGTGCGGAGCGAACGGAACGCCGCCATCGTGGAACCATTTCTCGTGATCCGGCCAGACGTGCTCCTTGAGGTGGACCCAGTGCGAATTAGGGCGCATCGCCCTGTCGGTGCTGCCCATCTGCTTCGCGCCAGCCCTGGTGTTGTACATCGCGTGGATCATCGCTCTTGCTCCTGTTCGTGACACTCCTCTAGCGTCATGCGGTGGATGAAGACGGGGGTCGCGTTGCCGACCCAGGCCCCCAAGGTGTTGAACTCGAAGTATTCCACGGCCTCCTCGTAATCATGGATTCCGCTTTCCTGGAGAGACTCTATGCACTTGCCGTAATCGTAGGCGGCGACCCGGAGGCCCCCGAATCTCACGCAGATGCCCAGGAAGGCGTCCTCGTACCCGTCCGCGAGCAGGATGTCGTCGTCTTCTACTATGGTGTCCCTCCGATCACGGTATTCCGCCTGACGACACGCTGAGGAGCAAAAGGAGTGGCCGTGACGAGAGGCGGTGTAAATGCAACCGCAACGCTCGCATAGTTTTTTCTTCTTATCGAGATGGCGACGCTCGTTATGGGCGCGACTGCGGCATTCATCAGAGCAATACCGACTCCGTCCAGGCGGGAGATGGTTCTCGCAGATCGCACATTTTCGCATAATAACCTATTCGTCAGGCATGATGGGCCACTCCATGTCGGTCACTCCACGACCGGGGGCTCGGCGATGACCGGCTTTTGCTTGACACAGCAGAACTCGGGGCCTGTAAAGAGGCGGCGGGGGGATTCGGGGTCGAATCCGATGCCGTCGGCCTTGCCGATCATCAGCGGGGCCAGCATACAGGTCTTCCAGGTGGGCGTGGTCCGTGCAAAATCGGTATCTTCCCAGTAAACGCAGTTGCGACAGGTGCGGGCAACGTGGTGCCGCTCGTGAAGTTCCTTCCCTTTTTCTGTCATACAGGGTATAATATGAGCGTGACTACGGCCGTCAACACGGATGTTGACCAGTCAAAGATCGAGGCCATCAGGCGGAACTACTGGAGGACCTCGCCCGCGATGCTTGCGCGGCATTTCGACCGCAACTATGTCATCACCAAACATATAGAGCTGATTTCCGACCTCCTGGTGGACGCTTCGATCAACAAGGGCGAGCGGATCATGGTGATGACCCCGCCTCGTCACGGCAAGTCCGAGCTGTGCAGCCGCTGGTTCCCGGCCTGGTACCTCTCGCAGTTTCCCGACCACCGCATCATCCTCTGCGCCTACGAGTCGGAGTTCGCCGCCTCCTGGGGCCGAAAGGTTCGCAATTTTCTGATGGAGCACGGCCCGGAGCTCTGCGTCAAACTGAGCCCCGATTCCCTGGCCGCCCACCGCTGGGAAACGACGGAGGGCGGCGGAATGGTCTCTGCCGGCGTCGGCGGCCCCATCACGGGCAAGGGGGCCAACTGTTTCCTGGTCGACGACCCGATCAAATCTACTGCCGAAGCGGACTCGCCTACGATCCGCGACACAATTTGGGAATGGTGGCGAGGGACCGCATATAGCCGTCTTGAACCTGGCGCATCTGTCGTCCTGATTCAGACCCGCTGGCACGAGGACGACCTCGCCGGGCGTCTGATCGACGATATGTCCCGCGGCGGCGACCAGTGGCGCCTGATAAACCTGCCCGCGGAGGCCGAGGAGGGCGACATCCTGGGCCGCAGCGTGGGCGAGCCCCTCTGGCCGGAGCGGTACAACAAGGAGGAGCTGGTCCGAAAGCGCCGGGCGATGGGCTCCCGGTCCTACACGGCCCTATATCAGCAGCGACCCGCCCCGCAGGGCGGCGGGCTCTTCAAGCGGGAGTGGTTCCGATACTACGAATCAGGGCGAGGGCAGGGGGTCGAGACGCCCTACTACGTCCTGCGGCACGCGAAGGATGAGATCCAGCCTCGGCGGGTACTCAAGGAGGATTGCTGGCGCTTCGCTACGGCGGACCTGGCGATGACCGAGAAGACGATGTCCGATTACACGGTGATTCAGGTCTGGGATGTCGTTCGGGATACAAACGACATGATCCTCGTCGACCAGTGGCGGGCCCAGAAGGAGGCCCCCGACGTCGAAGACCAGCTGATGGAGACGATGCGGCGATGGCAGACCCTGTTCATCGGGATCGAGTCGAAGCAGTCGGGAATCGTCGCCATCCAGCGGTTCAAGAAGGACGGACTGACCGTCAAGGAGCTGAAGGCCGACCGCGACAAGATCGCCAGGGCCGTGCCCGCGGAGATCTGGATGGAGAACGGGAAGGTGTGGTTCCCCCTGGACGCGCCCTGGTTGAGCGACCTCGAGAACGAGCTGCTGGTTTTCCCCAACGGTACGAACGACGACCAGGTCGATACGACCGCCTACGCCTGCGCTTTTGCCAATGCCCGCAACCTCTGGAGAAAGAAGCCCATGCCGAAGCTGCCGGCCAACTCGATCGGAAAATTATTGGGGATGGATAAGATATTTGGACCCAAGCCCAAAAAACCGCTATGGTACAAGGACCGATCAGAACGATCGGTCGCATAATTTCCCGGAAAGGACTCCGACATGCCCCGTAAAGCCGGCCCAAATGCCACTACCCGAGCACCAGGAAGACCCCGAAAAGAACCTGAGCCTGTAGAGGAAAAGACGGTCGCCGTCGCCGTCGCCGAACCGCAGGGGTCGGACGAGACCACGGCCGAGGAGGCGGAAAAGTGGGAACCGGAGCAGGAGCCGAAGTCCGGTGACCAGTGGTTTCCGGGCGACAAGATCCCGAGGGGAATGCAGGTCATCCGTCTCGACGACGGCACATCAGAGCTGGCCCTGAAGGCTCCGAGGAGAGCTGGGCTCCCCTTCGACGCCGACCTGACCGAGAAGACGCTCAAGCGGGTGGACGAGGCGTATCGGAGGACGAAACCGACCGAAGAGGTACCCGACAAGCCCGTACCGAGCCGCCTTCTGGTCAACGAGCACTTCTGGGAGATCATCAATTCCACGCGAACCTGGGGCGATGAGCAGATCCCGGTCGTGGTGACCAAGAACCGCGAGAAGCTGTCGGGAGATGGGCCGCAGTTCAAGTTCATCGTGGACGGGACAACCAAATCGGAAATTCCCTATGCCACTGAAGACTGACACCCAGTCCCTGCGGGATCAAGTTCGTCTCGGCATGGAGTTCGCCGGAAAATTTCTCGAGGAGGTCGACACGCTGTCGTCGCGGACGACCGGCCGGTACTACCGATCCGACCGCCAGCCCGACCGCCCTATCACCGAAAACCACTTTTACGAATACCTGGGGGTGATGAAACCCTCGGTCGCGTACGACAACCCGCGTGTCCGGATCCGTGCCGGTAACCCCCTCGTTGCGGACGATGCGGGGATTATGACGATGGGCGACATGGCCCTCGGCATCGAGCTGGGCCTCAACCGGTGGTCGATCGACACGGATCTCTGGTCCACGCTCGACGACCTGGCGACGGACTATTTCTACTGTTGGGCAGTCTCAATGGTGACGATCGCCGACCAGCCCGGGTTCCAGGGTGCCGAGCTGGTCCCGCAGCGGCCCTACATCGTCCGTATCCCGCCACACCACTTCGTGATCGACCCAGCGGCCCTGAGTAACAACCCCCTCCAGTCCAACGGCCCCCGCTTCATGGGGCATATGTGGAAGGCCGACCACGAGGATCTGCTGAAGGACGACGACTATGACTCGAAGATTGTGGCGAAGCTGGCCCTAGACCAGGACCTGGAGAAGTATCATCCCGAACGCAAACACGGAACTGAGATCCCCCCGCGCGGCGAAATCCTCGCCTGGGACGTGTGGGTCCCGGAGCATCAGACCAGCAAACGGCCGGAGTTCAACGGGACGATCTTCACGATCGCCGTCGGCAACACCCCGGACGGTATGACCAAGAAGGCGCAACAGATCCGCGAACCCAGACCCGCGTACTGCGGGCCGTGGGGTCCGTACATCATGCACGGGTATATGAAGGTGAAGGACTCGCCGTTCCCCCTGTCGCCAATGGTTGCCGTCGCCGAGCAGGCCGAAGAGGTCAACGCCCACACGACCGCAGCTGCTGAAGCGGCCCGGGCATACAAGCGATTCGGGTACGGCGAGGCCCAGAACGCCGCGGACGGAGACCGGATCAAGGCCGTCATCAATGGCGAGTTCGTGCTCCTGGACAGCGTCGAGGGGATCGGGCAGATGGAGCTGGGCGGCGCTTCGGATGCCCAGAATGCGTACAGCAACCTCTCCAGGGAGCGTCTCAACCGCGTAAGCGGGCTCTCCGACGCGCTGCGAGGCGAGGTCACAGGGGACGTGACGGCAACGGAATCGAGCATCGCCGACAGCGGCACGAAGATGCGCATCAGCGGAATCAAGGGTGGGTTCCGCAAGTTCGTCGCCCGATCCATGAGGGCCGCGGCCTGGTTCTTCTTCTACGGAGAGGACGTCGTCCAATCGCTGGGTGAGGAGGGCCTCGAGCACGGCCTCGTACAGTTCACCGGCGGCATTCAGCCCGGAATGGAGAACTTCAACTTCTTCGATTTGTCCATGACGGTCGACCCCCTGAGCATCGAGCACACCGACCAGGCGATCCTCCAGAGGCGGATCCAGCTGGCCTACGAGTCGCTGGTGAACAACTCCGGCGCAATGGTCCAGGCCCCGTGGATCAACTGGCGGGAGCCGATCAGGGTCCTGTTCGAGAGCCTGAACATCGGCCAGGCCGATGACTGGGTCGATTTCGACCGCCTCGCCCAGGAGCAGGAGCGGATTGAGCGGATGAAGCAGGTCGAGGAGGCGCAGCTCCCATACCAGAACATGGGTGGCGGAACAGCCGGCGGAACAGCCGGCGGAACAGCCGGCGGACGATTCATACCCGAAATCCGCCTTGGCGCGGACAGGGAAGGAATTCCGGGTAGTTTGACGGGCCGAGCCCAAGTCGCCCTTGCCGGTGAGATCGGAAACGAGGCCGGAGCTGGCAGCCGAGGATATTGACATGCGGGCAATACTCGCGATCCTGGCGTTGACGCTTATCTCAGGCGGTCCCGAGTGGCCCGAGCAGAAAAAGCCGTCAGCTCCAGTCAACATCAACATCAATACGGCGCAACCGGCTCCTCCACCTTCGGCCGCGGCCATACCAGCGACCCCTGAACCCACGGACTGGGTAGACGTCACATGGAAGTCGGCGGCAGGGGTCGCCGTGGCCGCGGTCGTTGTCGCCCTCGCGGGCAAGAACAAGAAGAAGAAAAAGAATGGGTGACAACGGCGAAAACCTGTTCTGGTGGGAGGAAAAGACCTGGTCCAGCTCCAAGGGGGCCAAGATCATCGAACGGATCTCGGCAGGCCAGGTGCCGGATAACTTCCCCCGATTCGTCTCGGTTGCTTCGATAACGATGAAACCGCCGGGTATGGAGAAGCAGGTGGTCAACGTCGTCTTTGATATCGAGGCCGAGCACATCGCCGAGGCGATGCGGAAATTCGATACCGTCGTCAAGGATCGGGAGGGCGAGCTGCGGCAGATGGCCGTCGAGGCGCTCCAGAAGAAGCTCAACGAGACCCACCGCCAGATCCTCGTTCCCCGCACAGGACAGAAATGATGCCCGTCATCAAGCTCAAAAACGAGCAATCGGTGTCCATGAAAGACGGCCCGACCGTCACCCTGATGCGGGCCGAACGGGGGCAGGCGACTGTGTTCGTCCAGAGCGATTCGGACATCGACCTCGTCGACCCGAAGCATGGAATTACGAAGACTTGGCGCTTCCGCCCCCTTGACGCGGGGGGGGAACAGGTCGTAGACTGATAGCAGACAAGGCGTTCGCCACCGCAGGCGACCATTTCGGACCCCGCCGACACGCACTAGGACGTGCCGGCATGATTTACGAGTTCCAATCTGACGACGGCGAGATCCTTGAGCGGGTCTTTCCCATGCGACGGGCCCCCCAGCTCGGGCTGGAGATCCTCCACAACGGTAAGGTCTTCACCCGCCGCATCTCCGCGCCGCAGAACGGGACCGCGTACGACTCTGAGAAATATCCGAAGGTGAGCAGCTCGCTCCCCGTCGGGTGCGCCGGTGCAGAGCACGTCACCGGGGGAAGACACGACGGCAAACCGATTATCACGAGCAGGCGACACGAGGACGAACTGTGCGCCCGCCACGGATTCACGCGCGAGTACGACGCTCGCGACCTGGAGTAGCAACGAATGGCAGAAGCTACGGCAGTCGCCGAGCCCGAAGCCGAAGCAGCGGAAGCTGGTGCGGGTACTGCGACCGACGCCAACCCCGGAGTATCTGACGAAGACGTGAAGGATTTCGCGTTCTTCGAGCAGCTGCGAAGGGAAGCGCCGGACGACAGTGCCATCACGCCGGCCGAACCCGCCGCCGAAGCGGAAAGCGAAGGCGAAGACGCGCCCGAAGACGCCGGCAAAAAGCAACCCGAGGCCGAGGCCAAGGAAGAAGCTCCGAATAAGGAAGAGGAGCAGAAACCCGAGGCCAAGGCCGAGGAGCAGAAGCCGGCAGAACCCGAGGGTTTTGACGATGCGTTGGCCGCATTGCTGCGTGACCAGATTCCGAGGTCACGCCTGGAAGAGTGGTTCGAGTCGGACCCGGAAGCGTTCGTCGCACACGGACTGAAGCGAAAGTCCGTCCAAGCGAATCAGGACCGGTTCGGACAGGAGTCCAACAAGAACCGCGACGATCTGGAGAAGATGAAAGCATCGCAGCAGGAAGCGGAGCCCGAGGCAGCTTACGAACAGGCCCCGGCGCAACCTGCGGCAGAGCCGCAGATGCAGGACCCCATCGGAGTCGACGTTGTTACGGCGATCGACGAGGCCCTGGCGCCGCTCATCAACGAGGACAACGCCGAGCTGTTTTTCGACGTCAAGGACCCGATCAAGCAGGCGATCGTGACGTTGGGGCAAAGCGTGTCCGCTCGCCTCACAGGCCAGTTTCAGCAGGAGAATCAAGCGCTGCGGAACCAGGTAGATGACATGGGTTATGCCATCGTCAACTTCCAGATTCAGACGGCGCGCGACAAACTTGTTGCATCTGGGCAGTACCCCAAGGCCGAGGACGACGAGTGGTTCGAGAACGAGGCCATGTCTCGTTACGACACCATCTCCGAATCCAAAAACCGACCCGCCACCGTTCACGATGCCGTCGAAGAGGCGATCAAGTGGGCGTCGGCGGGCTTAACTGTGGACGATTTGAAAACCTCGATGCTCTCGCGAAGTAGAGGGCGCAAGAACGGCCAACCGCGTGCGCAAACGGCAACTAGACTCAGCGAACCCATCACCGACGATGCGAAGGAAGAGCTGGAGTTTATGAAGCTGCGACGCAAGCACGGAATGGTCGAGAATTAGCCCCGTTCGCGGGAGACTGGAGACTTTTGACAAATGGCCGGATCAGCACTTTCCTTATTTACGGACTTCTTCACACACACCACAGGCCCGGCGTATTTCTCGGGCCCAGACCAGGTCATCAACGACGCCCAGCTGCGCAACTTCGAGTCCTTGGAGTTCTTCTTCAGGACCCGCAAGGAGGTGCAGGGCGGTACGACCATCAAGGACATGATCCTTCTGGACGACCCGTTGACGGCCGCAACGTACCTGCCCGGCGAATCAGCGACTGTCACGAACGTGCAGGGTGGCAACACTCTGTCGGTACCGTGGCGGTTCATTCGCGTTCCCATCACCTGGACCGAGCAGGAGATCCTGCTCAACGAAGGCGGGGGCGGCTCCGCAGTCGGGCAGTTCCACCAGTTCAAGAAGCTCAAGGACTTTAAGTATCAGCAGGCGTACACCAGCTTGATGAACCTCCTCGAACGCAAGTGCGTCGCCTCGGCGGCGAACCAGCAGACCGCGATGGAGGACAACACGGGCCAGGAACCCTACTCGATCTTCTCGACGGTCACGAGCGACGGCCTCGCACCGACCGGCTGGACCACCGTCCAGCAGATCAACCCGACCAACGAGGTCAACTGGCGGAATCAGAACACCACCTACACGAGCAGCACTCCGTTCGACACGGATAACGGCATCGTGCAGGGGTTCGACACCATCTCCCAGCTCGTGCGGTTCAAGAAGCCGCCGAACAAGGAGAAATACTTCGATGACGATGCGCTTCGGCGGCACGTCATATTCACCAACCGCGAGGGCCGCAAGGACTACATGAAGGCCCTTCGTGCGGGCAACGACATCACCAGGGCCGGGCCGCAAGACCCGGCGTACGGCAACCCAGTGTTCAGCGGCATCCCCGTTATCGCTAACGAGGGCATGGACGATCAGTCGTCGTTCACGGCCGCCGCTCCGCACTATATGTTCCTCAATGCCAACCACCTGAAGCTGATCTTCCACCGAGCGAAGTTCATGCAGGTTTCAGAACCGATGAAGTTCCCGGACAAGCCCGACACCGTCGTGGTGTGGTGCGACTCCTACGTAAACCTGTTCAACGCCTCGCGGAAGCGACACGGTTATCTCGGTACCTAAGATTGCGTATTTGGCGTTTTTGAACTGATTCGCGCCCGGATCAGAGAATCAGTTGGCGTAAGCCTACACGAAAGGAATCATCATGGCATACGACCCATTTGCCCATCCACTACAGTTAGAAGGCTCTATTATTGATCCCCCCGTCGTATTCTTCGACGATTTCAACGATGGGTGGGGATACGAGGCCGGTGATGACGACAACACGGGCAAGTTCGTCGAAGACACTGCGAACCTGGGACAGTGGTTGGTATCGGTCACTGGCAGTTCCGAAGTGATTAAAGTTGCGGATACAGAACCTGGCGGCGTGTTAACGATTTCCACAGGTTCTAGCGACAACGACCTCATGAACCTCCAGCAGAATGGAGAGGCGTGGAGGCCCGCTGCCGGTAAGGAGCTCGTGTATAAGGTCCGCATGAAGTTGACGGCGGCCCTAACTCCGTTGGCGACGATTGACTGGTTCGTCGGTCTGGCAACGACTAGTACGGCCGTTCTTGCTGGCACGGTTGAACGAATCGGATTCGGATCTAATGGTTTGGATGCTGGAGGTGCGGATATCTACACCGTGATTGAGGACGCATCTACCGAGACGCTGACCGATAGCGGTGAGGACTACGCTGATGACACTTTTATGACATTAGCGTTCCGTTGCGTCCAAGTTTCCAGTACGGAAGGGTACGTTAAGTATTACGTTAACGGAGCGCTGGTAGACACGAGACATGAGGTCTCCGGTTCAAGTGCCAACTTCCCGTTTGATGACGACATGACCCTGACGTTGTGCGTCCAGAACAATGGCGGCACATCGGCAAAAACGATGGAAATAGATTACATCTATTGCCGTCAGGTCAGGTAGCAGATTTTGCCGTTCTCTTTCCCGCCCCTTCCCCCCTCACGGGGGGGGAAGGCGGCTTAGAGGAGCCCAAGAGCCGGATGCGCCGGATGCGCCTCCGGCAGAGCAATCAGATCCTGGGAACCCGTTTAACGCGACTGGGTCGGCGGGACCCCAGCCTTAGAAGCACACCCGGAAAGGAATTCGGTTATGCCTAATAGAACTGAAACATTACGACTTGCTGGTGCCGCAGTTATCACCAACACGGCAATACACACCCACACCGGTGCTGAGACCCACTCCGGCGCGGAAACCCACTCCGGCGCGGAAACCCACTCCGGCGCGGAAACCCACTCCGGCGCGGAAACCCACACCGGAGCGGAGGCTTTCAGTGGATCGCCAACCGGAGTCGTGGTCGCCAAGACGATCACGTTTACCGAGGATGCCAGCAGCACGACGCACACTGGGACGGTGGAGATTCCTGCTGGGTCAACCCTGCTGAATATCCAGTTCGTCAGCACTGTGCTGTGGGCTAATTCCGGCGGCACCGTAGTCTTGATTATTGGCGACGATGACGATCCGAACGGATGGATCGAGGCCACCAATCTGAAGGCTACCGACCTTCTTGTTGGCGAAGTCCTTGACATCTCCAACGCCGAGAACTGGGGCGGTAAAAATGGTGCGTATCTGGTGGCCGCAACGGGACGCAAGGGCCAAGCCGCTGCTGCCTATTCCGGCGTTTACGCTGCCAGTGCAACTGAAGTTATCGGGGTGATAACTTGCGTCAGTCCAGGCTCTACGGCAGGTCGCTCATTCATGACCGTGACCTACGCCACCGGCACAGTGACCGCTGCGACTTCCGCGTAATTGACCCATGACGATGAAGCGCGTCATCTTCATAAGGGCCAAGCGGGACAACGCCCGGCTTGATCGCAAGCACCTGATGGACGTCGGCGGCAAGCCGCTGATCGCCCACGTGATAGAGCACGCGATTCAGTCCAACGCGCACGCGATGTTCCTCTCGACCAACTGCCGCGAGATCTTAGCAATCGGCAAGGAGTACCCGGAGCTGAACTGCATCGAACGCCCGGAGTCCCTCTGCAATGACGACGGTGATCCGCAGCACACGATCTGGGCCATCGACGATTTTCACTGGACGACCTGGAAGAATCTGGCGGGCAGCTCCGACCCGATCGGGTACTGCACGGTCTACGGGAACACCCTCTGCTTCGACAAGAGCGCCATCGACAGGGCCTTCGACCTGTTCGAGCGGCATCCGACCGAGGTCGTACACACGGGCTACATCGCCGGCAACCACGAGCACCCATACGACGCTTACATCGAGAACGATCGCGGCGTGTACCGCCGGATGATGGACCGCCAGCCGCTGATGCTCTGCAACGACTGGCCCGCTGTCGTGATGAACAACAGCATCTGCACGATCATCAAGGCTCCCTACAACAAGGGCCCCCGCGACACCAGCCGCAACTCGTTCCGTTACTGCTTAACCGGACGATTCGACTCGGTGCACATCGACGACCGCCACGATCACCAGCTCGCCTGCGGGCTCTGGGAGGTGCACAGGCACCAGGAGGTGCGGGCATGAGCGACACGGAGCAGGTATCTAAACCTCCTCTCGTCATCGTCGGGATGGTCGAGGGGTTTCCGCATCCGACCGAGGACATGGACGTCTGGTGCATAAACAATAGCTACCGCCCTCAAGGCGGGGCCACCCGCGTCTACCACCTCGACCCTGTCCGCGAAAGAGATCAGGACTTCATCAACGACGTCAACCAGATGGGGTGCGAATGCTTCCTCCAGGAGCCGCACCCAGACATCCCCAAGAGCGAGAAGTTTCCCCTGGATCAGGTGCTAGAGCGGTTCGGTATCGAATACTTCACGAGCAGCTCGCCTTACCTGATCGCGCACGCCCTGATGGAAGGGTACGGGCGGATCATCCTCTGGGGCATGTACAAGCAGAACGACTCGCTCGAGTACCTCCCACACGTGCCCTGCATCAACTTCTGGGTAGGCATGGCGGCCGGCATGGGCGTTCACATCAGCATGGAACCCGGCATGTCCATTGCGAAGGCGTTCCCCTGGGAATCGCCTCGATACGGGTACACCGCAAATATCTCCCAACTGTTGTGCAACGCTACGCTTGCCAGTGCGTACCGCGCCTGCGCTGCCTACCCCCAGAAGTTTATTACGAACAAGGACCTGCCCGACCCGCACGCGGACGGCGACACGTGGGAGTGGATGCAGCAGATGTGGCAGCATGCGTACCTGGACGCTGGCAAGCCCCGCATGGAACACGACATCGAGCCGATGCGATTCGACCTTCACCACCTGTAAGGACACGAGCACATGGCCCTGACAATAAACCTCTGGTGCCGCTTTGAGACCGTCGATGCGAAGGGCGTTCGATACCGCGGGGGCAGGAAGACCACGGATACACCCGTCACGATCACAACCAGCGGCGATGCCATCCACGACCAGACACACGACATCGCGGCCTCGTCGCGTGGGAAGCTGTGGGACACATCGGACGCGACGACGGCTACCGATTTCGAGTTCCTCTTCTTCCTGTCCGACCAGGACGGAGAGATAATGTTCTCGAACCAGGGCAACTCGACGCTCTGGACGCACAACACAATCAAGAACTTCCCGTTCATCCTTGGGACTGACGCCTCGACGTACGGGGCGTCGATCGCCAGTTTCGGGGGCACGGCCGACGACATCGAGGAGGTCCACTGGGAGAACGGCAGCTCCACCACCACGGCAAAGGCCCGTCTGGTACTCGCCACCTAAGCAAGGACGCACGATATGCCACAGGAATCATTGTTTACCGAGCGGAATATGCTGCTGATGGGTTTGTCGAACGACTCGACCGACACGGCGGTGTCGCACCCGGCGGACACGCTGACGAAGCCGTCGACGACGGATAGCGAAACGGCAACGGCCAACCACGTCGTCATCCCGACGAGCGGCCAGGACACGCTGTTCCACTTCTTCGGGCAGAATGCACACTCGGAGACCTTCGACGCCATCATCTTCGGGTGGGAGCAGATCTTCTCGACGACGGAATCGCAGCAGCAGTGGACCGCCACGTTTCTCCTGCGCGTTGACTGCGTGACGGGCGAGGGGACCGGAATCGCCAACGGCGTCCTGCCGGTCGCGGACTACTGGGTGGACACGATTACGCTCGACACGGCGAACATCGGCACGGCCGACTACGAGATCCAATCCCCCGTGGACGACGGCAAGGCGACGCTGATCGTGCGACACAAGGGGTTCATCCTGCTCGACGTGTGGTTCGACATGGACGCTGGGGGCAACGACGCCGCCGGCTGCAACCTCGTCTGGAGGAACCTGTAGATGCAGAACGTCCGCGGAAAGATCCTGAACCTGGGTGCGACTCGGTACTTCCCAATGGACGAGGCCGGCAATGCTGCCAGCGGATTCGCAACTGCGGTTGATTGGTCGGCAAGTTTGGTAAACGCCTCTTATACCCTCGCGCCGAAGGCCGGCCGCCAGGGAGTGGGGAGAATAGGGACGAGGGGGACTTCGTTCTACTTCGACGACACTGATGAATCCGTCAACTGCGGATCTGCTTCCGACATTGACAATCTCGGACCTTTTACATTCAACGGGTGGATGCAGTGCGACAGCGTGCCGACGCGCATGTTGACGAAGGGCACAGTTATCAAGTGTGTAATCTTGAATACAGGGCTGCTTCGTATGTTGATAGGGTACAGCTCCACTAATTTGAGAGCGGATTCGACGGACGCCATCCCTACGGATGGTCGGTGGGTGATGGTGACGTTCACCTGGGATGACAGTGTGAATGCCAGTGGCGTCGGACTCTACTTTGATGGGGTCAAGCAAACCAACACCAACACTCGGAACGCAGTTGGATCCCAGACTAACGATGCAGCGAATACATTTTGGTTGGCGTCGGAGAATAACACGACAGCTTTTCACGACGGGAGAATGTGCGAGGTGTCGGTATTCGATACAGAACTGACCGAGGCTGATGTTCACGGGCTCTACGCAGCGTACAGACGGGATGACATTCCGAGAAGGACGGTCCTCTAGGCGAAAGGATTCGATCATGCGGACCAACTTGTCCATTCTGGCGGCCCTCCTGCTGTTCCTGCCAGCCTGCGCCACGACCCGGTACGACGCGGCTCAGGAGCGCCTGACGAACCTCTCGCAGGAGCTGTCGGCCACCATCGATCGCCTGGACACGATCGAGACGGATCACCCCGCGGCAAAGCCCGTAGCCGAGGCTGCGAGAGAGATTGTGGAGAACGCCAAGGAGCTGATCGCCGTGACTAGCGAGGAGCTCGCCAAGGAGGAGGAGACGCGGGGAAAAGTCGGTGCCGGCATAAAGATCGGCGGCGACATCCTCGGAGGCCCACTGGGAGAGGTCCTGGGTATGCTCGGTGTCTTAGTTGCTGGGGGCTGGGGCGCTCGCGTTGTGACCGCACGTGCTAAAGACAAGGAGCGCAAGGAGAAGGAGTCATCCCACAATCACGGGGCCGAATCGACGATGGCGTCGGCCGTCGACGCGGCGGTCAAGATCGTCAACGGGAACAAGCCGCCAGGAGATACTCCGGCATGAAGCGGCTTTTTTTTTTGCTGGACTCCGCGGAAGACGTTGGCGACGGGAATAATACTCGCGATTCTGTTTTTGTGGTGGTTGGTTTCCGGATGAATCCAAAATGGACTACGCAATCGTCGCAACAATCGTCGCAGCAATCCTTGGGCTTTTCAAGTTCGGGGACCGGATGTTGGGGAGCAAGCGAAACGGGAATGGCCGCGAATTGGACAAGCGGATCGCGCTTCTCCACAAGGATGTCGAGTACATCAAGGACTGGATCGGCAGCGAGCTCGGGACCGCCAGATCACCCGGCAATGTGTGGAAGAAACTCGAAAATATGTCCCACGCGATACGCGGCAACGGAAACCCGCACCAAGGGGTTGTCGGGATGATAATAAAATTAGAGGTGAGGCTGGACACGATCGAGGCGCAACTGAAGCAGATCCAGAAATGGACCAACAAGTAGAGCTCGTTTCAGAACAGGGACCACTGATGCAATGCCCGGACTCGATTACACCGTCGCGAAGCGTTTTACGGACTACACCGCCACGCGGGGGGCATTCGATTACACCGCCTGGCGGAAATTCGATTACACAGTTCCCGCCACACCGAGGGCAGTAGATATGGCCGAAGCGACGATCCCTGGGTCACATTGGAAGACGGTTTCGGAGGTGGTGACGCTCAACGTCGCCTTTTTGAATCGCCTGAAGGCGTCCGGAAAAGTGCTTTCGGGCACACCGACGATCATCGAAGTCGGCACGAGCGACTTGACCCTCGCCAACAAGACCCTCAACAGTGGGGCCTTGGTCATCGATACCGTGTCCCAGGCCGCTAATCAGGCGGTGACGTTCTCCGTCACGGGGGGCGTAGCGGGCACCCGATACCGGATCCGGATCACGGTTGCGGACAACGGCTCCGCCCCGGCCCACACATTTGTGGAGACTCTCAACATGGATGTTCACCCGGACTGATGTAATAATAAACCAGCAGACCCTCAAGGACGAGGTACACGTGACATGGCCGTCACACTATTGCAGCTTCAAGATCAGGTCACGATCGTCATCGGCGAGGACCACGATCCCCGCCTGAACCCGACCGACATCGCCAACGAGGCCGGTCGGTATCTCATGTCCATGCACTCGTGGAACTGGAGGAAGCGACCGCCCGCCACACTGACCCTCGTGGCCGACCAGACCTTCGTCGAGCTGCCCGAGGACTTCGGGTACGAGGGGGAGATCATCGGCGTGACGATGACGGACAACGTCGCCTATGGGGTTACCCTTACATCGCTCGAGGACGTCGTCGGCAAGCGGTCGACGACGGTTGGAGGCCCCGGCTCCTACTTAGTGGCCATCTCCGAGCCGATCCAGCAGGACACCACGAGCCCATCGGAGCGGCGCCGCCTGGAGATCTACCCGACCCCGACGGGCACGAACACGGGCAGCATGAACCTGATCTACCGGGCCGGCTGGTTGGAGCTGACCCGAGGCGAGGCGGTCGCGAACATCAACGTCGCGTACGAAGACCTGCTCAAGCAGCTGGCGAGAGCATTCGCCTGGTACTACGCGACGAACGATAGAAAGATGATCGAGGAAATAGAATCCTCGGCGCAGCTGAACCGACTAAAGAGGGCAGACGGCGCCGCCCAGGCCCGCCTGGGGCCGATCGAGGGCGGAATCCTCGGTCAGGGCAGAGCAGTACGAACCAACTGGAACTTCACCACAGCGGGGCCCGCCTGATGCTGATTTCCGAAGCGCGAGTGACGGCCACCGATTCGGCCCTGCACATCAGGGGCAACGAGACCTTTTCGGCCGAGAAGATCGACCGGGCACTGCGAGACGCCTTCAACTACTACCTGCGGGAGGTCCCGGCCAGCACGACGACTACGGCAGTGCAACTGCCGGAGGGCAGCCGGGTCATCGACATGACGGAGTGGATTGACCAATTCATCGTTGCCGACTACGTCAGCGGCAAGATCGGTGACGACGACGTTGCGCTCACCGACTACGAGATGTGCCGGCGCCGCTTCCAGACGGAGATCCCGGTCGGGCAGCCCTCGCTCGTCGGGTTCAGGGGCGACCGCAACGGCCTGTTCAATACGCAGATGGACGCGAATCACAACCTCATGGTCACGCACCGCAGGCGTTTTCTCGACCTCGACCTGGGGTCGCCGGAGGACCTGGAGCTCAACGTGCCCGAGAACATCGCCGGGGACCTGGTGCGGTGGGGCGTGCGGGCCTACATGCTCTACGGCGCCCCGGGTCATCCGGACGCGGGGCCTTCCATGCAGCGCTTCGAGATGATCGTCGACAAGGCCAAGAAGGAGTTCCGTGACCTTGAACCCGAGTCCCGATTCCGCTTCCTGCCGGCCTTGGCCTACCGGGAATCGGCCAGAACTAGGCTGACAAGGAGATAACCAATGTCATCCACCACATACCCACTGGCCCAATCCGGATTCTTCAACGCCGGCACCACGGTCAACCTCAACATTCAGACGGTCAACCTGATCGCCAAGGAGACTCGCTACAACGGCACCGGTTCGCGCACGGGACTGATCGACTCGAGGCCAGTCTGGGTTCTCGGAGATCTGCCGACACTGGACGTCGTGTGCAGGGCCAACGTGTACAACGAAGGCTCGCACGTCTACGGTCTGGGCCAGTCCTCCACGTTCGCCACGCCGACATTGAAGATAGCGGTGCAGCGGTACCGCATCCGGAAGGTCTGGAGGCTCTTCGACGTCACCGTTTCCGGCAATAGCACGAAGCAGTGGAGCGCCGGGTTCCCGGTCGTGACCGGCTACGTCGAGGGGATCGCGGCGGACTCTACGCCGACCGCAGACTTCGACCTGGCCGCGGACGTCAACGCTCCTGCGACGACCTTCGCGATCAACGGGGTCGGCACGTTCCACGGCACCGCCAAGCTGGGCCAGAAGCGTCTGGTCACCAACTTCCGCGACGGCGGCCCGATCCTCTACCACTACGACTTCAACTTTTCTGGTAACGCGCTGGGGTCTCACAGTATCGACTCGACGTTCACCTGGTTGTACTCGAGTACAACCACCGCGGCCTGGGCGGGCTCACCCGTCCGGGGCACGCTGACGCTCGACGTCGGAGCTTCGGCCGGAACCTTCAGCGAGTCGGCCCTCTGTTACGACGTCACGATCGGTGCGGACATGGCGAACGGAGGCCCAGAGATTGTCCAGTGCCGTTTCCGAGTTGATTAACGGAGGATGATCCGATGTCCGAGGCCAAAGCGCCAGACCCAGACAACTTCGACCCGGAGAACACTCCGGAACCCCCGGAGGACGCCGGCCTGGACCAGACCGGGGAGGATTCCCCGCCGGAGCCCGGGTCGAAGTTCGGCACCGGCCCGGCCGAGATCGGTCCGCCAGGCGAGGACGTGCCCGAGACGGAGGAGGAGGCCGAGACGTCTCAACCTGCTGCCGAGGAGCCCGCCGAGGAGGAGCCGGAGCTCACGAGCTATCAGGAGCAGCAGCAGGAGAGGGCCAAGGCGTTCGAGGCCGAGAAGGAGGCCAAGCGGGAAGCGTTCCTTGAGAAGTACCCCGGATTCCGTAAACGATTCGAGCAGGAGGAGCAAGAGGGGCAACCACGAGAGCAGGTCGGCGAACCGGGGCCGGATGTGCCAGATGAAGATGTGGTTACGCCTTCCGATCGTATGCGTCCAGATTACCCGCGGGACTATGACCCAACGGATCGTTTTCCTGTGGACATCCCGTATGACCCGACGAAGAAACCGCAGAGTCCGTGGGACAAGCCGGAGCCCGGGGAGATGCCGGCCGGAGAGCCCGGCCCGGACGTTCCCAGCGCAGATACGGCCAGCGCCGCACTCGCCACCGGCGGTGTCGGCGTGTCCGCCGCCGGCGAGATGAAAGACGAGACCAGCGACCAGATCCTCGAGGCGCTGCGAGAACTGATCCAGGAGCAGCGGATGAGCCGCGACCTGCTGCTGAACATCGTGACCGAAGGGATCCATATAAGGGTTTGACCGCATGGCACGAACCGCGTTTGAAGAGCTGAACAACGAGCAGGCCGGGACGGTCTACACCCACGACGCCCAGCGGTTCGGGGGTACGGCCGTCACCGTCACCCGCTTCATCAAGGGCGACATCGACGGCATTGCGGCGATGGAGAAGGAGATCAACGACCACTCGCCTGCGGTCACCGAGGGGCTGCCCCTCAAGACTGCCCGCGTCATCAAGCTCGATGGGGGGAATGCTTGGGTGATCGACCAGTTCCGACAGCCCGTGGAGCTGACCTACCACTTCAAGATGCACCCGTACACCAGGTCGATCGACTGGTACACGGACGACCCGTTCGAGGGCGACGTCGTCGCCACGTGGCCGATCGAGGACATCGACACAACGCTCGTACCGCACCGCCGCGAGGTGCTGATCTGGCGCCTCGAAGTGCCGATCTGGCAGGAGGGCTCCCCGCTCGATGAAATGGGTGCCTATATCGACACAATAAACAGCATTAACCAAAACTGGTGGTTCGGCAACCACAGGTTCTCTTTCGGAGTACACCAGGTTCGCCTTTACGCCCCCGCTATCGAGTTAATCCGCCTGACGAAAACCGAGAATCGTTTCACGGGGACCTGGGTCTGGGACATTCGCGAGGACGGTTGGTATCGGCAGATCCACACCACGGAAGGGGAGTTCAAGCGAGTGCAGGAGTACCCCGCCGTGGGCTGGCCGAACCAATCCTTCCCCGATCCGGAGGCTCCGCTTTGAGCGAAGAGGTTTTCAAAAAGTTCGAGACCGGGGATCTGTTGACCGCCGAGCGTCTCAACCACCTCGGCGACGGCATTCGGTCGGTCTCGTCGGGCGGCCTGATGCGGCACTCGCGATCGGGGCATCACCTCGACCTGTACGTGTCGCCGCAAGCGGTCGCTGCGGCAGCGAACGTGCCGACCTTCCCGTGTCGGCTGACCGACAGCAAGAAGATGAATCTGCCCAAACGAATCTGCATTGAAGGCTCTGGGCTCGCCGAAGGTACAGAGAAACAATACCGTTCGGGTCCACCGGTCCCTCACGATTACCGGTGGGTGTACGGCTTTACCGAGGTCACCTTCGTCGAGCAGTGCTTTGACGATCAAGGGAATGATATCCCTTTCAAAGATTGCGCCCCGAACACGGAAAGGTACATCAAGGTCGTGGACAAGCCGTCTGGCCGAGTCGGCAAGGTCGAGTGGCCCGGGAGCGGAACGGTCAAAAAGCATAAGTGGGCGTTCAACGTGTGGGAGATCCTGCACAAACAGGACACCGAGGTCTGCGCGGAAGAGCCGCACTGGATCTTCGGGGCGAACATCAAGCAGAATCAGTACCCGCCGGGTTTCGTGCCAACCGGCCCGGGCATAGGCAACGACGGCGATTGGCCCGACAACCAGGATTTTATGGTGCTCATGTACGAGAGCCTGGATCATAACGGGGTGCCGATCCGGTACTTCAACGCGCCGGGAATACATTCAGGAACCTGCGGGGCATGATTTCCAACGTCGTTACAGCTGCGACCGGGCCCCAAGGTGGCATTCGCCACTGCAACCTGCCGTGCTTCTCCATCGAGGGGTTCACCAACTCGTTCTTCAACGTGTCGAGCTGCACGTGCAAGGCTGTTGCTGCTGCTAATTACACCTCGTCCCAGGCGGCGTGGGACGGGGTGTTTCGACCTTGGGTGCCGGTCGCTCCTCCTGTGGTTGGAGAGCTATCCTTCAACGTCTGGGACGGATGCACCTACTCGTTCGGCCGCAACGGGGCCATTACGCAGGGCGGGCGCGTGCACAACGGCAAGTTGATCATCGGGTCAGTTGGCCTCGGGTCAGGCACTATTGTCGGGGACCCGATGAACATCAGCCCTCCCGGAACGATCATCACCATTCGCTGCGACGACAATGCCGGGGGTACGAACACCATCTGGCAGGGGTCGCACGATTCAGAAATGCCGGATGCGAAGCCCGTCGTGCGCATCGCCGGCTGCTCGCCGACACCCGAGAAGATCAACCTCAAAAAGCTCTCGGCGATCGGATGTATATGCGACGTACTGGACCCTGCCGAGTGCCCCACATCTGCGGAATGTGCGGCGTGCTCGGCCAACAGTCCGCTCATCGGCTGGACATTCCAAGTCACCGGCTTCACTGTCTCCGGATGTATCTCGGCACTCAACGGGACGCACAAGATCAGAGACAGGACAACAGACTGTATTTTCGACGAGACATTCCCTGGGGTGTCCCCCGAATCCGCCATCCGATGCGTGGACCTGGGCGAGGGAGAGGGAGTCTGGTTCTACAAGGAGGGAGCCGGTTCGTTTCAAGCTCGTGCCGACCTGGCCCCCGTACTGGATTCGGAGAACTGTCCTCCTCGTCCGACTAGCTTCACCGACATAGATATGTGGGGGCTCTGCGACTGCTCCGGACAAAGGGTGACCGCTCGCTACAAGTATGGTGTTTTGTAATGGCAAACACTCTCGAAGATTGCTGCGACTTCTCCTTGAAGCTCAAGATAGACCCGTCATTGCTGACGTCTTGCAGCGACTGTGAGGCCGGAGGGACCACGCAGTGGGACGGGGTGTTTCGAGATTACTTCGGAACGAGGTGCGTGTATTACGTCGACGATCGGACGCAGGACCAGTTCGACGGGACCGACGGACTCAATCCGTTCTTCACTCGCCTTCGCAGGTCGCAGTCCCACGAGTGCACCTGGTTACTGTATATCGCGTGCTCTCATTGCACTCTCGACGATTACATCTGGGTGGGATCGGGGCCACACCACCGCCCCGAGGGCACCTACCGGATGATGCACGGGTGCGATGACGGAACGAACATTACGGTCGAGACGATGGAAGTCCTGGTGGAACCATGAAAAAGATACAGCTGTCCTGGCAGGCCCATGTCGATGTTGCTCCCCGGCACCGCCCGGATTTTCTGGACGACATCCGGGAGCTGGGGTTCGATTGGGACGGTGACTCGTTCTGGATTAAGTCCGAGGACTTTATTAAGGTCCACACCAAGCACTGGATCGACAATAAGGGCAAGTCTCAGATCCAGGTCCCGTCGATACAGTCCCGGGGCCTGGGCGACACAGTTGCGAAGGCCGCGGATTTCTTCGGATTCAAGCCCTGCAACGGGTGTAAGGACCGCCAGAGGAAGCTCAACAAACTGGTCCCCTACTGATTGAGGTGAATTATGGCATATAGAATCTGGCAGGGCGATGGGGCTGCCATCGCACAGAGCGGGACAATCACGACCACTGCCCCATCAGGGTCAACCGCCTACTCCATGACCGTGAGGGACGAGGCTGGTCAGGACACGGTGATCAGCTACACGTCCACGGGCACCGGTATTCCCAACTTTGCGGCCGGGCTGGCGACCGCGTGGAACAACAGCGGATCGCCTGCGGCGCAGAGGGCGACGGCGAGCGCCGCGACGACCGGCGTTATCACCTTCACGGCTGACAATGCCGGCGTACCTTTCAGGATCGCGGCTACGAGTGCGACCGCTGTCGTCGGTAGCTACATCGCTTCGGTCGCCAACGCAGGGCCCAACGACTGGAACGATCCCCAGAACTGGGAAGGCGGCAACATTGCGTCGGCGGGCAACGACATCATCGTTGCGAGAGGGTCCGGTGCCATCCTTTGGAATCTCGATCAGTCCGGCTCGGGCAACTTCGCTAGCCTCACGGTCGAGGAGGGGGCGAACGGCGCTATCGGCGGAACCGACGGGGCCTCATTGCAGCTGCACCTCGTCGATTCCGCCGCCGCGACGAATCTGGAAATAAACGGAAGTGGTCAGATCTTTCTGACGATTCATCGGACAGCGACGGACGTTGCCGAAGGGGCAGTGATCGTCACGAATCACACCTACAAGCCGTCAGCCGGTCAGCATGGGATCAATCTCACGGTCGCGCAACATGCGTCAGAGGTACTCACCATCCCGACCCTCACTGTCAACCGAGGCAACGTCGGTGTGCACGCATCGGACGACGCCTCGGCCTGCAAGATCACGGCGCTCAATATGGGGTTCGTTACTTCCGCCAAGACCGATGCGAACGTCACGCTCGGCAAGGAATGTCATGCGACGACGATCGAGAAGACTGGGGGGTATATCACGATCAAGACGACCACCGACACGTCTGGCGTCACCCTCGTGCAGGACGAGGGGACCGTCGTCACCGAAGGGGCGGTCGTCTTCACCACTATGACCCTCAACGGGGGATCAGCGGTCCTCAAGAGCACCGGCACGGTCACGACCCTCAATATCAACAACGCCTTCGTCGATATGACGAAGGACCAGCGCGTCGGCACGGTTGCGACCGTCAAACTCAACAAGGGCGGGTCGCTCAAGAAGAGCACGACGGCCGGAACCGTGACCAGCATCCAGAGCGACGACTCGGTTACATTCAGCGCCAATTAAAGGGCCTCAATCATGGCAGCAACCTACATCGGATCAGGCGGCACAAACCTTCGCCGGCGTCGGAGAACGGGAACGGGAGCGGGAGCGGGCGGCGGGAACGCAAACACCAATCGGTCCAGCCGTCGCGAGGAGGAGCGGTACCAGATGAGGATGGCCCGCAAGCAGAAGATGATCGCCAGGGGCGAGGCCCGCAGGGACCAGCGAGAGATCGACATCGCCAATCAGAGGGCGGCGACCCGCGCCGACGTTGCCTCGCGGACGCTGCCGAGCGGGAGGAGATTGACCAAAAAGGAGTCGTCGTACGCAGCGGCGCACCCGGAACTCACTCCGGAGAAGGTGCTGGAGTGGAGTGAGGGGCAACGGAAGGCGGACGCAAAAAGTTTGTTTGCTCGCAACAAGCCGGGATTGATAGCCCAGGCGAACAAGGCCAGGGCCGAGGCCGGATTGTTACCCCTACCCGAGGACGGTAAGGGCGCTGCGGCCGCGGGGGCAACGACAAGACCGCTGATCCCAAGGGTGGCAGCGCAACCCCAACAGCTCTTTCGCAAGAAGGGTCAGGGCGAGTTTGATCTCGCTCGCGATCCGTACCGGCTCGGGATGCCGCCAGTAGAAGCGGCTAAAGTGACGCAGCCTCCGATGGCCCCAGCCGGAAGTGTGGCACCTCTGGCCGCCCGTGGGGATGTCGGGGTCTCTGGGATAATGAGGGAGACGCTCCCAGCCGGAAGTGTGGCACCTCTGGCCGCGGGGCAGGCTGCAACGCCCCCGGTTGCCCCCCAACAGCTCTTGCGTAGGACCGGTCAGGGCCCGTCGCCAGCCCCCGGCACTTTCGGGGCGCCGCAAAGAGCGGTTCCACAAGCAGGGGCACTCATGGGGCCGGCGGTTGGATTGCCCCCAGGAGTCAGACTGGGAGCGGCTCCACAACCAGTGGCAGGCGCGGGGCAGCCTGGTGCGGCTGTAGTTCCTGGTGCCGCAGCTGCCGGAGTTTCTGGCGCCGCAGCTGCCGGAGCTCCTGGCGCCGCACCTGGTCCGGCCGGAGCCTGGAACCCGCAAGCAGGGGGTTTGAACGAACATGGAGAGTGGCGCCCGCCGTTCCGACCGGAGTCTGCACCGATGACGGAGGAGCGGGTGGCAGAGGTCCAGGCTCTCATCGCGCGGAGGGCAACTGACATCCCAGGATTGCAGGCTATGCAGCAGGCCCTGATGGACCAGCCGGCCTTCGACTTCGAGGCTGCCTTTCCAGCACCTACGCTGCCCACGCGGCAGCCGACCCAGGCCGAGCAGCAGGCCAACCTGATGGCCGAGCAGGGCAACCTGATGGACCAGCGGGGCAACCTGATGAACGAGGCCCTCCAGCCCGGGGGCGTGCCTTGGCATGCCGTACAGGGCCTTGGCGGGGACCTGATGGCGAATGCCGAGCAGATCCGTGCAGGGGGCGGCACGGTCGACTGGACCGGATACGCCACGCAGCAGCAGGCACCGGCCGTCCAAGGCGAAGAACCCCTCGCCAGGGCCCAGCGTCTGACGGAGAGTCTGCAACGGGGCGAGGCGCAGGGCAGCTTGAGCAGGGCACGCCGTGTCCCCGAAGAAGGCTCATTGGGCGTCACGGGCGAGCAGCTCGCTGCACAGCGAGAGCAGTTCGCCGAGTCGCAGGACCAGGCCCGCCGTGCCCGGATCGAGGGCCGGCCGCTCTCCGAGATCGTTGCCCGCGACGAGGGGGAGAAGGCGAAGACGAGGGAGAGGCAGCACGAGCTGGAAACCAAGCGGGTCGAGACAGAAGCGAGAGTCGATGTCGCAAAAATCGTTGCAGAAGCTCAAGGCGTCAGTGCCAAAGCAAAGGAACGAGGAACAGCCTTGATTGCCATGTCGAATAACTGGAACACGGCCACGCAGCAGAGGTACGCTCGGCAGGTCGACTCCGCCAAGCTCTGGTACAAACAGGCGGGCGATATGGGCAAGGAAATCCGCGATCTCCAGACGACCATCGCCACATGGGAAACCGCTGCTCTCACTGCAAGGACGCCCGAGGAGCAGGCAGCTCGTTCGGCGCTGATGGCGAAGATTGCACAGAAAAAACAAGATATCAAAGCCCTTCGCAAAGATCAGGACGATTTGTATGGGCGAGCGGACGATCTTTTCTTCGATATGCAGCAGGCGGACGAGGGCCAAGACCGACCTACGGTCGAACGAGTGGAACCGCCAAGGTCGATTCCCTTTTATACTGAATTCCCAGCAGCTCCAGGAGCAGTTCCAGGAGCAGGTCCTGGCGGCGTTACCACGCCCACCACGGCCGCACAACCCGTCGCTGCACCCGCAGGCGAACCGGCTGCCGGCCAGTTCCCGCCAGGGGTCAACACTCAGGAGCAGGCCGTGGCCTGGGTCAACACGCAGATCCGCGACCTAGAAGGCAAGATACGGAGAAGTGGGCGCTTGCGTGCGCGGCGTGGCCAGCAAACCGTTCCAGAGTATGCGGGTCAAGTTAAAGAATTGGAACATTGGAAGAGAGCTCTCCGGCGGCAAGAGGATTACCCCGAATACTGGAAGCAGACGTTCACCACAGATTACGAGAAAGGAGGAGGCGCGGCACGCTACGCTCCAGGAGAACCGCAACCAACAGCTACGCCACCTGCTGCTCCCCCCGCCTACGGAGAACCGGGATCTGTACAAGGTCCTCCTGCCACAGCTACGCCAACAGCTGCGCCATCTGCTGCTCCCGCCGCACGCTCGTGGCCGGGAATAAGGAGCGCCGAACATGGGAAGATCTACAGGCTGAGAAACGGAAGAAGCGGGCGATTCAATCAGAAAACGAAGCAGCTGGAACCCATTAAATGACGGCTATTGACACTCCAGAACTCGGCGCCCCTCGCAAGCGAGACTTCTCGCCGAAGTCCATCACCTCGCCCATCAGCGCCGAGGAGCTGATGCTGGAGGAAATCGAGTCGATCGAAGAGCCGATCAGTGTGGCGGACCTTGAGCCGGTCGAAGCGCCACCGAAGATCAGATCCATTGAATCGCCGATCAGCGTGGCCGACCTTGAACCCGTTCAGGATCCTCCGAAGTTCCGCTCCATCACCGAGCCCATCAGTGTCGCAGACTTGGAGCCGGCGGTATTTGATCCGGAAGGAGCGGGTTACGATTATGACACGGCAAAACGAGGCGGATTAACTCCAGACGCAACTGGTCACTGGCCCAGCAGAGATCCCAAGACCGGGCAAATCCTGAAAGGCCGCAAGCACGAAACTTACGACAAGACTGTCTCTGGAGAGGCCGAAGCTGGATATGACATCCGGAAAGGAGATGACGGCCGGTACTACTCGGCCAAAACTCCAGAGCCCGACCCCGACGAGGCCGAACGTACGCGACTCGCCGAGGAGAAGCGGAAAATCTGGAACGATACTTGGGCGACGATCGTCAAGAGGAGAGAACAGCTTGGTGTAAGAGACGTCCGCGATGCCCCGGACATCGCCGAGGGCGAGCTCGCTGCTGCCGGCTTCCCAACCGAAAGGTACGGCGCCACGCCCTCCCCCGAGGAGATGGCGAAGCAGCCCGGCACGGTCATCGACCCTGGGGCGATCTTCGGCAAACCTGGCGCCCTGGGCGAGTACCCGATTGGGGGCACAATCGGCACAACCTTGGCCGAATACGAGAAGGGAGTAGGTCGCTTCTCGCTGGGCAAGCAAGAAACGATCGCCGGCTTCCAGATGATGATGGGCTTCGACGACGCGGGGCGACGCAGGTTCGACGACGCCCAGCACCTTCGCCGCTTCTACGTCCCCGGCCCGCATGCCGACGGGGTACAGGTTTATCGCCCAGAGTGGTGGGCGGCGTTCCTGGGGGAGACCGGCACCGACCTCATGTATCAGGCCGCGGCCCAGCTGGCGGTGCCCGGAGGCTTCTCGCTGTGGGCGACGATGGACGTCCTCGGCTCCAGCTTCGCCGACGCCTACGTCGACCTGCGGGACAACACCGACCTGAGCGAGTCGGAGGCCCGCGCTGCCGCGTTACTCGAGGGCTCTGTGAACGCCGCGATCACTTGGGTGACGAATAAGTTCCTTCCCGAGAAGGAAATCTTCGGCAAGGCCCCCTTCGCGAAGATGCTCTACAAGCACATCGGCCGCTCCGCCCTGGCGAGGGCGATGCCGACATTCATGCGAAGAGGTCTCGCTTCCGCCGGGGCGGGCTCCTTCATTGAGGGGCTCCAGGAATTGCTGGAGGGTATCGGCCATCGCACGACCAGCGAGTTCCGTGAAGTAGCCCTTGTGGGCGGCGAGTTCAACGCGGCAAACATCTTCAACCTGGACGAGATGCTCAAGGAAGCGGTGTACGGCGCTGCGGCTGGTCTGCTCCTCGGAGGCGGCCGAGGAGCCGCCGAAGCGGAAGAGAGGCGTGCTCGCCGAGGTAAAAGGCGAGAGGCCCGCACGCAGCGGGAGCAGTACCTGGCAATCGAGGAGTTCTACAACGAGCAGCTCCAGGCGTTCGAGGGCGGGGCCGAGGCCCCGACTGCCGCCGTCCCGGTCGCCGGCCCCGAAGTGAGCGGGATCCCTGTCCCGCTCGAAGGAGCACCTACCGATGCCCAGTACCAGCGAGAAGCAGGCGAGTTTTATGAACCTGTGTTACCACAACAGGTCAGCGGCCCGGGGCAAGTGTCCGCCGCCGAAGGTGGTCCGGGAGTACCTGCGGCGCAGCCGCAAGGGCCGCTCCCTGGGCAAGGCCCGGCTGCGCCGTCACCGACGTTCGTAGGGGAAGAAGCGGCGGCCCCAGGATTCGCTGCACAGGTCGGACCCGTCGAGGGGCCGACACCGACGATCACTCCAACAGCAGAGGTGCAACGTGGAACAGAAGAAGCAGCCGAAGTCCAAGTTCCGGTACGGCCTGGCCCTGGTGATCCCACCAGGGGCGAAGGTGCGGGGGCCGAAGCTCCGAGTGCCCGTCCGGTACAAGCAGACGCCGATACAGAGAGACAAACCCGATTCACGGGCCTAGCAGATCTCCAGGGCATCGCGCCGCAGGCAGACGTCACGGAGGGACCTGAAGGAACCTGGGTTGTGTCGTATCCCCAGAGCGAGGTCAACCCCGAAGGCGGCAGCTATCGCGTTGTCACGGGCATTCCTCTCGAGAAGGTGCCCAATACAGACAGCGCTCAGTTCCAGAAGGACGTCATCAGGGAGGCGAAAGGACGCACTATTGACGTTCCACCTGGCGCGGTCGCGGCGTTTCCCGACGGCATTTCCATCTTTGTTCCATACAAGCTCGAAGATTATCAGAAGCTCGACAGGAATGTTCGCGATGCTCTCGGTTCCTTCTTCCAGGTCGACGACATTTACGACATCTCCGAGAACACGCTCTACCTCGACGAGGGGGCGGTGCTCTACACCACTCGCGAGGGGGCCTATCACGCGGCCTTCAACACAGCGCTGACGGATCAACAGCGTCGGGAGATGTACGACAACTATAGGCAAGAGAACGAACGCGACGAACTCGCCGAGGAGTCCGCATACGAAGGCCGCTGGAACCTGCCCGAAGACACGTCGGGCGACCGCCTGTCCAACGGGAAGCTGACGGCCCAAGGGATCAACCGCTACATCGCGACGGGGCAGATCTGGACGCAGACGAAGGAGGACATCGAGGGCAGGGCAATCCAACCCGCCCTCGTTGCGGGGGCGGAGAAAGGCCGCGACGTCACGATCAACACCGTTCTCGCCAAGGAAGGTTGGACGGGGCCTGATGGGAAAAAGAGCAATCCGGCCGTCACTCTCAACTCGCATGATGAGATCTCCGTAGAGGAAGCCCAGGAACACCTCAAAACCTTGGGCGTCGAGGGTACGGTCTATAAGTTAAAGCCGGCCAACTTCCCCACCCGGATGCGGATCAGGGTCAAGAACAACGAGGATCTGGCCGCGGTCGTCGAGGCGTTCGGTGGTGCGAGGCTGTCGCTTGACGACAAACCCTTCACGCTGACGCTGGGGACCAAGCCGGTCGCCGAACCGGCGGAGGAGGTTGCGGCCGCCGAAGCCGCCGCTGCACCCACCGAAGTAGACGCCCCGGTCCCTGGCCGACGCAAGATTCTCGTTTCCTGCACGGGTGGGAAGTGTCCCTTGGCCGAGGGCAGGGCCGTCGCTGCGGAGGATCTCTACACGGGCGACGCTGTTGCAGACGCCAAGGCGGCATCAGAGAGGTCCGGTGCCGAAATTGGAGTGATCCTGTCTGCCAAGCACGGGGTGCTGGACCCGAAGGAACAAGTCGCGACTTACGATGAGACGCTACCGACACGAGAGGGCGAGGCACTCAAGCTGGTGTCTGGGGATGAGCAGCTGCGCAAGTTCGTGGATCTCGTCAGGCGTGGCGGCATGCCCGAGGAAGTCTACCTGCACGGGAGCAAAATGTACCGGGTCCTGTTCAAGGACCTGGTCCAACGCGCCAAGGCTGCCGGGATGCTTCCAGAGTCGCTGCGTGTCGTAGAGCCGCAGGGTAAGGGTGGCAGGG